>CEUQ01076536.1_pt1 | contig 19812 bp, 18 predicted proteins | sample 361491 | NCBI WGS metagenome assembly CEUQ01 (sample SAMEA2622796, study PRJEB7988) | marine metagenome | biome: marine biome (ENVO:00000447); feature: marine epipelagic mixed layer (ENVO:xxxxxxxxx); material: "saline water (ENVO:00002010), including plankton (ENVO:xxxxxxxx)" | depth 120 m | reverse complement strand
GCTTCCTATGGCTAAGGATCGTTTTATTATTAGACTTGGAAAACTCTAGATCCAGTTGAGCTCTCCATTCTATATTAGATTCTTTTTCTTTTAAATTAGCCTTAGACATAAACCAAACGAGTCCTCCTAATGACGAATGAGTTTATATTCTTTTCTGACGAACAATCGTTTTTTTGGATCCCATTTGACCTGCGTGTTCAAAGCTTTTTTTATACTGCTAGGCCACTTCTCATTATTGATAAGTTTTTCTAATGAAAAATATTTATCTGAGTTGCGTGCGAGAGGAGTTTACTGCCTGCGAGGCAATTCAAAACATTATTGAATATGCTGTTTAACACACAAGCTGCTGTACAATCCATTCCCCGCTTTCAATTGCCCATGGGTCCCTTCCTCAGCCAGGGATCCGTTTTCTAAAACGTAAATATAATCAGCACTAGTCAAAGTAACCAACCTATGCGCCACCACAATAACTATTTTTTTGTTATAAAGGGTTTGGATCCCCTCTTGAACCTTTTTCTCAGAGTGAGCATCCAGAGAGCTGGTAGCTTCATCAAAAATAAGCACAGGCGGATCCAGATAAATCGCTCTGGCTATTGCCAGCCGCTGTCTTTGCCCTCCCGAAAGTTTAATTCCCCTTTCTCCCACCATTGTCTGATACTTCTCAGGCAACGAGTCTATGAATTCGTCGGCATAAGCGATTCGCGCCGCTTCCCTTATACGATTCCAATCTCGTTCTTCAACACCCACTCCAAAGCAGATATTTTCTTCAATCGTTCCGCTGAATATAAATGCCTCTTGGCTGATCAGGCCCAATTGGCAAAGCCAGGTACTGATATCGACTTCGTTTAGATCGACTCCATCCACCAACACCTTTCCTTTTGTAGGTGTAAAAAATCCTGCTATCAAATCAATAAGAGTGGATTTTCCACTGCCGGAAACACCCACAATTCCATAACACTTATTAGTCTTAAACGTTAACGACATATCTTTTAAAACCGTCTCTCGATTACCATAGGAAAAGGACACATTTTTAAATTCTATTTTCTCCCTCATAGTAGGAAGGGTAAGGCCTGTTTTTTCTTTACTACGGTCCCCAAGAAGACCCGCTACTATTTCTACCGAAGGGAGAAGGGCAGCAAATCCCATAAATTGGGCGCTAGCGGCCGAGACCAAAGGAAAGATCCTGTACAATCCCACTGCAAACACGGCCAACAAGGGAAACAATTCTTTCCCATGACCAGAGAACTTCATAGATACAAATAGCCCCCCCACCCCTGCAAAGACCACAAGTGTTTCCAGGGTGGGTCGAGGTAAGGTTGCCAGAAATTGAGTTTGTATGTAATGTCTAGAGTATTCATTCCATATTTTTCCAACCCGATGCTGAAAATACTCTTCCACACAAAAAGCTTTGATCTGCTTGATCCCGGAAAGAGCTTCCGTGGTGAGACCAAACCCTTGCTTTTCAAGTTCAGCAATGCGGTCTCCCGATTTATAAACTTTTCCCTGAGAAATTTTCATCGTGAAATAATAGGCGGGTATAAATAAAATTATAATCGCTAGAGTAATTTTAAAGTTCATAAAACATAAAACAAGAGTCACTCCAACAACTGTTGTCAATATACCTAGGAGCATTATAAAAAGTTTAAGCGCTCCTGAAGCCTTCTGGGCTTGCAGAATCTTTCGTTGAACTAGATCACCAGCCTTATTTTCTAAAAAAAATTTATACGGTTTACCAAGGTATATTTGAAATATCTGGTTCATCCAGGCGCAATAAAGGTGGGTCACAACCCGGATGTTGCCATAGCCTGCCAGTATAAGAAACACGTTTTTAAAAACGAAAAGCGACACTACGCCCAGTAAGGCAAAGGATAAAAACTGCTGGTGGCTCAGGGACTTTAGTGCGGGAATTAAAGCGATGCACTTATCTCTGTAATAGCCAAGTTGATTAGCATCTTGGACTATGTCAATGATTGGGTAAAACGCAGCGATCCCTATCGATTCCATTACAGCGCTTCCTAGAACCAATATGTACAACAAAACCAGAGCGCGTCTTTTGCCATGCGCCAACACCAATAAACTGGAAAGCTTAGAAAAATCCAAAATCTATTCCTTAAAATAATTGAAAAAATGAAGGCAACTAATAGGTCCGAGTAAAACTGTCAAATTCCTTACGGATGATCCATACGAATAAGAATCCGGTGTGCACGTCCATTCTCAAGCTCAGACAAGGCTTCGTTGATTTTTTCCAGTGGATAAACCTGTGAAATCATTCTTTCTAAGGGAAGCTTTCCATTTTTATAATATTTAACATACATTGGAATGTCCTTGTCCGGAAGGCATTCCCCCCCCCAAGACCCAACGATCTTTTTACCTCGAATAAGATCAAAAGGATCGAGTTGAATCCGCTCTTTGCAATCTGGGTGACCCGCTATGACACAAAGACCCCCGTTGTATTTTATAGACTGGAAAGCAGATTCAACCACCTTAGCAATTCCTGCCGCTTCTATGGAGTAATCTATACCTTGACCTTTTGTTATCTGATTAATCTTTTTAACAGGATTTTCAGTTTTGCAATTTATAACATCTGTGGCGCCAAATTCTTTTGCTAATTCCAGTTTTTTATCTTCTATGTCAACCGCAATGATTCGGGAGCATTCGTGCATTTTTGCTCCTAATATAGCACTTAATCCAATTCCACCTACTCCGAATATAGCAATCGAAGCGTCCTTACCTGGGCGTAGAGTATTGAATACAATCCCTGCCCCTGTAGGAACCGCACAACCTAAAAGCGCCGCAAGTTCCATGGAAATTCCCTCTTCAAGAATAACGCACCGGTTTTCAGATACTACGGTATAATTGCTAAATGTTGTTACTCCACCAGAGTTTAGGGTGGTGTTTCCTATTTTATATTTTGCGCCCTTGCAATCCGCTCCGCTGCCTTTTATCCAAGTCAAAACGACCTTGTCGCCTGGTTTTACTTTTGTTACATTTGATCCTATATCAACAACCCAACCAGAGGCTTCGTGTCCAAGCAGATGAGGTAGGTAAGCATCCTCTCCTCGTTTGCCTTTCACTTCCATTAACTGGCTGCCACAAATGCCACTGTAAGCAACCTTCACAAGAACCTGTCCCGCTTGCAATGGGGGAATTTCTATTCCATTCTCGATAACTAAAGATTTTTCGGTTTCATATAAAACAGCAGCTTTCATAATTCAAAATAAGAGAAAAAGTTTTGAGAATTTTTTAATGTTACCAAAAATTAAAAAAGGAATATTCTCAGGATAAATTGTGAATAACACCTCAAACGCTCACTCCAAAATTTTTTCTCGTTGATACCGAGCAAGCAATTCTTGAATAAAAGGGGGAGCACGCAAAAATTTTAACTGATCGAAATGGAATGAATCTGCAGCTTGACCTTCCATTAGCCTATGTTTTCCCCAAAGGGATGAGATATCAGCCTCATAGATCTTATGGAGAATCTTTACCCCATCTTTTCGATTAAAGGTGAAATCCCACAAAAAACTAATTTCTTCAACCTTGATGCACAATTCTTCTTCTATTTCACGTAATATGGCTTCTTTAGGATCTTCGTTTTTTTCAATCATTCCTCCAAATAACGACCACATCCCGGGAAACTCGATCGAGGGTTTATTATCGCGTAATTGTAAGACCAAGTTTCCTCTTTCTAACAAAATTACTTTTGCCACATCTTGCATGTATATTTATTAGTTTTCCTGGTTTCTTCTAGAAGGTTTGTGACTTATTTTTTGCTTGTATTGTAGAATTTTTCAGGGGTTTGAGGGCGTACAAATGTCCAAAAATAATCCCCTTCGTAACCGGCCTGCTTGAACATTTCCAACCATTCTTCTACTGACAAAAAAGATTTAACAATGGGAGCCCAGGCATAGAGGCGTTCTTTTTCCACTTCATCTGTAAAAGCATCCACCTGAATAAAACCATTCGAGGGGTCCTTCATCACTCGAACCATTTCTTTTAGAGCCATTTTGCATTCTTCCGGTGTAAGAAAATGAAAGGTATTGATGGAAGTAACGCAATCAAACTCATTTTCGTTATAAGGAAGTTTTTCTGCGCTCCCAAAATCAATAATTTCGTGTGTGTTTCCATGGGCTTTATCGATGGCATATTGAGATACTTCCAAACCCCTAACAGTGATTCCAGGGAGTTTTTCTTGCAAATCATGCAACAAAAAACCTTTTGCACATCCCAAATCTAGGAGTTTACTATTTGAATCCAGGTTATATTTTTTTGCAATACCCTCGGCGACAGCTCCCCAGCGACCATCATAGTTGTAGCCACCATAACCGGTATCTCGTGTTTTATCAAAATAGGCTTCCCCAAAGGTTGGGTCCATGTTGCGCGGGGCACCATCATAAAGTTTAGCGTTTGCGTTGGTAAGGTTGAACAATTCACCCATTAATCTTTTCTCCTTCAATAATGTTTAAGTGCTACTAATATTCTGCCATCTCTAGTATCTCAGGGAATTCTTTGACCCGATTCTGCCAATATCCCGATTCATTTAAAATCTCATCGAATCGATTTTTATAATGAATAGATCCCTCTCTCTGCCCCATCATTTTATAGGATTTGGAAAGTGCTGCCGCCATAGAAGCATCGAAGGGATACCCAGCATATATAGACTCAAACCAACGCGCTATCTTTTCCAAATTTCCTTTGGGACCAAAATTTGGGTTGTTCAGGAAATTTATATCGAGATTAAAAGTGAACCAGATTTCATTTAATTGCTCAAGACTGGGAATTTGATCGCGTGGAAGATTGAAAATATCTTTTCCTGTTAACAGGCCAGTATCTTCAGCTGTATCATATTGTGCGTTGAATTCACCCCGCTGTTTGAGCCTGCCTGGATTAAGAGCTTTTTGGGTTCTTTGACTATCAACCCTGTCATCTCCCAGTTCTCGGAAAATTGAAAACATTTCTGTCCCTACGAGGGGTTGGCAAACATAAAAACTAGCCCAGTCCCATTCTAAACTTTTAGCGAACTCGTAAGAGTCCATCATTTCTCCAAAGGTTTCATTAGGAAATCCGACAATAAAGTTTCCACTGAAAAATACTTTCGGATATTTTTTGAACAAGGCGGAAGCCATCATCAACTTTCTTTTGCTTGTTGGTTTTTTTATTTTTTTAAGCATGGCATCGTTTCCCGATTCAATACCAACCTTAACTGCCTTGAGTCCTGAACGAAACATCCACTCCATTATTTCTTCATCGATGGCCGCAGCAATCAAACCGTTATTACTGATCCATTCAAGGTCAGGAACTTCTTCGGTTATTCTTTTTAGGAGATGTAAGGTTCGTTCGCGATCCCATAGAAAGTCATCATCCAACCAGTCTATTTGCCTGACTCCACGCTTCCACAATAGCTTGATTTCATCTATCACACTTTCTACCGAACGGGCTCTAATTCCTTTTCCATTAAAATCACGTACGGTGCAGAAGGTGCAATACGCACGGCAACCGCGATTGCTCAACACGGTAGCAAACGGTTTTTCCTTTCCGTTGTAGCGAGAGAAAACGGCCAACCCTCCGTGAAGGTGGTATTCCTCAATTGGAATAGCGCAATATTCTTCCCTGATATCCAAATCAACAGGAACCTCGCCCGTGGGTTCGCCAAGAGTTAAAGTTTTTCCTTCAGAATTGAATGCGATACCCCAAGGGAAATCCTTGTCGTTTTTCTTAAATATATTTTTAAGAAAATTTTCAAACTGCAGTTCACTTTCTTTTCTAAAAATAAAATCGAATCCACCATTTTCCAATAATTCCTTGTAATCGTAGGTGGCTTGAACTCCTCCTGCCAATACGGGAATTTCGGGAAACTGCTTTTTACATGCCTGGGCGATCTTTACGAATATTTCCTTGTTCACATCGAACATGCATGAAATGCCGATATAAGGGGATTGACATTGTTCGATCAAATCAAATAGTCTTTTTTCCCAAAAATTATATGAGAAGCCTTCTTGTGAAGCGTTGCGTAACATTTCGAAATTAAGATCTAAAATATGTACTTTTATTTCAGGTGCAACCTGCCTGATTACCGCGGCTATATATAATAGGCCCACCGGTGGATAATTAAAGTAGCCTGACCGTTTTGCGATTTCCTGTTCGAAAGCCGATTCCGGAACCTGCATGGGAGAGACCAGAATAAATTCCTGTGGCGCAGTTAGCCTTTCCAAATTAAATTTATAGGCCTGTTTAGCATGGTCCAGGGAGTCTGTAACCGTCGCCACTACATACTCCTCGGTGGCTAGATTGAGTTCAGGTTGTTTCATTTTCAAATTGAGGCTTCTGACAAGGAGAGCCTTTAATAAAATTCTTTAAATTTTCACGTGTTCAAAGGTTTTTCGCATCCCCTCTGAAAAAGGAATGAATGATAAACCAGGAAAAGCATTTATCAGTTTTGAAACGTTGAGTTTTTGATTTATTTTGGGTTGCGTTTGTTTTATTTTTTCCGGCTTTATATTCTTCTGTGTAATTTCTTTTATACATTCAATAATGTTCAAAAAGGAACGACTTTCACCTGTCCCTAATAAGAATGTTCCAGGTTGGTCATTTTGGACAAAGTGTTCAGTGACCTTTACTAAATCTTGAATGTATAAATAATCCCTCATTTCTGTTCCTTCTCCAAATATTTTAACAGGCGCCTCTTCCAAAGCGCATTTTAAAAACAAGTCGGGACCATATGGAAACACTCGGTCACCCGGCCCATAGATCATACAGGGGCGAAAAATGGTGAGGGCTAGTCCGAGTTTTTCAGTAGCGCTTTTTAATGCAAACTCTCCTGCCATTCTTGAAATACCATACAGAGAGGTTGGCGCTGTTTCTGTTTCCTCACTAATATTGGTATTTTCTACAGCTTCTCCATAAACCGCAATCGAACTAAAATACACACATTTTTTTACAGGACTGATTGCTATCGCGCGGGCGATATTATTTGTAATGGCAATGTCCTGTTGAAAAGTCTTCAACGGGTCAGAATTCTTACCCGCCCGGGCTGCAATAAGCAAAACGGTTTGGTCATCCAGAATCCCGGCCAAATCATTGGCCGCTTTGGGGGAGGTCAAGTCCAATTTGCTCGAATTGAAACCCCTTATTTCATGAGTTTCTAAAGCCTGGTAATGGTCTAGGATTGCTTTTCCAATGAAACCTGTTTTACCTAAAACAACTAATTTCATTGTCCGATCAATCATACCATTTTAGGGCTGATGAATATATTCCAATGGGCATTTTTGAATTGAGTCAAAGTTTTCCTCCACCCAGTCAATGACTTCAGCAATTCCCTCTTCCAGAGGAATACGGGGCACCCATCCCAAGGTGTCCCTAAGCTTATTTGAGTCAATAAGATAGAAGGCATCCTGACCCAATCTTTCGCCCACCATAGTAACACAATCGTCTAGAGGCCGACCCATTTTCGCACAGATCAGGCTTACCAGACCCAATATTGAAATGCCCTCTCCATCTGGAGATATATGATAGATTTCCCCGTTTTTTCCATTTCTCGCGATTTGAAGCGTGGCAGCGCAAACATCGCGGATATGAATATATGATTTTACCGCTTTCCCTCCTCCCTGGAGTTGGATTTTTTTGTTCTGTTTTATATAAATTACGGTTCGGGGAATGATTCGATAAAGCTGTTGATGTGCTCCATAAACATTGGTTGCACGTGTAAAGACTACGGGAAAATTAAAGTTTTTATGATAAGGGATAAGGCTCAAATCTCCACAGGCTTTGGAGGCAGCATAAGGTGTGGAAGGGTTTAAAGGAGCATCCTCAGTTATATGCCCTGAGCAACTTCCATAAACTTCCGGTGTCGAAATTTGCACAAATCGCTTCAAAAAACTTTCCTCTTTTAAACGATCCGCCAGATTCATCAATGCCATTCCATTCGTTTGAAACCATTGATCCGGGTTATCCCAACTCTGGGCCACCATCCCTTGAGCGGAAAAATTCACAATATAGTCTGGTCGAACCTCTTTGATTACCGAAACTATCTCTTCGATCTGTATATTTAAATTCAAGGAATGAAAAAGAAATCGATCTTGCCCTTTAGATATATAAGGTAGGAAAAAATCCTCTTTTTCAGGAGACCGGCTGATACCTGTCACATGGGAATCCGGATTTTCACCCAATACGTAGTCTACGAAACAGGCCCCAGAGAAACAGTTGCTTCCTATAACGATAAATTTTTCGGGATTACTCATTTAATTTGGGGCAATAAAAATTTCTAAAAAGGGCCTTTGAAGTCAAGAAAGGGAACGTCGAGCGGCTCATCTGTTGTTAAATCATTTAAAATAAGGCTTCCCTTGTCGCTGGAAGTTTCTATAGATAGGGTTTTTAAAATTTTTTCTCCGATGCCTTGAGGAGTTGGATAAAATTCCTTGGACAAAGTAGGACTGGTGGGAGCATGTAAGTCAGGGAGAGCAACTCGCGCGGGGGGAGCTTTGAGCTCCTTAAAGGCTTCTTCACTCACCCGCGCCACTAGTTCGGCAGCAACTCCACATGTTATCCAGGAAGTATCAAGAACTAAAAGTCGACCCGTTTTACGAACAGAGGCTGCAACGGTCTGGTGATCCATAGGGCTGGCAGATCTCATATCTATAGTCTCTATTTCTATTCCATGTTTTTTAAATGCGTCGGCGATTTTTGTTGCTTCAATAACCGAGTAGGAAAATGCAGCCAGCGTTAAAGAATTCCCCGAACGAACAATGCGTGCTTTTCCCAATGGTTCTCGAAAAGGTTCTTCCGGAACGGCTTCTTTCATATGGTGCAGCCACCGATGTTCGAGAAAAATGACAGGACCATTGTCCTCTATCGCCTGAATCAACATTCCCTTGGCATCGTAGGGTCGAGACGGCATGACCACCTTGAGTCCAGGAATATGTGAAAACAAGGCTTGAGGACTGGACGAATGTTGAGGCCCTTGACCCCAACCTCTACCAATCATCATTCGTATGACCATGGGTACCTGGCCCTGTCCATTAAACATAAAATTCCATTTCGCAGCATTATTGATAATCTGGTCAAAGGCAAGGTAAGCAAAATCTGTTCGTTGATGAATCATCACAGGACGCATCCCGACTAATCCACTTCCAATGCACATTCCGGTCAATGCATTTTCGGATAATGGCATATCCATAATTCGTTGCGGACCGTATTTTTCAAGCAAACCTGCTGTGGTATTGAAAATTCTTTTTGGATCGGGTACGCCCTCACCCACGACAAAAACATTTTCATCATCACTCAGGCAAAAGTCCAATGCCTCACGTACGGCTTCCGTATATGTTATGTCAGGGCGCATCAAGAAGGATTTGTGTTTGAGAATTGATAAAGGGATTCTGGCGAAGGAAAGGGGCTTGCCTTAGCAAAATTAAAACTCAATTCAATTTCTTCTAAAATCGATTGTCTATAGGAATCCAACTCTTCCTGACTAATGGATTTCTCGGATAATAATTGGGTCTGCATTTGTAGCACGGGACATTTCTTTTTCCATGAAGCCACCTGATCTGCAGGTCGATAATCTAAATGGTCGTCCTCATTGGGGCCGCAATGTTCTAACCATCGATAGGTATCAAACTCCAAAAACTGGGGGCGTCCATGGGCTTTTATTCTCGAAACAGCTTGTTGAGTGATTTTTGCAACCTGATTTAAATCATTTCCATTTCCAGAACCCACATCCCAACCATGTGCTTCGGCAATTTTATTCATTGGCCTATCGGGCTGCCGGCTTTCCAAATTAGTGTAAACAGAATATTCATTATTTTCACACACGAAAATTACAGGGAGCTCCATCAAAGCTGCATAATTGAATGATTCATGTACCACTCCTTCTTCGAAACAACCGTCCCCAAAAAACACCACGGTAATCTGATCATTTCCGCGCAATTTACTAGCTAGGCCTGTTCCCAGTCCGAGAGGAACGGTACCAGCAACAATAGGAGTACACCCCATGAAGTTTACATCTAGATCAATCAGGTGCATTGAGCCACCTCTACCACCGCAGCATCCATCCACTTTTCCATAGATCTCTGCGGTCATTTTATTCAGATCACCGCCCTTGGCCAGATAGTACCCATGAGATCTATGATTGCCAAAAACCATGTCGGAAGTTTTTAATGCTGAGCATACTCCGACAGGAACTGCTTCCTGGCCAATACAAAGATGCATGGGGCATCGCATCTCTTGTTCTGAATAACGTTCAGCAAGAGCTTCCTCAACGAGACGGATTCGGAGCATTTCGTAATATGGTTTAACTTGCTCAGGAATTTGAATAGGCATAGTTTACTTTAATAGAGTCGTAATATATTTGTAGAGGTCTACCGAAGTGATGGGGTTTCGATTGCATACGATTTGCACGTCAATGGCTGCTGCGGCGCTGGCTACAAAGGTAGTTAGGTCTTCCGGTAACCCCGCACCCAGTCCAATTCCTGCAAGTGAAAGGAAAGCGTCCCCTGCACCAATGCGGTCAATTACCTTTGTTGAAAGTACTGGAGCTCTGTGGGTTTTCTTATTGTCGCGGCAAAACATAATCGCCCCATTGGTTCCGCGAGTTATAGTAACGTGTTTTGCGTTGACATTGTTGCTTACTTTTTCAGCCAGAGTTTCTACCGATTCATACCTGTTGTGGGTTGCTAATCTCAATTCAGGTTCGTTTAAGGATACCAGGTCTGCACGTGAATACCGAGAAATAGCGTGGTACCCTCGGTTTCCGCTGTTGACCTGAGTATTGACAGCCATGTATTTGCTTTTCTTCTCAAGCACCTGAATCATTTTATCAGAAATAAATCCATGCCCGAAATCAGGTATGATCACTACATCAAATTTGCTCAACTCTGAATCAAGCCAGGAACATACTTTTTCATCTAATTCCGGAGGGAGGAGTTCATCTTCATCGGCCATGTAAACTTCGAAAAGTTTTATGAGGTCCATGTCGACAAATCTTCTTTTCACCAGAGTCCTTGAGTTTTTTTTAAAGAAAAAGACGGGTTTTACTTTTTCATGTAATTTGGTTCGGATAAAAGTCTGAAAGGAGTCGTCTTCGCCGAGTGCCGTCAACACTGTAACGTTGCCCGCAAAGCCCGCTATATGACTGGCGACAGCCAATACTCCACCCGCAAACTGTTCGGTGGATTGGTATTTAACCGCGAGGTGATGGCCTTTTGCCGATTGTCCCAGAGGAACCGTGTAATGGTACTCATCAATGATGGTATCCCCAAGAACCAGTACGTTTAAATTCTTTAAAGTGTCCAGGGAATCAATCACTTGTTTGATAGTGTGTTTTTCCCCAATCTTTGAAAGATAATTTCGAGTTTCTTCTGAAAATACTCCAAAGTGCTCGTTAAGCAGATTGGTTGAGCTGAATGTGATGTCGTTGGTGAAATAAATTTCACCTCCAAACTTTTCCACCAACATTTTTTCTTTGGTGATATTTCCTGTTAAATCATCGCTTGCATTTTTATATTCGTTCCCCTTTACATAAATATGGGGTTTTATTTTCGTGATCGGTTGTTCTGCGGTTGCTGAGTTTACAATTCCCACAAAATCCACACAGCTTAATGCGGACAGGTTTTCAGCGCGAAGCACTTCAGAAAATACGGGTCGCCCGGGGCCTTTATTGACGAAGCGGTCAGCGGTAATTGTGGCAAACAATAGGTCCCCCTGTTTTTTGGCTTCCTGAAGGTGGCGAATATGTCCTGTATGAATAAGGTCGAAAGTGCCATGGCATAGCACAATGCGCTTTCCCTCTTCATTATGTTTTTTGGATTTGATTTCAAGTTCGTCGAGATCGTGAATTTTTTTAAATGATGGTGACATTGTTAATACTTTTGAAATTAATCGTTAAATAATTATAGGTATCGATTTCTTGTTTTTAGGTTTTAGAGTTATCACCAAGAAATTTAAACCAGGTGGAAGTGGCTTTCTGTATTGAATCCGAATTCCAGACGGGAGCTGCTTCCCAGTTTTCGATTTTTTCAACCATATTCTGGACTCCTTGTTCGAAACGGACTTTTGCTTTCCATCCAAGCAGACGTTCAATTTTACTCACATCGGCAAAAGTGCAATCGGGTTCGCCTGGCCGTTTCGGTATATATTCTACATCCCCACCGAGCAATTCAACCAAACGGTTTACACTGTAGGTGTTTCCACTACCTACATTTATGAATTCATCGGATAAGTCTGACTCTGCTGCCAGAATAAATGCATCTGCAACATCGGTTACATATGTAAAGTCGCGTGTTTGGTTCCCGTCGCCGACTACCGTATAGGGTTTCTTGTTTAATTTTTGGGCCAAAAATACTCCGAACACCGCGCCGTAAGTTCCCGTGGTCCGTGAGCGTGGGCCATAGACATTGAACAGCCGAAGAGAGACAGCCGGTAACTTGTATGTTTGCGCCCAGTGCAAAACCAGTTCTTCACCTAGATACTTGGTCAATGCATAAGGATATTGCGGAAGGATAGGGGATGACTCTGGGGTAGGGTAGGTTTCTGGAATTCCATAGCTTGATGAAGATGCTGCATATGTAAATCTTTTAACCCCGGCCTCTTTTGAAGCTTCCAATACATTCAAGGTTCCCTTCACATTGACATCGAAATATAGCGCGGGTTTTTCTATTGAGGGGACAATATCAGCCAACCCTGCCATATGAAAAACCCAATCGATTTCTTTGAAAATGGGAAATAGAGTCTCCCGGTTCAGGATGTCCGTTTTTTGAAACTCAAAGTTTTTGGAGGTGTCGAAATCTTCAAAATTTTCCAGTCTGCCATTGGTTAGATTGTCCACGGCCAGGACAAAATGTCCTCTTGACAAGAGCTCTTGGCAGATATGACTGCCAATAAAACCTGCGCCCCCAGTAACAAGTGCTCTCATAAAAAAATAACTCTGCTTCTAAATAAAATTAACATGAGGAACCAAATCTTCTTGAAGCGCAAAGAGGTATCGGTTTGCTTCATCCATGCGACAATTTTTACGACAGTCTTTTATATCAAGCTCGTCTTTTACAAAATGAAAATTCTTTTTTCGTTTTTCCCCCTGCCAAATTTCCTTAAACGAAAGATCATGAAGGTTTCCATATTGGAAACGGTCATCCAAAAGGTAGGCGCTGCATCCATATACTGCACCATCGGCCATGACATATCCCCAAAGAAAAGGTGTTGAATTGCACTTTGTATATCGAAGTTTTTCATCCATCATATGTTTTTTTATGGTGTTTTTTCTGAAGACGACCTGGAAATTGTCTGAGTTGAAGGATTCGAGTTGCTTTTCGAGAGCGAGATAATTTGAATAATCTATATTTTCATAAACCCGTGTGTTACTAAAAGCATGCTGGGAATAAGGTTTGACAACTAAATAATCTGCAAACATTTCGTCACGACAAAGTCTTGCCAGCTCAGCGATCTCCTCTGAATTTTCTGGTAACAATAATGTCTGAATACCCAGGACACACTGAATTCCGTTGTCGCGCTTAAATTTTGCCGCCCGTTTCATGTTTTCAATGACCTTGTCAAAATCTCTCTCTTTAGTCTGGTGGATTTTCGCGTAGGTATCTGCCGTACCCGCATTTAAAGAAACTTTTATCCATTTGGTAAAAGGGAGGGAGGATTCGATAAATTTTTTGTCCATAGCCGTGGCATTGGTTGTGAATGAAATATCAATTCCTGCCTGATGTGTTGCTAATACAATTTCATTGATCTTTTTATGCATGAGAGGTTCTCCCTCTCCCGCATACATTATGCTTTTTATTCCCAACTGACCCATTTCATTCAACCGACCTTTAAAGATTTCAAAGTCAAGAGAAACCGATTTGTAACCTATATAGTCAACTGCACAAAAGGTGCACCTGTGGTTACACGCTCCAACCGGCGAGACTTCTACATAAATGGGGTAAACCGTTTTAGCTTTTTCCCAGTCGTCGCCCACATCTAATAGTTGAGTGACCCTGGCAGGATGATAGGTCAGTTTATGGCTGTCTATTGAATATGCATCATTCAAAATAAAATACCGTAAGGATTAAAAATTTATGTTGAATCATGGGCACCATTTTTGTTCCTAAAATAGTTTTAAACATTTTACTTTTCATCCGCAATCAGGCGGTTCAGATAAGCTCCAATGAGATGGTTAAGAACCATATGGGCGTCTTCAGCAGGACCATACTCTCCTTTGTTTGCAGGAACATGCACTGCCAACTTTGCCGCTTTGTTCAATTGGCCTCCATCGAATGAAGTGATTCCCACTGTGATAGCCCCTTTATGGTTAGCATACTCTATAGCATTTAACAGATTTTTTGAATTGCCGGAAGCGGAAATTGCGACAACGGTATCCCCTTGCTTCATTAAGGACTTGAGTTGCTGGGTAAAAATATTTTCATAACCATCGTCATTGGAAATAGCGGTTACAATTGCATGGTTATCCGCCAGACTCATTGCCCGAAAGGGTTTGTCCCAGGACTTCGTTCCAATGGCAAGGTCATTGGCAAAATGACTGGCTGTGGCGGCGCTACCCCCATTACCTATGAAAAATATTTGTGCACCGCTTTCTCTAGTTTCAAGAAGCACCTTAATGAAATTAGAGATCTCCTCAGTTTTGAATCCAGATAATACCTGATGGAGATAATCTAAATAACCGGAAGCAAATGCACCAGCATCCCTTGATTGTGAAAAAATATTATCCAGTTCGTTCATAAATTTTTTGTAGATTGGGAGTCAGGTTTGACAAAATGTATTTCTGGAAGCCAGATTCTTGGAGACCATCCATGATTGATCAAAGCCTATAATTTCCATTATAACTCAAAACTGGCTGAGATTTTTCCTGAAAATAAAAGCAACGCAAATTAAATGAGTAAGCTATCATGGCAAGCTGGAAAATGGTATTATTGTACTCCTGTATGCTTTGCTTGAGGGCACTCACTGGGCCCAGCTTCGGTTGATTGAATACCCCGCCTTGATGCAAATAAACCTTATGGATTATGGAGCCTTTACGAAAATGGAACAAAAATTTAAAACCAATATTCAATTTATCAATATCGCGGATAAAGGCGATCTTCATAACACTGGGGGTTTTCCATATGGAATGGCCCTCATTTAGACTCATAGAAATTATTCATGATCAGCAGGGGTATTTGGAACAAATTTGTATTAACCCTTAAAAAGGGTGACTATACTGCTGTGACCAGAGCCTTGGTCTATTTTGGGTTCAGGATTTCAGGACTCCTCCTGGCCTTACCTGCCATTGTTGTCCTGTGGATTTTAAAACCCTTTTTCTGGCTTCGGGTCGGTAAACTGAATCATACAAGGATCGGACACCTGGCTCTGGATACGGATCTTTTTTTAAGACACCGTCAACTCGGCCGTTATCCAAAAAGGACCTTCTATTTTTTCCTGTGCGACTCCCGAGGCCTTGCCAACCGGCAATTATTTATAATGTTCCAACGGGTCTTACGTATTTGCGAAAGCCGGATCCTTGTGGCCCTCTACGATGGCACACTTCCCCTGCTGAAACATACCCCTTTTTATCAACCCCTGGTCCTTAAAGATACCGAGTATTACGAATTCAATAATACGAAGGTATCCATTTATTTTACTCCAGAGGAAACACAAAAGGGCCGCGAACTGCTTAAATGTATGAACATCGATTATGATAACGATAAATATGTTTGTGTTTTCACAAGAGACAGCGCCTTCCTTGAACAAACCATGCCCTATAATGAATGGGGCATTCCTCACGAAATACGCAATTCAGACATAGACCATTGCATAGAAGCGGTTCAGTATCTCATCGAGCAGGGGTTCACCGTTATCCGGGTAGGAGCAATTGTCAACAAGCCCATTGGCTGGTCCCATCCAAGGCTCATCGACTACTCCATCTCCGAACACCAATGTGACTTTCTGGACATTTTTCTCCTGATGACCTGTAAATTTTATATTGGAGGATCTTCAGGTTACAGCGAAATTCCCATCATCGCAGGCGTTCCCAGGTTGAGCATAAACTATGCGGAATTCGGTTATGCTCCCATTGGGAAAAACTGCCTTTATATTCCTAAAAAACACCGATTCATAAAAACAGGTCGCTACCTGCGATTCAAAGAAGCCTTTGAATTGAAGCTAGATCCTTGTTTGCGAAATATGCATGAACTGGGCCTCGAACTCGAAGATAACAGTCCACAGGACATACTTGAAGCCACAAAGGAAATGGTGGCTCGGGTAGAAGAAACCTTTAAGTATTCTCCGGAAGAAGAAAAACTAATGCTTGCCTTCCAAGAACTGTGGTCTCAATCGGATGCCCTCTGCAAAGATGTCCCAACTCCTATAGGCGTTGAGTGGCTGAAAAAAAATAAAGATTTATTTATTTAGCATAAGTTTATTTCCACTTTAAACTGATTTCATCTTTTTCCATGATCAATAGAAACATCTGGAACAAATTTTTTTCAACTCTCCAAAGAGATGGTATCAACGCCTTGTTCAGGGCGTTGATTTATTTTGGGTTTAGATTTTTAGGCCTCATTCTAGCCTTACCTTCGATCATCGCCCTGTGGATTTTAAAACCGTTTTTTTGGCTTCGGGTCGGCAAACTGAATCACGCAAGAATAGGGCGCCTAGCTTTGGACACCGATTTTTTCTTAAGGCAACGCCAACTCGGCCGGTATTCCGATGGCCCTTTCTATTGTTTCCTTTGTGACTCCCGAGGCCTTGCCAACCGGCAATTACTGGTTATGTTTCAAAGGATCCTGCCCCTTTGTGAAAGCCGGGTTCTTGTCGCCCTCTACGACGGCATCTTGCCTATATTAAAAAACACCCCCTTTCACCAACCCTTGATTCTTGATGAAAAGGATTATCCTGATTTCAACAAGACCCAATCTTCTATCCAGTTTACGCCAGACGAGATCCAAAAAGGCCGCGAACTCTTAAAACAAATGAACGTGGACTTTGAAAACGAGGACTACGTTTGTATTTTTGCAAGAGACAACGCTTTCCTAGAGCAAACACAGCCGTATAATTCATGGGATTATCTCGATTGCTACAATGCAGATATTGACACCTACAAGGAGGCGATTAAATATCTCAACGAAAAAGGGCTGACCGTTATCCGAGTGGGATCAATTGTCAACAAGCCCATTTCATATTCTCATGCCAGGTTTATCGATTACAGCATATCTAATATGCGAAGTGATTTTTTGGATATTTTTTTGGTCGCTAACTGCAAATTTTTTCTGGGAACCGATGCTGGATTAGCAGGGGTTGCTGTCGTTGCAGACGTACCGCGGGTGAGTGTGAATTATGCCAAGTTTGGATATCAGCCCTACGGTAAACAATGCCTGTATATCCCGAAGAAATATAAATTTTTGAAAACCGGAGAGTATGTTCCTTCCAAAGAAGCGATTGCAATAAAACTGGACCCCTATTTAAAAAACCTATCTGAATTGAATCTTGAATTGGAGGACAACAGTCCTCAGGATATACTGTCAGTCACACGGGAAATGGAGGACCGACTGGATGGCACCTTCAAGTATTCTCCGGAAGAGGAACGGTTGATCCGGGCCTTTAATGAGTCATGGGCTTCACCAGATGCACCCGGTCAACGTATCCCTACACCGATTGGAATTGAATGGCTAAAAAGAAATAAGTATTTATATTTTCCGGAGTAGGCATATACTCCCTTAGCTCCCTTGGAACGGAAGCCTCCCCCCCTATCATCAACTAAAGGATTCTTTTTAGCTAAATACGTAGATGCGCCAGACTTAAATATAAAATTTATTACTTGGGTTTCAATTTACCCTTATCAATAGACTATAATTTTGCAATAGGCTCAATTTTAGACTTTACAGAGGGAATAAAACTTTTTGACCTTTTTTCAAAACGAGTAAGAGCTAATATACTAAGGCAGCACGAATGGTGGCCGCGAGTTGAGGGATACAGAGATTTAACGGTTGACCGAAATATCAAATATTAGTTCATTCATTTTGTTGTCGGTAATGTTGAAAACATTCATCCTTATTTTTTTGTAGTTTTGCCATTTAAAATATATGAATCCCTGTTGAATATCTCCTTGGAAGATGACCCGGTCTCCAAAAGATAAGTTTGCTAATTCTCTTTTAAATTGAAAAGTAATTGAGTCTGACAGCCCAGCTCCTGCTCCAGATGTTCCACCCACAGCAGCTCCTACAGCCGCACCTGTTCCCGCCCCAGAACCAGAATTGTCAGATGCACTTCCTATAGCCGAACCTAACGCTGCACCAATCGCCGCACCAGCAAATGCGCCAGCCATAGCATGAGTTGCAGTTGTTGTTCCAATTGATGAGCTTCTTACATGCTCTGCAGTTTTATTAAGGTTATATGCAACAGTTAGTTCCTCATTTGGATTTATCGCGAATATTTGTTGATGATTGACTTCAAACTCTTTGTTGCTAGAGTTCTGAACTACTAAATGAACAGGAAGAATATTTGCTGTTTTTAAATCTGTTCCAAATGTCTTTTCTGATTCTTTTAATGCGTCAACGGGAATTACAGCGATATTCAAACCATCCACGCTTTTATGGTTCACGTAGGATGAGGGAAGTTTGAATGAAACCGTATCCGTTTTAAGAGGTGCACTACATCCAAATATAAGAAGTATAATTATTAAATGATAGTTTTTTTTCATATATTTCATATGAAGTTCCCTATTGTTCTTGTTCCCATTTTTTTAAATACTTTACTAGGTTTTGAGATTTTCCCATCTGGTGAATTAGTTCACCTACCACTTTGTCTATTGCTTTATCCATTCCAGCGGCAAAACCTCTCCCTGCTTCTTGGTAAGTCATTTCTGCCATTTCTTCATGCTTACCGCTTGTTTGAGCTTGGGTAGTTCCCACCCATACAGTATCATTGTTAACTGTGTCCTTAATCTCTGCTCTAATCGCGAAGCGTGTATAAGATTTAGTAGAAACCGATGCAAAACCTGTATTAACCTCTAAGTTTACATCCACATCTTGAAGGGTTACGCTCATAATTGCGTCAACTTTATCTGAGCCAGTGTATGCTGGTTTATCAATCAAATACACTGTCTTAAAAGTATAAGTTAAAGCCTTGATTAGTTTTACTGATAACGCACCTCCTACTGGAAAACTAAAGTCCCCCGCTCTTATCTCCCTTTCCACCTCAAGTTTCTTTATTTTAGGATCTAAGTAAAGAGCTATAGATGCATCATGCAACTGAACCTTTTTCATATTTTCAAATGCAGACATACCCAAGCTTGAGCTTAAGACTGGCTCAACTTTTATTTGACAACCAGTAAAAAAAGTTAGGAATAATATTAGAAGTATTGTCCTGTTAAACATTATTTGTTCTCCAAGTTCATTTTATAGTCACCCTTATACTTTTTATTTTGATAGTCATTAAGAATAGTAATTGTGATAATAAAATCAAGCAAGGCCAATTACAGCGTCATTACTTGCTCAACTGTTAGTAACCCTTATAACCACCTATACAAGAAACGTCTTCCGCCATCGCTTCCTCTTGAAACCCATTAATACCATTATAAACAATAGGTTATTAAATTGCCTAGAACTTAAGCAAACCTCCTCACCTCCTTATTTTTAAGGTGATAATGATTATCAACTCCTTTTTATACACAAGTTTTACACAGGAATTGTGAATAACTTTTTGTCAAGGAAAATATTTCAGAATTAGCGGTTTTTTTCGTATAGCAGGAATGATGATAGCGATAAAATCTAATAACAAATGGTTCGGACACTAATAATGCAGGTGGTGGTGTAGACCTTGGATTAACTGCACAACTAAGCATCTCAT
>CEUQ01188427.1_pt1 | contig 19864 bp, 19 predicted proteins | sample 361491 | NCBI WGS metagenome assembly CEUQ01 (sample SAMEA2622796, study PRJEB7988) | marine metagenome | biome: marine biome (ENVO:00000447); feature: marine epipelagic mixed layer (ENVO:xxxxxxxxx); material: "saline water (ENVO:00002010), including plankton (ENVO:xxxxxxxx)" | depth 120 m | reverse complement strand
ATCAATAATTAGCTTATCTAAATCAGGGGTTTCTATAAGTTTAGTTGGATATACTGCAATATGACCATTTATTCCCAATATACGGGACATTAATTCATCACGAAAACCATTCATGACAGACATTACAACAATAAGAGTAGCCACGCCGAGCGTAATTCCAATCAAAGAAAATGCAGCTATTATAGAAATAAAGCCCTCAGAACGCCGCGAACGTAAATATCTAAATGCTATGAATCTTTCAAATGCTGTAAACATTCATACTCTCAAAGGAAACGAGACAGAATCGAGCCAACGGGAATTTCTTCTTTGATTTCTTTTTGACCACGTCTCTGTAGTTCCACAACGCCATTTTTTAAGTTTCGGGGACCAACAGAAATCTGCCATGGTACACCAATTAGATCCATATCAGAAAATTTAACCCCTGCCCTTTCATCCCTGTCATCATAAAGAACTTCAATACCTACTGTTTTTAACTCTTCATAGAGTTTATCACACGCTGAGTCACATTGATTGTCACCGCTTCTTAGATTGATAATACCCACCCGAAAAGGAGCTACAGATTCAGGCCAAATTATACCATTGCTGTCGTGATTAGCCTCAATTATAGCGCCAACTAAGCGAGACACACCTATACCATAAGAACCCATCTCAAGTTCTATTTCTTTTCCATCAGCGTTAGTTATAGTTGCATTCATTGCTCTAGAATACTTTTTTCCAAAATAAAAAATATGTCCTACTTCTATACCCCGGCCCTCAAAAATCTCTGAATCTGGTAATGCGCATGAATCAGGATCATGTTTATCATCAGTTGCCGCATAGAATTGTGTCCATTTATTAACAATACTTTGCAAATCAGATCTATAATTAACATCTATATTCAGGGGATCATTATCAAGCCACTTTTTATCACAAAAAACTTCACTTTCTCCTGTATCAGCTAAAATAATAAATTCGTGTGATAAATCACCACCTATAGCACCAGCTTCTGCTCGCATTGGGATTGGTTTTAAACCCATCCTTGCAAAACAACGTAAATAAGCAACAAACATCTTATTATATGAATGAACAGCGGAAACTTTATCTAAATCAAATGAGTAATTATCCTTCATAAAAAATTCCCGCCCACGCATAACACCGAACCTTGGACGAACTTCATCTCTAAATTTCCAGTGAATTTGATAAAGATTACATGGAAGATCTCTATAACTCTTTACACAAGTACGAAAAATATCAGTAACGACTTCCTCGTGAGTTGGGCCATAAAGTAATTGCCTTTCATGCCTATCATTTATCCTTAGCATTTCCTTTCCATAATCGTCATATCTACCACTTTCTTGCCATAATTCTGCTGGTTGTATGGTAGGCATAAGAATTTCCTGAGCTCCAGTTGCATCCATTTCGTGACGAACGATATCCTCAATTTTCTTAAGAACTCTGCATCCTAGCGGTAACCAACTATATATACCCGCCGCAGCTTGACGTATCATTCCAGCTCGTAACATGAGGCGATGAGATACTATTTGTGCTTCACTAGGATTTTCTTTGAGTGTAGGCAAAAAATAGTTTGAACGGCGCATTTGAATTCCTTTTCTTATGGATATCTAACCGGTTAGTAATACCATTAAAAGAAAATACATACATTTACTATTATGATTTAATGGATGGATAGCTTATTCACCTATAGAAAGCACCCCTGCCTCAATTAAATATATAATAATTCCTGTTAAAATTGCCGTAATTATAGTCGTTATCCCCGCCTTAATCCAAAGCCTAGGTTTATCAGGGGCACTCTCAGTATTACCTGATTCTACTTTTTCTGGTGTTTTCACACCTATTGGCAAGGTCATAAACCAAATAATCCACCAGACGATTACAAAAACAAGTAATATAGTAAATATATTCAAAATTGCCTCACTATTAAGCTTCTTCTAACTCTACCAAAGTACCTAAACAGTCTTTTGGATGAAGAAAAATAACCGGTTTACCATGAGCACCAATATCGGGTTTTCCAGTTCCCAAGACCCTGGCACCTTCTTTAACAAGTTTTGATATAGCACTTTTAATATCTTCCACTTGGTAACAAATATGGTGTATGCCACCATTCGGGTGTTCGTGTAAGAATTTTGATATTGGTGAACTACTATCTATAGGCTCCAGTAATTCAATTTTGGTATTTTGTAATTTTACAAAGACAGTTTTTACACCATGATCAGGAAGTTCAAGTGCATCAGATACATTTGCACCTAAAGTATTTTTATAAAATTTTGTGGCTATTTCCAAATCTGGAACAGCTATTGCAACATGATTTAATTGGCCTATCATTTTTTTCTCCCGATTTAGGTAATGAGAATTGTTTTAGACCCTTATAAGGTGAACCTCTATTTGCGGTTTTTTACCATAGGATTCAAAAATAATCTTTCTTGTACTTGTTGAAATTCTTTCTATAACAGTATCATCATCTTTTACCTTCTTATTACTTATACTTCTAAAAACTTTTCTTAGAGATTTGACTAAAATATCAATATTTTCCTTGCTGTCTTCTACTCTAAAAACTCCTTTATCTGTAACCTTTATATCACCGAATAATTTACAGTTTTTATCTAAAATTAACGTTATAAAAACAGATCCATTAATTAATAATTTTTTTCTTGATCTTAATATAGAATCTTTAATACTAATTAATCGACCACCATCGATAGCTAATCTTCCATTAGGTACTTTCCCTACAATTTCTGGTGACCTAGGATATAATCTTAAAACATCACCATTATTAATTATTGGAGAATCCTTTACTCCTGTACTGATAGCTAATTCAGAGTGTGCTTTCATATGAATAGTTTCACCATGAATAGGTACAACTACTTCTGGCTTTAAGAGTGAATAGAGATTAATGATTTCTTCTTTATGTGGGTGTCCTGAAACATGAACCCCAGGAAATGTCTCATCTATAATTTTGACACCTTTAGCAGAAAGTAAATTCTTTACCCTAGATATAGGCTTTTCATTTCCTGGTATAATCTTAGATGAAAAAATCACTGTATCTTTGTCGGTTACAGATATTCTTGGATGCACTCCACTTGCTACTCTAGACATAGCTGCCTTGCTTTCTCCTTGGCACCCTGTACAGATAAACACCACCTGATCACGATGGAGTTTAGACCCCTCTATATCATTTAATACTCTTACTTCATCGATAATTTGACTACGTTGCGCAGCCGAAAAGTAACGCCAGAGAGAACGACCAACCAACACAACTTCGCGGTTATTTGCGTGAGCAGATTTAATCACTGAGACTAAACGAGCAATATTAGAGGCAAACTGCGTAACAATAATACCTCCTTTTATTCCTTCAAAGATTTCATTTAAACAGCTCTGAACTACAGACTCTGAGCCTGACCACCCTTCTTTTGTGGCATTAGTAGAATCCCCAACAACTGCTAAAATATCTTTTTTTCTAAGATCGCACAAAGCCTGGTGATCAGTTACTTGGCCTATAATTGGATCATCATCTAGCTTCCAATCTCCTGTATGAAAAATTACAGCTTCATCTGTTTTTATAACTAGTGCACTAGATTCTGGAATAGAATGTGTCACGTTAATAAAACTGATTTCAAAGGGATCTAGATTAAGCGTTCCACTTGATTCAGAAATTTCATTAATTGCATAATCATTGTTTATGCCAAAATCATCAAATTTTTGCCTTATTAACTCAGAAGAAAAAGGTCTAGCATAGATAGGACAACCCAATAATGGCCAGATATATGGGATTGCACCAATATGATCTTCATGACCGTGGGTAACAAGTAAAGCTATAATCTTTTCTTTATTTTCTATGAGGTATTCAGGATCAGGAACTATAAGATCTATACCCAGAAGAGTTTCATCTGCAAAGGTAAAACCTAAATCTACCAACAAAAGAGAATCCCCTTTTTGATAGACACTCAAATTCATACCTATTTCACCAACTCCACCTAGCGGAATAAAATGAAGTGAATTTTCGCTATTTGGGAACAGATAATCCTTCATTTGCCATTCAAGCACTAGGTTTATTCAGTTTATAGATTGCTAATAATCCACGAATAGTTAAATCAGCATCCACAGAATCTATAGAGCTTGTACCATTTGCAAAAAGCGGGGCCAATCCTCCAGTTGCAATAACTTGCATTTTTTCCTGAAAATCGGTCTTTATTCGACTAACTATACCCTCTATCAAACCTAGGTAACCCCAGTAAATTCCTGATTCCATTGCAGGAACTGTAGAACGAGCAATCACCATATCTGGTTTTCTTATTGCAACACGTGGTAATTGTGCGGCAGCCTGATGTAAAGCTTCAAGAGATAGGTTTACACCAGGCGCTATAACCCCCCCCTCATAAGAACCATGCTGGTCTATGATATCGAAGGTAGTAGCAGTACCAAAATCAATAAGAATGAGTGCAGAATCATAATTGGAATATGCACCAACAGCGTTTACCAAGCGATCTGCACCCACTTCTCCTGGTCTATCTACATGAACATCAATCCCTAGACTGACTCCCTCGTCACCCACAACTATTGGTTTGCATCCACAATATCTTTCACATAAATCACTAACAGCAAACAACCCCTGAGGAACAACAGTAGATAGTATAGAAGCATCGATATCATTTAAATCTAGCCCAGCACTCTCGAAAAGTTGCCCTAACCAAACTGCGTATTCATCAGCTGTTCGTCGTGGATCTGTTGCTGCCCTCCATTGACCTTGTAATTTATCACCCACAAACACAGCAAAAACAGTGTTAGTATTTCCAACATCAATGGCAAGAAGCATTTGTATACTCCAAACTATTAAAAAAAACATCGCCAGATGATATAGTATGAACTATACCTTTTTCATCCTGCATCAATAAGGATCCATCATTGTTAATCCCTAAAAATAAACCTGAGACCATTCTACCTGATATTTCTATCTTTATCGATTCACCTTTTGGAAAAGATTTATTTAACCACACATCTCGGATTACTAAAAAACCTTCATTTTTCCAAACTTGTAAAAAACTATGAAAGTATTCTAAAAATACATTGAGTACATCTTCTCTTTCAATCGTGCTACTAGTTTCTTTATTTATTGAAGTTATTAATTCGCCATTAGGTAAAATTGGAACGCTCGATACATTTATACCTATACCCACAATAAGCCAATCAACTACAGCTATAGATTTACCAGAACCACTTGTTTGTGACTCTAAAAGTATACCTGCAATCTTCTTCTTATTAACTAAAACGTCATTTGGCCACTTACATAAAACATCTGATTGCTCGCCAATAAAATGACGAATAGTTTCATTGACTGATATTGAAGCAACAAAAGACGCTTGGGCTGCAACTAAGGGTGCACACATTGGACGCAGAATTATTGAAAAAAAAAGGTTTCCTGGACTTGAATCCCATACTCTGCCTCTACGTCCACGACCAGATGTTTGATTCAAACTTACTATTACAGTACCCGCGTCAGCTCCATCAACAGCACTGGCACAAGCGATATCGTTAGTGCTAGTAACTTCAAGTAGAGTCTTAACACTAAAACTCTTTGGGATTTCTAACATAGACATGAAAGAAAACTCCTATTCACTAATAGAATAGTGAGCGAGCGGCAATAGCCGCACCATCAAGAACAGGGTCTGGATAAGCAAAAAATAATCCAGTGATTATACCAGTCACAGCAAGAACAAAAGTTAATTCATTACCAATTGGTCTATCAAATGCTTCTTTTGGTTTATCAAAATACATAACTTTGACAATACGAATATAATAAAATGCACCCACAACACTAGCTAAGACACCAATTATGGCAAGGCCAATAAGGTCAGCTTTTATAGCTGCCATAAATACATAGAATTTCCCAAAAAACCCTGCTAAAGGTGGTATGCCCGCCATAGAAAACATAAAAATTGAAAATACAAAAGCCATAGATGGGTTTGTTCTAGATAGGCCAGACAAGTCATCTATAGTTTCTACCATCTGACCTTTACGTTTCATTGCCAATACGCAAGCGAAAGCTCCAATTGTCATAGTCATATATATTGCTAGATATATAAGGACACCTTTTATGCCTTCTTCAGTCCCTGCTGCTAATCCCACAAGAGCATAACCAACATGTCCGATAGAACTATAAGCTAACAAACGTTTTATATTACTTTGCAAAATTGCTGCGAATGCCCCCAAACCCATAGATGCAATCGATATAAAAACAATTATCTGTTGCCATTGATCAAAAGCATCAAGAAAAGGACCAATAAATAGTCTTATTAGGAGTGCCATAGCTGCAATTTTTGGAGCAGCAGCAAAGAAAGCTGTAACAGGAGTCGGAGCACCCTCATAAACATCTGGGGTCCACATATGGAAAGGAACAGCAGATACCTTAAATGCTATGGCAGCTGCAAGGAAAACAAGACCAATCAATAAACCTAAAGACAAATTACCCTGGTCAGAAATATTTGATACAGCAAAACCAATCTCGGTGAACCCTGTGCCACCAGAAAAGCCATAAACAAGTGAGGCTCCATAGAGGAACAGGCCAGAAGACAAAGCACCTAAAACAAAATATTTGAGTCCGGATTCAGTTGAACGAATACTTTCTCGCTTAAATGCAGCTATAATGTATAGGGCTAAGCTTTGCATCTCTAGACCAACATAAAGTGCTATAAGGTCGTTGGCAGAAATCATTAACAGCATACCAGTAGTCGCAAATAATATTAATATTGGAAACTCAAAACGGTTCATTCCCTCTCTTTTTACGTAGCTAATGCCGATTAATAAGGTAATTGTTGAACCAATAAGAACTAGACTTTTCATATAAGTACTAAAAATATCACTTATAAATAAGCCACCAAAGGTTACTGACCTACTTTCATCTCCTACCAAAACCATAATTAATGCAACCATCATAATAGCCGATGTGGCCCAAGTTAGGATGGTGGTAGAGCGATTACCTATAAAAACGCCAACCATGAGAAGTATAAGAGAAGTTCCAGCTAAAAATATTTCTGGAAGGGCTATTAGGTAGTTTGGAGAATCATATTCAGTCATCATCCTATCCTCCTAATTAGACCCAAAGTTTCGGGTAATTAGTTGATGGTCATCGGCATTAAAGAACGTTAAATCGTTGGTAGATCCAATCTGTATTAGTAAGTTCTCTACAGAGACATGAAGAACAGATAAAAACGGGCTGGGATAAATACCCATAAGTAAAGCGAGTCCTATAAGAGGAATAAAAATAGCTAATTCTCGTAAGTTTAGGTCCGCTATAGACTTAAGATTATCTTTAGTTAACTCACCAAAGATTATCCTTCGATATAACCACAGCATATAAGCAGCGCCAAGGATAATACCTGTCAAAGATAACATTGCTATCCAGGTATTTGCTTTAAAGATACCAACAAAGACCAGCATCTCCCCTACAAATCCACTTGTACCAGGTAATCCCACTGAAGCTAGAGTAAAGATAAGGAATGTAAAAGCATAAATAGGCATGCGATGAACTAAGCCACCATAAGCCGCAATTTCACGTGTATGAATACGATCGTAAATAACACCAACACATAGAAAAAGAGCTGCTGAGACTATGCCGTGGCTTAACATTTGGAAAATCCCACCTTCAATTCCCTGTTGGTTAAGGCTGAATATGCCTATTGTTACAATTCCCATATGAGCAACAGATGAATAGGCTATTAATTTCTTCATATCTTGCTGAACCAAAGCAACCAAAGACGTGTAAATTATTGCTACAACTGATAGTGCAAAAACTAATGGGGCAAAAAAATGACTGGCTTCAGGTAGCATTGGTAGAGAGAATCTAAGAAAACCATAGCCACCCATTTTCAACAATACACCGGCAAGGATTACAGACCCAGAAGTTGGTGCCTCAACATGTGCATCTGGTAACCAAGTATGAAAAGGCCACATTGGAACTTTAACTGCGAAAGACGCAAACATAGCTAACCATAACCATATTTGTGCTTCAGATGAAAAATCATAGGCCATAATAGTTGGTATATCGGTAGTTCCTACCTCAATGTATATCCATAGAATGGCAAGAAGGAAAAGTACTGATCCAACAAGGGTATAAAGAAAAAATTTGAAGGCTGAGTAAACTCTCCGCGAACCACCCCAGATCCCAATTATTAGATACATTGGAATTAGCATACCTTCGAAAAATATATAAAACATTATGAAGTCTAGTGATGAAAAGACACCTATTACTAGAGTTTCCATTATCAAAAAGGCAATCATAAACTCTCGCACTCTATCCTTAATAGAATCCCATGATGCCAGAATACAAATAGGAATTAAGAAGGTAGTTAATAGAAGAAAGAAAATAGAGATACCATCAACACCCAAATGATATCCAATGTTATAATCTGATAACCAAGGGACATACTCAACGTACTGGAAATCAGCAGTAGTAGTATCAAAGTAAGAAATTAGAATTAGAGATAGACCAAAGGTTATTATGGAAGTCCAGAGAGCCAATTGACGTGAATTACGCGCTACTGTTTTTTGATCACCACGAACAAATAAAATAAATACCGCCCCAAGAAGAGGAAGGAATGTAACTATTGAAAGTATTGGCCAATCACTCATCTTATGTCACTCATGTCCTCGAAAATAAGAACCATGTGACTATTACAGCAAGCCCAACAAGCATAGCAAAAGCATAGTGATACAGATAACCACTTTGAAGTTTTATTGCCCGCTTTGCAATCGCGACTGCTGCGCTTGCCAAACCATCAGGTCCAATTCCATCAATTAAAGCATTATCTCCCTGCTTCCATAGACCATATCCAATATATTTTGCAGGTCTTATAAAGATATATTCATAGACCTCATCGACGTACCATTTATTTAATGAAAAAAGGTATAGTGGGCGAAATTTATTAGATATCTTTGATGGTAAATCAGGGCGTAACATATAAAAGTAATACGCTGCACTTATACCAATAACGCCCGCAATAGTGGGAAGAGCCTTTACCCAAAAATCAACATAATGAGCATCATGGAGAGCATGATGCTGAGGAAGTATCAATATCGAATCACCCCAAAAATCATGATATTCACTAACCATTGGTAACAAGAAATATCCTGAGGCAATCGCACCTATGGCTAAAAGTATTAAGGGTATAGTCATTGTAGGTGGAGATTCGTGCACATGTGCCATTACCTCTTTATCTGCTCGAGGCTTTCCGTGGAAGGTTAAAATAATTAAACGCCATGAATAAAGAGCAGTTAAAACTGCAGCAAGAATACCAAGCCAAAATGCATAATGCCCTAAACCAGTATCTGCAGCAAAAGCACTTTCAAGAATTATATCTTTTGAGAAAAATCCAGAAAAGAAAGGAACACCTGCTAAAGCTAAGCTCCCCACCCACATCATAGAGTATGTAAGGGGAATAGATTTCCATATACCACCCATTTTACGCATATCTTGCTCATCTGACATAGCATGTATGACTGCACCAGAACCAAGAAAGAGGAGCGCTTTAAAAAATGCATGTGTAGTCAAATGAAAGATGCCAGCAGAATATGCAGAGACACCACATGCAAAGAACATATAACCAAGTTGACTACAGGTTGAATATGCTATTACTCGCTTAATATCGTTTTGGGTTAGAGCTACCGTTGCTGCAAAAATTGCTGTAGTGGCACCAAAAAAAGTAACTACCGATAGTGCAATAGGCGCATATTCAAAAATTGGAGAGCATCTTGCTACCATAAATACACCAGCAGTTACCATAGTTGCTGCGTGTATTAGGGCAGACACCGGCGTTGGTCCTTCCATAGCATCAGGCAGCCAAGTATGCAAAAGAAACTGCGCTGATTTACCCATCGCACCAACAAATAACAGAATACATACAACTGTAAGAATATCAAATTGATGGCCAAGAAACTCAAAATCGCTGCCAGCTAAATCTGGGGCTGCAGAAAACACAGTTTCGTAAGAAACAGAATTAAAAGTCAGAAAAATTGCTAGGATTCCTAATGCAAATCCAAAATCTCCGACACGATTAACTACGAAAGCCTTAATAGCAGCAGCATTAGCTGTTGGTTTTTTGAACCAAAAACCGATTAGGAGATATGATGCAAGACCGACACCTTCCCAACCAAAAAATAATTGCAAAAAATTATCTGAGGTTACTAAAGAGAGCATAAAGAATGTAAAAAGTGAAAGGTAGCTAAAGAATCTAGGAATATGAGGATCGTGGGACATATACCCAATAGAATAGACATGCACTAAAAAAGAAACTGATGTTACTACAAACATCATTACTGCTGTTAATTCATCAACCCTGATGAACCAATCTACCTGGAAACTTCCAGACTCGATCCACTCAAATAACTGGATTCTTTGAACCTCACCATCAATAATAACATTATGAAAAATTACAATAGCAAGAACAGCACTTGCTCCCATCAAAATACATGTAATCAACTGGGCCTGACGATCGCTTAAAAAACGACCGAACAAGCCTGCTACAGCTGATCCAATTAATGGTAAAAATATTGGAAGTATATAGAGGAGCAACTTAAGATTAACCCTTCATAACGTTTATATCTTCGACAGCAATTGTGCCACGATTTCTGAAATATATTACAAGTATAGCTAGGCCAATTGCGGCTTCAGCTGCTGCTACTGTTAAAACAAGCATAGCAAAGACCTGGCCCACCATATCGTTAAGGTATGTTGAAAAAGCAACTAGATTGATATTCACAGCGAGGAGCATTAACTCAACAGCCATTAGAATAACAATTACATTTTTTCTATTAATAAAGATGCCAAAAACACCCAGTGTAAAGAGAATAGCCGCAACAGTGAGATAATGTATTAGTCCGATTTCCATGTTCCATCCTCCCCAGGTCCAACTTTTTTTAAGGTGACAGCTTCCTTTGGATCTCGATTAACTTGGTCACTAATACGTTGTTTCTTCACCTCATCCCTCTTCCTATGCGTGAGCACAATTGCACCCACCATAGCTATTAATAGTATGAATCCAGATATTTGGAATAAGTAGGCATAGTCAGTATATAGAATATTACCAAGAGCTTCGGTATTCTCAACAATGCTAGGATCTGGGGTAGGAGAACTTGTTTTTGAGGGTAGTTCAAAACTGCCAGAACCAGCTGTCAAAACTAAAATTAATTCAGCAAGAAGGATTACACCAACAACGCCTCCAATAGGAAGATATTTTGTGAAACCAGCCCTAAACTTTGAAAAATCTACATCAAGCATCATAACTACAAAAAGAAAGAGAACAGCAACGGCTCCCACATACACAATAATTAATATCATAGCTATAAATTCGGATCCCATAAGAACAAAAAGGCCAGCAGAATTAAAAAATGCAAGTATTAGAAAAAGAACTGAATGGACAGGGTTTTTGGAGCCTATGACCATTATTCCAGATACAACTGTGACTACAGCAAATATATAAAATGTTATTTGTTCTATAACCATGGAACCACTACTTAAAAAATATTTTTACACATAAAAGTTTGCATTAAACCTTAAAATACTATCATTTATCGATATGAAGTCTCTCGGGAAAGATTAGCAGCGATCTCTTGCTCCCATCTATCACCATTAGCTAGGAGCTTTTCCTTATTATAGAGAAGCTCTTCTCTTGTCTCAGTAGCAAATTCAAAATTTGGCCCCTCAACAATAGCATCTACTGGACATGCTTCCTGACAAAATCCACAATATATACACTTAACCATATCTATATCGTAGCGAGTTGTCCTTCGGCTCCCATCATCCCTTGGCTCCGCCTCTATAGTTATAGCCAAGGCAGGGCAAACAGCCTCACAAAGCTTACATGCAATACATCTTTCTTCACCGTTTGGATAACGTCTAAGTGCATGCTCACCACGAAACCTTGGACTTATAGAGCCTTTTTCATGGGGGTAATTCAGAGTCGCCTTTCGGCGAAACATATGTTTAAGAATTATCATCATCCCAGATGCAAGTTCAGTCAGAAACCATGACCTTATGCTTTGATTAAAAGTATCCATCTCAACCCCATATCCTCATTCAGGTATCCAGCCAAATAAATGTAAGGCTCCAGCAGTTATAACTACCCAGGCAAGAGAGATAGGTAAAAAGACCTTCCACCCTAAGCGCATTAGTTGATCATATCGATATCTAGGAAATGTTGCCTTTGTCCAGGTAAATAAGAATATTACAAATGCTGTTTTTAATAAAAACCAAACAACTCCTGGTAACCAAGTAAAGGGCTCTACGTCAAAAGGTGCTAACCAACCACCTAAAAACAAAATGACGCAGAGACCGCTCATTAAAACGATATTCGCATACTCTCCAAGCATAAATAATGTGAAGGCAAGGGAGGAATACTCGACTTGATATCCTGCCACGAGCTCACCTTCCGCTTCAGGTAGATCAAAGGGGGTCCTATTTGTTTCAGCTAAAGCTGAAATGAAATAAATTATGAACATTGGAGCAAGAGGAATGAAAAACCAGAGATTCTCTTGAGCCATAACTATTTCATTTAAATTCAGTGAACCGGCACACAAAAGAACTGTAACTAAAACAAATCCAATTGAAACCTCATAAGATACCATTTGCGCTGCTGATCTTAAAGCACCAAGAAAAGCATATTTTGAGTTAGACGCCCATCCAGCAACTATAATCCCATATACACCCAAAGAAGAAACTGCAAAAAGATATAATATGCCTACATTAATATCAGCTAAAACTAGATGCTCATCAAATGGTATGACAGCCCAACCAATCATTCCTAAAGTAAATGTTAACATTGGAGCCATTAAAAATAAGGTACGATTAGCTCCAGAAGGTATAATTGTCTCCTTCATTAACATCTTTAGGCCGTCTGCAAAGGGTTGAAGTAAACCAAAAGGACCAACAACATTTGGACCTTTTCTAATCTGCATGAGACCCCAAACTTTTCTTTCAAAGTAGGTTACAAATGCCACACAGACGAGTAGAGGTACAACGATAGCGAGTATATAACCCACGATAAGTAAAAACGGGTAAGCATACCCTGACCAGAATCCCACTTCAGCCATTAGTATTAATCTTCCCATCTATATCAACACTGAATGCTTTGATACATTCCGCCATAGTTGGTGAACAGCGTGAAATTGGATCTGTCATATAAAAATTACTTACAGATTCTCCAAAAGGTTTCTGATCAATTGGCTTATCTTCTCCGAACTCTCCCCATTCTCCTGGAGTTTGTTTGTCAATACCCGCTAGTACAGGAAATTCTTTAATCATTAAGGATCTTAAATCAGGTAACGTATCATAAGATAGACTATGCCCGACTACTTCTGACAAAGCTCGAATAATTGCCCAATCTTCTCTTGCTTGGCCCGGCGGTTGCACAGCTGCCGTTGCTCTTTGAACTCTACCTTCAGTATTAACCCAAGTAGCATCTTTTTCTGTATAAGCTGCACCAGGTAATATAACGTCAGCGACAGCAGCGCCACGATCGCCATGATGTCCCTGGTAGACAATAAAACTATTTTCAAGCCGAGATACTTCCAGTTCATCTGCACCAAGAAGATAGACAAATTTAATTTCACCACTACTTGCGGACTCTAAAATGCCTCTTGTATCCCTTCCTTCTGGCCCAGGGACAAAACCAATGTCAAGTGCACCCACACGCCCGGCTGCTGTTTGCAAAATATTAAAACCAAACCATTGACCTGTAATCATATCAGTTTTCTGCGCTAGAATCCTTGATTGATAAATTACACCCTCACTATCTGGGCGGGATAACGCAGCCTGCCCTAAAATAATCATAGGGCGCTTTGCCTGTTTTAATTTTTCGAAGAATGGATGACTTTCTTTTACAATTTGTGAAAGTATATCTGCATTATCACCTAAGTGATCGTATTGATAAGTGAGATCTCTCTTCTGTCCAATTAGACCAATAGGGATATCACCCTGCAACCAACTTTTTCTGATTCTTGCATTAATTATTGGTGCCTCAAATCGAGGATTTGTTCCGACTAACAAAATACAATCGCTATCCTCTATGCTCGATATTCCAGAATTAAAAATATAACTTGCACGTAAGCGTGTATTGTAAATGGACAAGTCTTGCCTACAATCAATGTTCTGACTCCCTAAATATGACATTAGTTGCTTGAGTGCAAAAACACTTTCACAATCCACCATGTCACCACTTATAGATGCAATTTGATTGCCTTCCAGGGTTTCTAAAGATTGATGAATTGCCGAAAAGGCCTGTTGCCATGACGCTGGTTTAAGACAGCCATCCTCTCGAATCCAAGGTCGATCCAGTCGTTTATATTTAAGACCATCGCAAGAAAATCTGGATTTATCTGAAATCCATTCTTCATTGACATCCTCATTTAGTCTCGGCAGAACCCTCATAATTTCTCTGCCTCGGGCATCAATTCTAATATTACTTCCAACAGCATCCATAGCATCTATAGTTTCGGTCTTCTTAAGCTCCCAAGGGCGAGCTGTAAAAGCATATGGCTTGGAAGTCAAAGCACCCACAGGACAGAGGTCAATTAAATTTCCTGAAAGCTCGGAGTGCATAGCTTTCTCGATATAGGTGCCGATTTCCATATGCTCGCCACGATAAACAGCACCCATTTCTTCCACACCCGCAATCTCTTCACTGAACCTAATACATCTTGTGCAATGGATACACCTGGTCATAATTGTACCAACCAAGGGGCCAATATCTTTATCATGGACTGAACGCTTACCCTCTCCAAACCTACTAAAATGCCTTCCATAAGCAACAGCTTGGTCCTGCAGATCACACTCCCCACCTTGATCACATATCGGACAATCCAGAGGATGATTGATTAATAAAAATTCCATAACACCTTCGCGTGCTTTTTTCACGCTAGCAGTATTGGTATGAATCTCCATTCCATCTGCAGCAGGCATCGCACATGATGCTATAGGCTTTGGGGCGTTTTCTAGGTCCACCAAACACATGCGACAATTACCAGCAATAGATAATCTATTATGGTAACAGAATCTTGGAATTTCCTCACCAGCTTCCTCGCAAGCTTGAAGAACTGTGGCTCCAGACGGCACCTCAATCTCGTGGCCATTAATTTTAAGTTTTGGCATTTCTAAGGATCTTCCCTATGCAGCATTTTTACTCCGTTGGCGTATACGTTTCTCAAGTTCTGGGCGGAAGTGTCTTATCAAACCCTGCACCGGCCAGGCCGCTGCATCGCCAAGCGCACAAATTGTATGACCTTCTATCTGCCCCACAACATCTTCCAACATATCAATATCTGAAATCTCAGCATCCCCAGTTATCAAACGTTGCATAAGACGATAAACCCAACCTGTTCCTTCTCTACAAGGAGTACACTGGCCACAACTTTCATGCATATAAAAATGAGACAAACGGGCAATTGCCTCAATAATATCGGTTGACTTATCCATGACAATTACGGCAGCTGTCCCAAGCCCTGACTTAACTTCAACTAAACTATCAAAATCCATTAGAACATCGTCACATATACTCTTTGGAATAACAGGCACAGAAGAACCACCTGGAATGACTGCTAGTAAATTGTCCCATCCTCCTTGCACCCCCCCTGCATGCTTTTCTATTAATTCTCTGAGGGGTATTCCCATTTCCTCCTCTACGTTGCAGGGCTCATTCACATGTCCAGAAATACAAAACAGCTTGGTCCCAGAATTTTTAGGCCTACCTAAACTAGAAAACCAGGAACTACCTCGACGTAAAATTGTCGGTACTACTGCAATTGTTTCAACATTATTTACTGTTGAAGGACAACCATAAAGGCCAGCTCCTGCTGGGAATGGGGGTTTTAATCGAGGGCGTCCAGGTTTTCCCTCTAAACTTTCAATTAAACCAGTTTCTTCTCCACAAATATAAGCGCCTGCCCCCCGGTGTACAAAAAGATCTAAGTCCCAACCCGAACCTGCTGCATTTTTACCTAATAAATTAGATGAATAAGCTTCATTAATAGCTTGTTCTAGACGGAGTGCTTCCTCATAAAATTCGCCTCTTATATAGATGTAACCGGTATGAGCACCCATAGCAAAGGCTGCAATTAGACAACCCTCGATTAATTTTTGTGGATCGTGCCGCATTATATCACGGTCTTTACAGGTTCCAGGCTCGGACTCATCAGCATTAACGATCAAATAGTGAGGCTTTCCATCCTTATCTTCTTTAGGCATGAAAGACCATTTCATACCAGTTGGAAAGCCAGCTCCTCCCCTTCCCCTTAGGCCAGATTCCTTAATCTCATTAATAATCCAATCTCTACCTTTGAAAATAAATTCAGAAGTTCCATCCCAATCGCCTCGTGACAACGCACCAGTAAGAGACCAATCATTTAAGCCATATAAATTTGTGAATATACGATCATTGTCTTTCAACATTTACTTTTCCCTTCATCAATTAAGGTAGTGGGACCCGATTCAGGAGCGGAGGTAAAACGTTCAGACTGTGACCCTGATTTTGGCTGATCACCAGATATTAACATATCTAAAATTGATCTCACACGATCAGCATTGAGGTCTTCATAAAAGTCATCATTAATTTGGACCATAGGCGCATTAACACATGCACCTAAACATTCAACTTCAGACAGAGTAAATTTTCCATCATCAGTAGTCTCACCATTTTCGATACCTAAATGTTCTTTTATAGCGGATGAAATACTATTCGCACCCCTTAACCAACACGGAGTAGTTCGGCAAAGCTGTATATGATACTCACCCACAGAATCTAGATTATACATTGTGTAGAACGTTGCCACTTCATAAACTTTAATAGGCGGCATAGAGAGGTAATCTGCAACATATTGCATAGCACTTTGGCTCAACCAACCACCATTCTGGCGTTGAGCAATATATAAGATAGGCATTACTGCACTCTGCTCTCTGCCTTCTGGATACTTTGCTATACAAGAATCAGCTTCATTACGATTCTCGTCAGTAAATTCAAATTTTTCCTCTAACTGACTCACCTATCAATCTCTCCAAAAACAATATCCATACTAGCAAGATTTGCTACAGTATCTGCAAGCATTGTACCTTTACTCGTGTAATCCATAGCCTGTAAATGAGCAAATCCTGGAGCCCTGATCTTGCACCTGTAGGGCTTATTTGTGCCATCTGACACCAGATAAACTCCAAACTCTCCTTTTGGCGCCTCAACGGCTCTATATATCTCTCCCGAGGGGACATGGTAACCCTCAGTATACAATTTGAAGTGATGAATCAGGGCCTCCATAGAATTTTTCATTTCTCCACGTGTAGGTGGAGAAATCTTATTATCTTCAGATTTAATAGGTCCCTTGGGCATGCCTTCTATACATTGTTTGATTATTTTAACACTTTGACGCATTTCGTGTACTCTAACTAAGTATCTTTCATAACAATCGCCAGTCTTTCCAACGGGTATATCAAAATCTAGTTTATTGTAGACCTCATAAGGCTGATTTCGTCTTAGATCCCACACAACTCCTGCAGCTCTTAGCATTGGACCAGTAAAACCCCAATCAAGAGCGTCTTCAGCTGTTACAGGTGTAACATCAACTGTACGCTGTTTAAAAATTCTGTTTTCCGTTAATAATCCTTCAAAATCGTCTATGAATTTAGGAAACTGATTATTCCAATTGCTAATATCCTCAAGCAAGGATTCAGGGAGATCTAAAGCGACCCCTCCCGGCCTAAAATATGCTGCATGCAATCGTGCCCCAGAAGCTCTTTCGTAAAATTGCATAAGTTCTTCTCGTTGCTCAAAACTATAAAAATATGGTGTCATAGCACCGACATCGAGAGCCATAGCACTTAGATTTAGAAGGTGATTGCCTATTCGACCTATCTCACTATAAAGGACACGAATATACTGAGCTCGTTCAGGAACCTTACACCCCAACAAACCTTCTACAGCTAAAGCAAAGGCATGTTCCTGATTCATGGGGGAAGAATAATCTAATCTATCAAAATAGGGTACAGACTGGAGATATGTCTTATGCTCAATAAGCTTCTCTGTCCCTCTGTGTAGTAGCCCAATATGTGGATCTGCACGCTCAACAATTTCTCCATCCATTTCTAAAACAAGCCGAAGGACTCCATGGGCAGCTGGATGCTGTGGCCCAAAATTTATAGTATAGTTATCGATGTACCGATCGCTCATGTTTATTCTTAATCCTCAACCTTTTCATCTCCTGGCAAAATATAGTCCGCACCTTCCCAAGGACTCATAAAATCAAACCTTCTAAACTCTTGAGTAAGTTTTACAGGTTCATAAACAACTCTTTTTTGCTCATCGTCATAACGCAACTCAACAAAGCCCGAAAGTGGGAAATCCTTTCTTAGTGGATGTCCATCAAAACCATAATCATTAAGTATTCTTCTTAGGTCTTGATTGCCTTCAAAAAATATCCCAAATAAATCCCAAGCATCTCTTTCAAACCAACCAGCGGAGCTATACATTGAAGCTACAGAGGGAATAGCCTCACCCTCCTTAAGAGGAACCTTTACACGAACCCTTTGATTATTACTTATACTCAGTAAATGATACACAACCTCAAATCTTGAATCACGCTCAGGGTAATCAACTCCACAGATATCTAAAAGAATTTCAAATTTACACTGGATATCATCCTTTAAAAACTTCAACAGCTTTTCTATAGACTTTACAGATGTATGCAAAACTAGCTCATCATTGACTAACTCGGTGCTTTGCACCAATCCTGTCAATTTTGAACCTATATGCTCACTAAGTTCTGTGGTTACAGAGTTGTCCATGACTAAATCAAAATACCATGAAGTTATAGTTATCTAGCAATAGTACCTGTACGACGTATCTTTTTTTGTAACTGCATTATACCATATAAAAGAGCCTCAGCTGTGGGAGGGCATCCAGGAACGTAGACATCTACAGGGACTATACGGTCGCAACCTCTCACTACTGAATATGAATAATGGTAATAACCTCCTCCATTTGCACAGCTCCCCATTGAAATTACCCAACGAGGTTCAGGCATCTGGTCGTATACTCTACGAAATGCAGGAGCCATTTTGTTACAAAGAGTACCTGCAACTATCATGACGTCAGACTGCCTCGGACTGCCTCGAGGAACCATTCCCAATCTCTCGATGTCATATCGTGGAGCGATGACTTGCATAAACTCTATAGAGCAGCAAGCTAAACCAAAGGACATTGGCCAAAGTGAACCTGTTCTGGCCCAATTAACAACTTTATCTAAATTAGCTAATACAAACCCTTTGTCATTCAGTTCATCTGTAACCATTTTCATGGCAGAATCCTGTTTCTTACTCGAACTAATAACTCTAGCAGGAAAGCCTGTAACATCTTTAGTTATTCCCATTCCAATGCCCCCTTCTTCCATTCATATATAAACCCTATTGTGAGGATTCCAAGGAATACAAACATAGACCAAAAACCGTATAGGCCAATATTTGAAAAAGATATTGCCCAGGGGAATAAAAAGGCTACCTCAAGATCAAAAATGATAAATAATATTGCTACAAGATAAAATCTTACATCAAATTTTCCCCTAGCATCTTCAAATGCATCAAATCCACATTCGTATGGCGCTATTTTGTCTTTATCAGGATTTCTTGGGGCCAATAAAAGAGGAGCCACTACAGCAGCCAGAGCTATAACTGCAGCAATACCTAAGAAAATTAGTATTGGGAGATACTCAAAAAGAAAATTAGGTGCAGCAGTCATTATATATACAAAAAACCCCCAACTATTTAAAAACAACAGTTCCGCAAAACATTTTGAGTATGGCGGGAGTGACGGGACTTGAACCCGCGGCCTCCGGCGTGACAGGC
>CEUQ01105317.1_pt1 | contig 19870 bp, 21 predicted proteins | sample 361491 | NCBI WGS metagenome assembly CEUQ01 (sample SAMEA2622796, study PRJEB7988) | marine metagenome | biome: marine biome (ENVO:00000447); feature: marine epipelagic mixed layer (ENVO:xxxxxxxxx); material: "saline water (ENVO:00002010), including plankton (ENVO:xxxxxxxx)" | depth 120 m | reverse complement strand
CTGTTCCAGTTGGGTCTCCTCCTTGTGCCATAAATCCTGGAATAACTCTGTGAAAAGTTGTTCCATTATAAAAATTGTTTTCACTGAGATTTATAAAATTCTCAACTGTATATGGAGCTAAATCATCGTAAAGTTGTACAGTGAATTTTCCTGAATCAGTATTGAATTCAGCGTAATAAGTTTTTGAAATGTCCAAATTTCCTTGAGGAGCAATAAGGTTATTTTTATTTTCTACTAAATCTGCATTATTTTTAGAATTTTCCGCACAAGATACAAAAAACATAAAAATTAGAATTATAGTAATATTAGGTAGAAACTTTTTTGAGTAAGTATATTTTTTCATTTTCCTACTTTCAAATTTTTAATGATTTAATAAATTTTAGTTCTTATGATGATTCTAACATGAAAAAATATATTATAATGCGCAAGTAAAGAATAATAAAAAATAAATATATAAAAATAAATAAAATTAGTAAATTTCATGAACTTATATAAAAAAAAATATTTTGATTATTTAGATCTAGATATAGTTGGGTATGAAGAAGTAATGACTTTACAAAAAAATTTACATAAAAAACGATGTGATGAAATAATACAAGATACAATATTGGTTTTACAGCATCCTAATATACTTACCTTAGGTAAAAATGCTAATAATAGTGGAATTATTGCAGATCAAAGTAAATTAAGAGATTTAGAAGTTGAAATACATCAAACTGATAGAGGTGGTCAAGTTACTTACCATGGCCCTGGGCAGTTAGTTATTTATTTTATTGTAAATATAAAAAAATTAAATTACGGTCCTGTAGACTTTGTAAGAAAAATAGAAGATGTAATGATTTGTCTTCTTGCAGAGTATGGAATTAAGTCTCACAGGGTGAAAAAAGAAATAGGGGTGTGGTTAGGTGGTAATGAGGGACAAAGGCTTAGTAATAACTTGAGAAAAATTGGTGCAATAGGCTTAAAAGTTTCAAGTGGAGTAAGTATGCATGGATTATCATTAAATATCTGTCCCGATTTAAGTTATTATGATTTGATCATTCCATGTGGTATTGAGAATATGAAATCTACATCTTTGTCCAAGGAAAAAAAAACAGATATAGATATGAATGAAGTTATTGAAAAAATCTTGAATTTGATCGAGAAGCACATATATAGGTAAGGAATTAAGTATGGTATTAATTAATAGCACAATAACTCATTTAGAATGTTCCTTAACTTCCGAAAAGTTTGATCATAATCTTTTACATAATCTCAGCCCGGTATCCAAAAAACCTTTATTTGCTAAATATGACCTAGAAAAAGCCTCAGAAACATTAACAAAACAATCTTTGAAATCAAGGGTAAATTCTATGTGGCGATACATAGAGGTTATGCCAGTAATAAACAGAGAAAATATAATATCGCTTGGTGAAGGTTTTACTCCATTAGTTCATTCAAAAAATTTAGGTAAATCTCTAGGAATGAAAAATCTATTTATAAAAGATGAGAGTAATAATCCAACTGGTTCATTTAAGGCGAGAGGTCTTTCTTCCGCAGTTTCAAAAGCTATTGAATTAGGCCAAAGAAAACTAACTCTACCCTCTGCTGGTAATGCAGCTGGAGCTTTGTCAGCATATGCAGCTGCAGCTGGTTTAAAATTTAAAGTATTTATGCCAAAAGATGCTCCACTTCCTAACAAGGTGGAATGCATAGCATTTGGCGCTGAAGTGCATCTTGTAGATGGTTATATCAATGATGCAGGAAAGTTATCAATTAAAGCATCTGAAGACGAAGGTTTTTTTGACTTGTCTACACTAAAAGAACCATACAGAGTAGAAGGGAAAAAAACTATGGGTTATGAAATTATTGAGCAGTTAGGTTTTACTGTTCCTGATGTAATAATTTATCCAACTGGAGGTGGAACAGGTATAGTTGGGATATGGAAGGCTTTAGATGAGATGGAAAAAATGAACCTGATTGGATCTAAAAGGCCCAGAATGATATGTGTTCAAGCTGAAGGTTGCTCACCAATTGTAAATGCGTATAAAGAAAATAAAAAATATGCTGAGGAAATTATCAAACCAAAAACTTTAGCTGCTGGTATGCGAGTTCCTATTGCTGTAGGAGATTTTCTTGTTATAAGATCTATCATAGAAAGTGGAGGTGAAGCAATAACAGTTAGTGATGAAGAAATGATTGAATCAGTTAAGTTAATTTCAAAACATGAAGGTATTTTCCCAGCACCAGAGGGCGGTGCAACACTTTCCGCTATGAAAAAACTCATACAAAAAAAAATTATCGACTTGGATGAAAGAGTTGTTTTGTTAAATACAGGTTCAGGCTATAAATACTTGGATTCTATTGCTGAATATTTAAATTAAATATTTTTTTTCCATTCAATCACGTGATTATCAATGCCTTCAGGATATTTTTTCTTAAATTCATCTATTAGCATTCCTAAAACGTATGAATTATGTCTAGCCCCACCATGAGGTCTACTTTTTCTTAATGTTCCCTCATGTATAAAGCCTAGATGTTCGAACATATTTTTTGCAGTAGAATTGTACTCTGGAATATCTACCCATGCTCTATACAATTCTAGATGTATGAAAATATGCTCTAACATTGCTAGTGAAGCAGCAGTCCCATAACCTTTATACCATTCTTTTTTGTCACCTATAAGTATGGATATTTGTGCATCTCCTAGTGCTTCATCTATAGATAGCTGTCCCTCTCCTATATGTTTATTATCCTCGATTCTATATATAGAAAAAATATCCCTATGTGGTTCATGGTGAGGGTCATTGAAAACTTCATTCCACTCAGATTGGCTAGCATTAATCATTTTTTCTGGTTCATAACCTAAGTGTGCTGGGTTACCATAGGTATATCTACCAAACCATGCACCAGATACATCGCTGTCGTCTAGCCATGTTTTTATTCTAGTTACATCTTCTTTAGTAACGGGCTTTAATTCTACCAATTGTCTCATTTATGTATATTGCTTTATTTTTTTATAGTAAATTTTTCAAAATTAAAATGTATAATCATTATAAACAATTAAAATTACTATATAAAGGAAAAATAATTATGTCTGATCATTGGAAAATGGATGCCCAAATCGAATATTGTGTACCATGTGGCTATGCTAATTTAGCAGCAAGCTTAGTAAGTGAATTATTTCAAGCAGCAGGACCTTCATTAGCTATATCATTAATTCCAGGTCACAGTGGAGCTCTAAAAATTACTGTTGCTGGAGAAGTACTTTGGGATAAAAAAGAGCAGGGTAGATCTCCTCACATAATGGAAGTTAAAGATATAAAAGCAAAAGTTGCTAATATGGTTAATTCTGAGGCCCTAATACAGAAGAGCTAGTAATATAGCCTATAAAAAGGAGATTTTTTATGAGAGCTGCAGTCCTTCTTGAAGCTAATAAACCAATGCCGATAATGGAACTTCAACAATCTAAGCCAAAAACTGGTGAAGTTTTAGTTAAAATGTCCGCAGCAGGTGTTTGCGCATCTGATCATCATGTGATGACTGGAGAGGCACCAATGCCAATGCCAATAGTACTGGGTCATGAAGGTTCAGGTATAGTAGAGGAGGTAGGTCCTGGAGTAACAAATCTAAAGCCAGGAGATAAATGTATATTAACTTTTGCTCCAAGCTGTGGTTTTTGCCAAGCATGCAGGCAAGGATTTTCAAATATGTGTGACACAAATCGTATTACAGGTACTAAACAATATGATGACACTTTTAGACTTCATACAGATGAGGGAGTTGAAGTGCACCAGATGGCAAAGCTTGGTGTTTTTGCTGAGAAAATTGTTATCCCACAACAGTCCTGCTTTAAGGTTCCAGATGATTTTCCCATGGATGTGGCTGCTTTAATTGGTTGTTCTGTTACTACTGGTATTGGGGGAGTGATAAATCAGCCAAATATCAAAACAGGTATGTCTATTGCAGTTTTTGGGGTTGGTGGAGTAGGTCTCAACGCACTACAAGGGGCTAGATTATTGAATGCGTCTAAGGTTATTGCTGTTGATATACATGATCACAAATTAGAATTTGCATATAATTTTGGTGCAACTCATATAGTAAACTCGAAAAAGGAAGATCCGTTCGAAAAAATAAACGAAATTATACCAGGTGGTGTTGATTTTGCTTTTGACACATTTGGTCATAGTATTACTACTGGTCAAGCTTATAACTCTACTAGAAAGGGTGGAACGACAGTTGTCATCGGTTTAGCTCCTGCAGGCATGGAAGCATCAATTCCTATGATTGACATCGTTAGAAATCAAAAAACTTTGGTGGGAAGTTATTATGGTTCTATAGCTCCTCATGAAACTTTTAGCAAATTATTAGAACTTTACAGGACAAAAAAAATAGAGATTGATAGTTTGGTTAAAAGAAGATATTCTCTAGACGAAATTAATGAAGCTTATTCTGATTTAGCTAAAGGTTTAGATGCCAGGGGTGTGATAATTTTTTAGTTTTTTTGAGTATTATATTCAAGAATAAAAAAGCTACACAGTAATTCAATAATTTAATCAAAATTTGGGTTGAACGTTCCTTTGTGTAATGATAACCTTTTTACAGATTAGGAAAATAAATAAATGTATCTATAAATGTTTGAAGAATATTTTAGACAATATGCAATTCTTATAATATTTTCTATAGTTGCTACTTCAGTACCTATTGGAATGTTGGCTATTAGCTTTATAGCTCAATTTATTAAAGTTAGGCCTTCAAGACCATCTGAGGTGAAACTAACAGCTTATGAAGGTGGGATGCTACCTTTCGAAGAAAGACCAGAGAAATTCAATTTTAAGTACTATTACTATGCTATTTTATTTGTCGTTTTTGATGTTGAAGCTGTATTCCTTTTCCCATGGGCAGTAAGGTATGGCATTTTGACGAAACAATTTGGATTAGTTGCTCTGCTAGGAATACTAATATTTTTGTTAGTTGCTACTGTTGGCTACTTTTATGCCTGGAAAAAGAAAAACTTAGATTGGATATACAATGAAAAGTGAAATTGGAAAAAATAATGCATATGGTTTGCCTATCTTAGACTCTTCGGATAGAGGAATATTAGAATCAATGACTACTGATATGGATCTAAATGAGGGAGATGCAGTAAACTCAATGAAATCAACCCATTTGGAGCCTTTCCCTGATCCTGTTTTAGAAGTCCCTGACGATTTGAAAAGAAATATTATTGTGAGTTCTATAGATTCTCTGCTCAATTGGGCAAGAAAGTCTTCAGTTTTTCCTCTTCAATCCGGCCTTGCTTGTTGCTCTTTTGAGATGATAGGTACTGCTATGGCTAGATTTGACATATCCAGGTTTGGGATGGAAGCTTTTAGAGCCTCTCCTAGGCAAGCAGACTTATTGATAGTTGCCGGAACTCTTACATGGAAAATGGCTGTTCCTTTACGCAGGCTGTATGATCAGATGTCCTCTCCTAAATGGGTGATATCTATGGGCGTTTGTGCCACCTCTGGTGGACCGTACTATCAGAGTTACTCGGTAGTCCCTGGAGTAAACCACATAATGCCTGTTGACGTATACGTACCAGGATGTCCTCCAAGGCCTGATGCATTATTGTTTGGCATAATGCAACTTCACGACAAAATTAGAAAATACAGCCTAGTTGGAAAAGTAGCTGGTCAATAATGATTAAAGAATGGCGTGGTAATTTTTTAGCAGAAAAAATAGAGTTAAAAATAAAAAATTCTGTAGAAAAATTTGATGAAAAAAACGTTTGGATAAATCCCGAAAAATTACATGAAGTATGTAAGATGCTAAAAGAAGATTCACTTTTTGAGTTTGATTTACTAAATAGTTTGACATCTGTTGATTATATTGATCATTTTGAAGTCATATATCATTTTACATCTATCTCATATCGTTCATCATGTATCATCAAATGTAAAGTAGGTTATTCTAGAAAAAATCCTGAAATTGACAGTGTCATTGATTTATGGAGAGGTGCGGATTACCAAGAAAGGGAAATTTGGGACTTGATGGGCATAAAATTTATTGGTCACCCAAACCTTAAAAGAATAATGCTTTGGGATGGCTTTCCTGGCCATCCATTGAGAAAAGATTTTGTTACTTATGACCAGTCTATTGTAAATAGTAGGGGGGGTGAATAATGTCCCTTGAAACTAGGCCAGTTACAGTAAATCTTGGTCCCCAGCATCCTTCAACCCATGGTGTCTTTAGGATGAGGGTAACTTTTGATGGTGAGGAAATTATCGATGTAGAGCCAGTATTTGGATATTTACATAGAGGTTCAGAAAAATTAGCGGAAGAGAGAACTTATTCACAAATTGTAACCCTTACAGACAGAATGGATTATGTTTCATCTATGCTCAACAATCAAGCATACATATTGGCCGTTGAAAAACTATGTAATATTGTTCCGTCTCCTAGAGGTGTGTGGTTAAGAATGATTGCCTCAGAATTACAAAGAATTGCCAGTCATTTTGTTGCAACAGGTTTTTTGTTACAGGATCTTGGTGCGTTAGGTACTCCGTTGATATACTGCATGAGAGAACGGGAAAATATTCTAGATTTATTTGAAATGTTATGCGGAGCTCGGATTACAAACTCATATCTTAGGCCTGGTGGAGTATTCATGGATGCACCTGATGTATTCTGGCCTGCATTAAATCGTTCATTAGGTGACATCGAAAAAAGTATCGATGAAATTGAGGATTATTTATCTGGGAATGAAATTATTTTTTCTCGAACAAAAGGTACTGCGGTTTTATCTTCTGAATCTCTTGTGAACGCATCAATAACAGGTCCAATGCTTAGGGCTAGTGGAGTTGATTGGGATCTAAGGCACAGAAATCCCTATGACTATTACTCCGAAATAACTTTCAAGCGGATTCTTCATACTGCATCAGACAACTACGCAAGATATTGGGTTCGTGTTCAAGAAATGAGAGAAAGCTTAAAAATTATTTCTCAATGTATAAAAAATATTGAGCCTGGTCCCGTTAGACCATCATTTGATGATGTGCCAAGACTTGTTAGACCAGAACCAGGAGATTCATATGCTGCTATAGAAGGATCAAAAGGTGAGTTAGGTTTCTACCTCGTTAGTGATGGCGGTATTTCTCCTTATAGAATGCATGTTAGAGCACCTTCATTAATCAATTTAACCCTTCTTAGAGAAATGCTCGTAGGTGAACTTTTTGGTGATCTTTTCGTAATATTTGGGAGCGTGGATTTGAATATGGGAGAGGTAGATAGATAGTGTCAAGCTTACTAACTGAAAATATGTTGTGGAGAAATATTTATTGCAATGTTTCAAAGTCCAGCAGTGACTGTATAGATATGGGATATAGTTTTGGAATAATTCCTAGCGGCTTTGAGTGGTTAGCATTTATTTTGTCTGCAATTAGTTTAATTGGTTTGGTGATTAATGGGGTATTGGGAGGAGTGATTGTTCTAATCTGGGGTGAAAGAAGATTATTTGGTAGATTTCAAAATCGGACTGGCCCTAATCGTTGGGGGCCTTATGGTATTTTGACTCCAGTAGCTGATGCAATCAAAACTATGTTTAAAGAGGATATTTTACCAAAAGATGCTGACAGACTTCTTTATAATCTTGCGCCGATTATGGTTGTTGTCCCTGTTCTGATCGTTTTTTCAGTGATTCCGTTTGGATTAGGGTCGTTTGTTGTAGACATAAATGTTGGTATTTTGTTCGTTTTAGCAATTACCTCAATTTCTTCATTATCCGTTTTGACAGCTGGTTGGTCCTCAGGTAATCGAATTGCAATTTTATCTGCATTGAGATCTGTGGCTTTACTAATTAGTTATGAAATTCCAATGGGGTTAGCTGTAATTGGTGTAATAATGCTGTCAGGCTCATTATCACTTGGATCCATTGTTCAATCTCAACAAATTCCCTATATTTTGGTTCAGCCACTTGGATTTTTTGTTTTTTTCCTTGCAGCAATGGCTGAGATGGCCAGGGCCCCTTTTGATCTTACAGAAGCCGAATCTGAACTAGCAGCAGGGCACCTTAATGATTATTCAAGTATGAAATTTGCATTGTTTTTTTTAGGTGAATTTATGGCTGAATTAGCTACTGCTGCGATTGTTACAACATTATTTTTAGGTGGTTGGAAAGGACCTGATTTTATTCCTAGTGAATTTTGGTTTGGGGTAAAATTAGTATTTGTATTATTTTTAATTGTTTGGTTTAGAATGACACTCCCAAGATTAAGAGTGGATCAGGTATTGCAATTTGCCTGGAAGGGTTTATTTGAACTTACAATGATAAATATTATAACTACCGCGATTTTTATGTATATTTGGCCTGAACCTGGGGTAAATGAGTTATTAATATTAGCTGCAATTAATTGGCCTGTAGCAATAATTTCAATTTGGGGTGTGTCAAAAATTTTAGGTACAAAACAATATGAAAACTTAGAGTCATTAAAAAATGAAAATGCATATCCTTATTCATTCAAAACTCTACCCTCAGAGTTTTATCATGAAAAAGTTGAGGAGGGAAAAATTAAATGATTGGAAAAGGAATCCCAAGAGGATTTATAATAACCTTAAAAAACTTTTTTAGAACACCCGTTACAGTTCAGTATCCAGATAGAAAAGTAAGTCTTTTTGAGTATGCAAAAATTAAAAATAAGAATATTTTTAAACTTTTCTTTTCCCAACCAATGTTATCGTTAAAAATTTCTTTAGGATTAATTTCAGTTCCAAGTTCAGTTGAACAATCTCAAAGGTTTAGGGGTAATGAGTTTACATTCTTTGAGGAAAGATGCACGGCATGTGCAAGTTGTGCTAAATATTGTCCTCTAGGAATAATTGAAATTGTGAGTCTCCCAGGGGGTTTTGACGCTCAGGAGGGAGAAAGTTACAAACTTGATGTTTTTGATATTGATATTGGAAGATGTATGTTTTGTGGCTTGTGTGTTGAAGCATGTCCTTATGACGCACTGCATATGGGTACAAAGTTTGAAAAATCGACTTATGTTCGTGATAACTTGATTATTACTAAGGAAAAATTAGCAGAATCAGAAAAATCTCCAAGTTCCTTTTATCGGCCACAATTTGAAAAAGAGAAATTTGATCCATTTAAGGATAATATAAAAGATCACTATAAGGCTGGACGACACGAAAAACCAGAATATAAAGACCTTAAGAAAAAATGGGTAGATGATAGATGATTGAAAATTCTTTATTTACTGATTTAATATTTTATATTGTATCTGGTATGATAATTTCTTTAGCAATAATAGTAATTTTCATAAATGATATTTTTAGGGCAGCTATAGCCCTAGCTGGGACATTTTTAGGAATTGCTGTGATTTACTTTATGCTTAATGCTGAATTCATAGGTGCAGTTCAAATTTTAGTATATGTTGGTGCAATTTCAGTTTTGATGGCATTTGCTGTAATGTTCTTGAGAACTTTATCTAAATCTGCAACTCCATCATCTTATCGACCATTTAGTTTTATTATTTCTGTTTTAGTTTTTATAAGTTTTGTAATAGGAATCTATAATATTGAATGGAAAACTATAGATATTTTAGATGATTCAAATGATAAAAATATCGTTGAAGCCCTTACCGGTAAATATTATGAATTAGGATATGGAGAACAGGTTTATATCTCAAATAATCAAAATTCAGATTCAGGTCTTTTATCTGTAGAAAACGAAGGCATATACATAGATTCTACATCCGTTATAGGAACATTTTTAGTTCAAGAATACTTATTAGCATTTCAAATAATTGGCTTAATACTAGTTGTGGGAGTCGTTGGAGGCCTATTGATAATGAAGGAACCAGACGAGGATAAAACTTTATGACTTTAGAGAATTTACTTATACTCTCTGCTGCATTATTTTCCATAGGGATATATGGGGTTTTATCTAATCGAAATTTTATTAGCATAATTATGTCATTAGAACTGATATTTAACTCATTAGTGATAGCTGGTGTGGCATTTAGCAGATTTATATTGCCATTTGGTATCTTAGATGATGGAGATATTCATTCTTCGACACTAAGAAATGCTCTCTCTGGACATATGTTTGGCATTTTTATAATCGCAGTTGCAGCAACTGAAGCTGCGTTAGCATTAGCATTAGTTTTTGCTCTTTCAAGAGTTAACAAAAACCTTAACATTGAAAACGTATCTGAGATGAGGGAATAATTTTGTGGATCGATTATAAAAAAGCATCTAATTTAATATCTGCCGAAATGTGGAAAGATTTATTTGAAGGGGAAGGATTACCTTCGAAAATCTTACCGGAAAAAAACATTTTAGATTGGTCTGAAAATGTTAGTTTTAGAATATTAGTTCCTAAAGGTAGAGAACATGTTGCCGATGAAATTCTGAGGAAATTATGAAATGAATTTTGAATTTTTGTCATATTTAGTAATATTGTTGCCGTTATCTAGTTTCATTATTAATGGCTTGTTCATAAGGAAATTTTTTGGGTCCGAGGCAATTTACGCAGGATATATCACAATTTGTTCTATATTTTTCTCATTCATAATATCTTTAATTTTGCTAATTCAGATAATAATTAACTCGGAACAATTTATATTTGATCCAATAAATTGGATCAGTATTTCTCATCTATATATATCTTTTGGAATAATTTTGGATAATCTAACAATAGTCATGATGGTTGTAATAACATCTGTAAGTTTACTAGTTCAAATATATGGATTGTCGTATATGCATGGGGATAAAAGTTTAACTCGCTATTACACCTATATGTCTTTATTTACAGCATCAATGCTTGGTTTAGTTCTTTCAAAAAATATTGTACAGTTATTTGTTTTTTGGGAATTGGTAGGTGTATCTTCTTATATGTTAATTGGATTTTGGATGAATAGGCCATCAGCAGCTAATGCGGCTAAAAAAGCTTTTATTATGACTCGTTTCGGTGATTTTGGTTTTTTGTTTGGAATTTTATATTTATTCTCACTCAATCCTGCTTATCTTGATATTAATATACTCTATAATGCTGTAAACAATGGAGAAATATCTAGCTATTCCGCATCTATAATTTCAGCTGGCTTTCTTATTGGAGCTGTAGGTAAATCGGCTCAATTTCCATTACACACCTGGCTACCAGACGCAATGGAAGGGCCTACTTCAGTTTCAGCTTTGATACATTCTGCAACTATGGTAACAGCTGGAATATTTCTAATTGCAAGATTTTTTCCATTATTTGATGTATCTAACATAATGATTTACGTAGCTTTAATTGGGGCTGTTACATCCGTTTTTGCAGCTTCGATGGGATTAGTTGCAGATGATATTAAAAAAGTGCTAGCATATTCTACTGTTAGTCAGCTTGGCTACATGATGTTTGCTTTGGGCATTGGGGCATATGCACCTGCGATATTTCATCTTTTTACTCACGCTTTTTTTAAAGCTTGTCTATTTTTGGGAGCTGGATCTATACATCATGCGTCGGGTACATTCAATATGAAATATATGGGTGGTATGAGAAAAGTTATGCCAATAACATACATAACTATGATAGCATCAAGCCTTAGTTTAGCAGGACTTTTTCCTCTGTCAGGTTTTTGGTCAAAGGATGAAATATTGGCTCACGCTGCGCATCAAGAAAATATACTTGGTTATGTTGTTTTGATTTTAGGATTAATTGCAGCTTTTATGACTGCTTTTTATATGTTTAGAGCCATATTTTTAGTTTTTCATGGAGATTGGAAAGGGGGAGGAGAATATGAAAAAAAAGATTTAATAAAAAATCAAGAATCAATACACCCCACTATAGTTAAACCCCATTTACAAGAGTCTCCAAAATTTATGATTTATCCAATGTTGATACTTGCTGGATTGGCTATTATGATCGGGTTTATTGTTAATCCTTTGATTGATTTATTCTTTATTGAAAAACATGCTTTTGCACATTTTATAACAGATAATTACGAAGTTTTTTATGGTGATAAAACCAAAATCTATAAAGCTGGAGGATCTCCAAAGTTTGATTTGCTTATTGCCATAATTTCTTCAATAGTAGCCATATCAGGAATTTTATTAGCATACGCATTATATATAAAGCCGAATAGAATATCTATTCATAAAAATATAAGTAGGGGAATAATTTATAAAATTTTGAATAATAAATATTACTTAGACTATTTATATGAAGATGTCATTATTAGAAAATTATTTTATAAAAAACTTTCAGGTGTTTTGAGATGGTTTGATGAAAATACTGATAATATTAATGTTCAAATATCTACTATAGTTACTAGATTTAGTAGAAGCATTTTATTTTTACAAAACGGTCAAACTCAAGTTTACGTGTACGGCATGTTTATAGGAATTTTAGTTCTTTTTTTATTATTTTATTTGAGAGGAGGGCTAATCTAAGTGTTTGATGGAATTCTTTCAGTTACTATTTTTCTTCCAGTAATTTCTGCTGTATTTATTTTATTTTTCTTGAAAAATAATAATTCAATCCGTTATTTTGCTAACTTTACAACTGGAATCGTTTTTATTTTATCTTTATTGATGTTTCTAAGTTATGATACTGAAAGTTCTGGTTTCCAAATGATAGACTACTTCGAAGCATGGATTCCATTTGATTATCTTAGGTCTTCATATATCGTGGGTATAGATGGACTTAGTGCTCCACTTGTTCTTTTGACTGGGATTCTTGGATTTGTATCAACTCTGGCATCATTTAGAGTAGAGAAAAGAGTAAAAGAATATCATATATGGTTGCTTGTTTTAATTTCATCTGTTTTTGGTGTTTTTGTTTCTTTAGATCTACTTTTGTTTTTTATATTCTTCGAATTTGAACTAATTCCTATGTATATGCTGATTTCTATTTGGGGATCAGGTAGACCTAAGTATTCTGCTATGAAGTTTGTTTTATTTACTTTATTTGGTGGTGCTTTGATGTTAGTTGCTATTTTATCAATATACATGTCTTCAGATGTTGGAACACTAATTATGGTATCAATTCCGGAATTAAACATAGTAGGAATTCCTGATTTAATTCAATATTCTGATTTACTTGTTCCTGCATCATTCATATTTCTTCTATTTTTTATTGCTTTTGCAATTAAGTTACCATCATGGCCTCTACATAGTTGGCTACCAGATGCTCATACTGATGCACCAACAGCAGTTTCAGTAATGTTAGCAGGAGTATTACTAAAAATGGCTGGCTACGGCCTCATAAGAATAAATATAGGCTTTTTTCAAAATACCAAAGGATTTACAGTATATGATGTTTCTGTATTTATTTCAATTATAGCTGCAATTTCTGTAGTTTATGGTGGCATTATTACTGTTAGGCAAACAGATATGAAAAGATTAATAGCATTTAGTTCAATTAGTCATATGGGGTTTGTTATGCTAGGAGTTTCAGCAATTGGCACTTCAAGCTCAAATACCTCTATTGCAGGAATTAATGGTGCTGCGTTGCAAATGTTTACCCATGGTACTATCACAGGATTAGCTTTCTTAATGGTCGGATATACATATGAAAGAACCCATACTAGGCATATTCCTCACTTAGGAGGATTATGGCATAAAATACCATTAATTGCTGTATTCTTTTTTATTTCAGGATTTGCATCCCTTGGATTGCCAATGTTATCTGGTTTTGTATCAGAAATAATGATCTTTCTTTCAACTTTTACGATTTGGCCAATAGCTACAATAATTTCCGCATTTGGAGTTGTATTGGCAGCAGGGTATATTTTGTGGATGATCCAAAGAATATTTTTTGGAGTTAAGCCCCCAGATGAAATTTTTTCAGACGAAATTTATAATCAAATTGAAGATGTAAAGAAGATAGATTTGTTACCAATTTTATTATTAACTATCCCAGTATTTTTAGTTGGGATATGGCCATCGTTCTTAACTGAGATTATAAACCTTGGAGTGGAAGGGATATTAAGATGAATCTTAACGATTTGAAATTATTATCACCAGAGATATTTTTATCCGTCTCAAGCATTATTCTACTAGCACTATCTTTATCAAAAGTAGACCTGAAAAAAATTATAAATTTATCTATAATTTCACTCATAATTAGCATTTTGTTAGTTTGTAATCTATGGTTTGGCTGGTTATTCGAACCTTCTTCAAAAAATAGTTTGTTAGGCTCGTTTACGTCTGACAACTTTTCATTGTTTTTCAAATTCATAATTTTGCTTGCTTCGCTAATAACTATTTTTGGCAGCTTTCAATATTTTGTATCAGAAAAAACCAGAAATTATTTTGGAGAATTTATTTCATTAATATTTTTATCAATCGTAGGAATGATGTTACTAGTTTCATCAACAGAGCTTATAACAATTTATGTGTCGTTAGAATTATCTGCATTGCCTATAATAGTTCTTCTATCTATTCATAGATCAAAATTAGGAATTGAGTCAGGTATAAAATTCTTTATATTGTCTGCGTTTTCTAGTGCTATATTGTTGTATGGATTCATATATTTGTATGGATTAACTGGATCTACAAACTTATTATTAATTCAAGAATCTATATCTGAAATGAGTCTAACTGAAGGACCCACTTTCATTGCGTATGGACTTATTATTTCTATTGTTTTGATTATTGCAGGCTTTAGTTTTAAGATGGCGATAGTTCCTTGGCAGATGTGGATACCTGATGTATATCAAGGTGCTCCTACACCAATTGCTGCCTTTTTATCAGTTGCCTCTAAATCTTCAGCTTTTGCAGTAATAATTAGGATGTTTTACACATCTTTTTCTAATGAGGACATAATGCTTGACTGGTCTTTAATATTTGCTGTTCTTGCCGCTATAACGATGACAATTGGAAATTTATTTGCACTTAACCAAAAGAATATAAAAAGATTATTAGGATACTCAACGATAGCTCAAGCGGGTTATATTCTTATTGGTTTAGCTGCTATACCTGACGGAAATTCTATCAACTTTAGCGGAATACAGGGTAGCATGTATTATTTGGCAGGTTATTTATTTACAAATATATCAATATTTATAGCTATTACTATTATTATTTTAAGAACTAAGGATGAAACTATAGAGGGCTTAAGTGGCTTTATAAAAGTTTCTCCGGTATATTCAATTATTTTGGTAGTTGGTTTATTATCTTTGATAGGGATGCCTCCTACAGTTGGATTTATGTCAAAAGTAATCATTTTTGGGTTTGCAATAAATTCAGGATATCCTTGGCTGGCTCTGATAGGAGTTATAAATTCTGTTCTCGCAGCATTTTACTATTTGAGGATAATTAGATTTATTGTTTTTGAGGAACCTTCTCAGAATAAACTAGTCCAATCTAATTTACTTCGAGATAACAGAGCTATTTTAGCAGGAGTAATATGCTCTATACTGGTCCTTTTACTAGGGATAATTCCTTTCATATTATTAGATATGTCAAAAAAGGCTATTAATTTTATATAATTGATATATATATAGAAAAAAATATGGCATCTTACAATAATATAGGCATAATTTATAACAGTTTATCTGAGCCAGCATCAAAACTGTCCAAGAAAATTATTGATAATTTTTCTAAAGATAAAACCTTTTGGGCTGCAAATGAGATTGATATATTGAATCAGAAGGGTGAGATAAATCAATCAGAATTAATAATTGCAGTAGGTGGGGATGGGACAATTTTGAGGGTGGCTCATTTAGTAGCAGACCACAATATTCCTATTTTAGGCATTAATATGGGTCGTGTCGGATTTATGAGTGAAATAGAAGAATCAGATGCTATAGAAGTTTTGCCTTGGTACTTTGAAGGAAACGCTAGAATTGAAAAAAGGTACATGCTTGAGGCCGTTTCTCCGAAAACTAATGATATTTTGGCAATTTCATTAAATGATATTGCTGTAGCAAGAGGAAATTTGATAAGAGTTGCTGAACTAGCAACATACATTGATGGGGTCCATTTAGCTACTTATAGATGTGACGGAATAATTGTCTCAACAGCAACAGGTTCTACAGGGTATAATCTTGCGTTGGGTGGTCCTGTTTTAGATCCTTTATCTAAAGATTTTATACTCAAGCCTATAGCTAGTCATATGAGCCAATTTGGTGGAGTTGTATTAAGTAGTAGTTCAAAGGTTAGAATTGAAATAATTAGTGATCAAAAAATCAATTTCTCTTCAGATGGTTTTATTGATAAACAATTAAAAAAATCAGATCAAATCGAGATCTATCAAAGTAAGAAATATATAAGCTTTTTGAGAAAAAAACAATCCTCAGAATTTTGGGGTGATATAACAAGAAAACTTGGGATAAGAAAAGGCATATAGTTGAAACAATATCCGCATAGTATAATTGGTTCGAAAAATATTTATATTGGAGAGAAATTTTCTCTTAGAATTGTGAATGCTAAAAATCAAAATAATCAATTATATAATAAAGAAATCATTGAACATCCCGGTTCGGTTGTTATCTTACCAATAGATAAAAATCAGGACATTATTTTGATAGAGCAGCATAGAATTGCTATAAATAAAACAATAATTGAATTGCCAGCTGGAACATTGGGAAAAAATGAAGATCACTACGAAGCAGCTAATAGAGAACTTAGAGAAGAAACTGGTTATAGAGCCAAAAATGTTAAATTGATTCATAAAATGTGGGTTGCTCCAGGATACTCCTCGGAATGTTGTTATTTATATTTGGCTGAAAATTTAGTTCCTGATCCATTACCATCGGATCTGGGAGAGGATATAATAGTAATAAGAAAAAATGTAAATGATGTAAAAAAAATGATTGTTTCGGGCGAAATCGAAGATCAAATGACTCTAGCATCTTTATTATTTTTTTTCTCAAGAAATGATTAGAATTGAAAGTGATATAGGAAAAACTGAATGTATGAACATGATGTCTTAATTATTGGTGGTGGACTTGCAGGGCTACGAGCTGGTATTGAAGTTACTCGCCACGGAGTTGACGTTGCTGTAATATCCAAAGTTCATCCTGTTAGAAGCCATTCTAATGCTGCGCAAGGTGGGATTAATGCTCCATTGACAGATAGGGGAGATGAATGGGAGGGTCACGCATATGACACCATCAAAGGAAGTGATTTCTTAGCTGATCAAGATGCAGTAGAAATTATGTCATCCGAGGCAGGAGATGCAGTTATTGAATTAGAAAGAATGGGAGTGATTTTTTCTAGAGGAGAAGATGGAAGATTGGGAACCAGAGCTTTTGGTGGACAAAAAGTAGCAAGAACTTTTTTTGTTGGAGCTATTACTGGATCAGCCTTACTGCATGTATTGTATGAACAATCGATAAAATTAGGGCTTGGTGTATATGAAGAATGGTTTGTAACTAAATTAATTATGGAAGATGGAGCATGTAGAGGAGTTGTTGCATACGATATTAAATCTGGAAAACTACACACAATAAAGGCTAAAGCTGTAATAATGGCTAGTGGTGGTTCAGGTAGAGTTTTTGAGCCATCAACTAATGCATTAATTTGTACTGGAGATGGTTTAGCTTTGGCCTATAGAGCTGGTGCACCATTAATGGATATGGAGATGATTCAATATCACCCAACAACTTTAGCTCGTACAGGCATACTTCTTTCGGAAGCTGCTAGAGGAGAAGGTGCATATTTGTTGAATTCAAAAGGTGAAAGATTTATGGAAAAATACGCACCTGATTATATGGAACTTGCATCAAGAGATGTAGTTTCCAGATCTGAGCAAATAGAAATTGACGAGGGTAGAGGAATAGATGGTAATGTTCACTTAGATCTCAGGCATTTAGGTAGAGATTATATTGAGCAAAGATTGGGGTATCTTGAGGAAGTTTCTCAAGAATTTTTGGGAATAAGCATGGCAGAGGAACCTGTTCCAGTTAGACCTGGAATGCATTATATAATGGGTGGAATAAAAACTGATTATAATGGTGCTACTATCGTACCAGGTTTGTATGCTGCAGGAGAATGTGCAAATGTTAGTGTACATGGAGCAAATAGGCTTGGAGCAAATTCATTACTTGACACTGTTGTTTTTGGTAGAAGGTCTGCTATTCATGCTCTAGAATATATCAAAAGTGTTGAATCAGCTTCTAAATCAGAAGTTGATCTGAAATCTGAGCAAGTCAGACTTCAATCCATATTAGATAGACCTAAAGGAGAAAGTATTGCTAAAGTTCGAGAAGATATGGCATTAGGTATGACTAAGGGAATTGGAGTATGGCGAGATCAAAGTTCTATGGAAGGTGCTCTTGAAAATCTTAATAATGTTAAAACTCGAGTTCCAAATGTGTCAGTAGAAGACAAAGGGAAAGTTTTTAATACGAATTTGCTATCCGCTCTGGAGTTAGAGTTTATGGTAGATAATGCTGAAGCCATAGTTCACGGTGCATTAATGAGAAAAGAGAGCAGGGGGGCTCATTTCAGAACAGACATGCCTGAAAGAGACGATGAAAACTGGCTCAAACATACTCTTGTTTATAAAGATGATAATAGTAACAACGGTGTAAGAACAGATACTTCGCCAGTTAAAATTACCCAATGGGAACCAGTAAAAAGGGTTTATTAAATGATAGTTGACTTAAAAATAAAAAGATTTGATCCTTCAGATTCTGGAGGTAAAACATGGTGGCAAGAGTACAGTGTAGATATACATAAGGATTCAACTGTACTAGATGCCTTAATACAAGTAAGAGAGTACGAAGATACCTCTCTTGCACTTAGATGTGCTTGCAGAGCTTCTATATGCGGTTCATGTGGAATGAGAGTGAATGGAAATGCAAAACTAGTTTGTAAGACAAGAGTAGTTGAAGTTGCTCCTAATGGTGAACAAATAATAGTTGAGCCCATGGGAAATCAGCATGTTGTTAAAGATTTAGTAATTTCATTAGATACTTTTTTTGATCAAATTAAACGAATAAAACCCTACGTTCAACCTGACGAAAGTCCTGAAAGTGGTGAATATATTGCTTCGAACGAATCCATGGAAAACTTACTCACATCTATGAATTGTATAATGTGTGGGGTCTGTGTCTCAGATTGTACGGTTCTAGAAGTAGATAGTAATTTTATTGGTCCTGCAGCTCTTGCTAAAGCATGGAGATTTGTTGAAGATCCAAGAGATTCAAAAAAGGAAAGTAGGCTGTCAGAATTAAATAATGAAGATGGCGGAATATGGGATTGTACTAGATGTATGAAATGTGTTGAAGTTTGTCCAAAAGGAGTTTCTCCTATGGATAGAATTATGGAACTTAGAGAATCTGCTATCGAATCAGGTAATAAAAATACCCCTGGTTACCACCATACTGAATCATTTTATAATTCTGTTAAGAAACACGGCAGACTAGATGAAACACGATTAGCTGTAGATTCTGCAGGCATAACTAATGTTAAAAGACTGTTAGATTTAGCTCCTGTAGGTATGAAAGCTATGATTAAAGGTAAATTACCTCCAATCTTGCCACATAAATCTGAAGATCATAAAAATATAAAGAAACTGTATGGTCAAGTAGAAGGAGAAAAAAAATGAAATATGCTTTTTATCCAGGCTGTGTTGCTAGAGGAGGAGCACCAGAACTTTATGATTCAGCTATGGCTGTAATGAAAAAACTAGATATTGAATTAGAAGAATTGACAAAAGCAGCATGTACAGGAGCAGGGGTTCTTCAAGAAAAGAATCTAAAAATGGGTGATGTATTAAACGTCAGGACTTTTGCTATGGCAGAAAATATGGGGCTGCCCATACTAGTACTTTGCTCTACTTGCCAAGGAGTAATGAGTCAAGCTAATTATAGAGTAAAGAAAAATCCAGAATATTTAAAAGAAATAAATGAAATTTTAGCTGAAGAAAATTTAGAATATAAGGGCACTACGGATATAAAGCATCTTTTGTGGG
>CEUQ01026728.1_pt1 | contig 20073 bp, 35 predicted proteins | sample 361491 | NCBI WGS metagenome assembly CEUQ01 (sample SAMEA2622796, study PRJEB7988) | marine metagenome | biome: marine biome (ENVO:00000447); feature: marine epipelagic mixed layer (ENVO:xxxxxxxxx); material: "saline water (ENVO:00002010), including plankton (ENVO:xxxxxxxx)" | depth 120 m | reverse complement strand
TTTTTTTTAGTTGTCTTTAACTTTTTGAAGAGCTTGTCTCTTCCAATCGTTAGCACTCTTTATACCTTCTTCTAAGTTATTCTTTTTAGTATAGAAGTTTATAATTCTTTGGTATTCATTTTCAATTATTAATTCGTCTAACTCTTGATCAGTCATTTGATTGTCAAGATTTGGATCCATTCCTAATTCATTTAGTGCTGTCTTAGTATCAGGTTGTAAGCCTAATCTTACAGGTAGTATTCCTTTCTTATGCGAAGAAGTAGTCACTGTTCTTTACCTCTCTAATGTCTAAGCTACCTAGCTTAGGTTGGTTATAATTAAAGTTATCTGGATTTGTTACAATCATTCTCTCAATGACCTCAAAGAAATTAGAATAACTATACATTAATATAAACTCTTCTTTAATAAGATCTAATAGTTCATCTACATCACAGGCATGTACACTAAATGAATCGTGTACGGCGCCAAAATCTGCCCCCCATTTAGCTATAACTCTAGCCATATGAGAGGCATCCATAGAGTGTACAAAGTTAGGTGAGATTCCAGACATAAACGATCTTATCTTTGGTTTATCTGTAGGCTCTTTACCTACATGTTGGATTCTTATAGTATCGGTTTCTTCTTTACTACCATCTTCTTTAGTTAAGATAGGCTTAACCTTTCTTTGACTACAACTAATGATAGCTTTTTCTTTAAATTCATTCTCAACGAATGCTTCATATATAACTGGAAACCCAGATGGTGTTGTCCATCTTATAGATTTCTGTTTGATATTCTTAGAATACTCTGATGCTATTTCAGCTTCAGCAATCTTCTGTAAGAATTTCATTGTTTGTAGTGGACCTGCACAAACACTATCAATAGCTTTAATTAAATGTTTAGCAAGTAACTCACAGTCCTCTTCAGTTATATTATACTTATCTAAGTACCCTTCTACATGACAGTCAAGATACATATTCTCTGCGATCTTCTGAGCTCCTGCGCTGTACGCACGAGTCATGGAACCGCGTTTAGCTATACCTTTACGTATATGTTTCATTGACATTTGTCTTTCTTCAAACCATTCAGGAACTCTCTTGATTAAATCTTTAGCACATTGTACATAAAAATCTTTTTGTATATCCTGTGGTACAATTCCAACTAACTCTCCTGCTTCTTTGTCTTTAGACATAGCGCATAGATGTTGCCATCCATTATTAGAACCGTCAATTGGTATTGGAAGATAAGTAATATATTCTTCTTGATCTAATGCATCTTTAATTTCTAATACACTAGCTAGCAAGCTAATAGGTTTTTCTGCAACAGGACTTATAATTTCTTTATCAGCTATCTCTAATAGCTTATCAATATTATTATCAGTCCATGCTTCACGATCTTCTAACGTCATTTTATCTACAGATATATCATCTAACTCTTCATCCTTTAAGTAAGGAAGATAGTCAGTTGTTAACCACTCAGGAAGATTATCTTTACTATAAGTTTCATTATAGCAGCAAGCTATATGAATCTTAAGTCTTCTTAATCCTGCGTCTGTCATAGGTTTACCTTTAGCAAAAAGCATTTGACCTCTTGCTAAATCGTTACCTTGAAAGTTTAGGAATGGTGTAGTATAATATATTCTACCACGATAATCTGCTTCTACATATTGATAAAATGATTTGTCACCTATCAGTTTAGATCGTGCCATAGTTAAATCAAATTCTATTATCTTTGATTTATATTTCTTAGGAAAGTCTTTGTACTGATCTAGTATTTTATTTCTATTACGATTTAAAATATTTCTAATCTTGTTATTAACTTTCCATTCAGTTTGTTGCAACACATTCATGCTTTTAATAAAGCTGTTTGCTAAGTAAGGTTTAAACTCTTTACTTCTATCATGTGTCCATCCTTTTATTACAGGTCTTTCAGTAGGTTGCATTAAAGAATTAATAGGTTCAGGCTTTTCAAAGACAGTTCCTTTTAATAAATCCATGCTACCTTCAGGTACAAGTAAGTCCCACTTCTCTGGTATTACTATGTAATGCGCGCGGCTTCTCTTTAAACTACGGTCTAAAGATTCTACTGGAATAAATGTATTATCCCTGGTTTTACCTATATTAATTTGATGTGTTTGATAGAAAGGTTCTAAGAATAAATCTCCCATCATAACTCGAAGTCTAAACCAATCCCAAGGTGCATCATCCTTATTAGAATATTTTATTTCTGTTAAGATATGAGTGCCAACTGCTACGCTCAGGTGCGTAAGGTTAGCTTCACCTTGGTATGATTTGTTTCCTCTCATACTGTTGCGAGCAAAGTGTTGTTGGATAGTGTCCATAGTAAATACTAAGTACGCTTTTAAATCTTCTAATGAAGTTTCTTTCAAAAGATTACAAGCAATATGCGCTTTAGATTTAGTAATCTTTTTCTTTAAGTACCCAAGCTGCTCCTCCATTTTACTCCTTTTACTTCTTTATTATTATTATGTAGTAACAATATACCTGCTTCATCTTTATAGGTTTCACTAAATATAATTCTAGTTATACCACTTTGCATTATGAGTTTAGCGCATTCCATGCAAGGTGAGAGAGTACAATATAATGTTGCACCCTCTGCATTCCCTACACTCCTCGCTAACTTACATATTGCATTTGCTTCTGCATGTATAACCTCAGGTAGTGTACTACCATTAGCATGTTTACATTCATTAGGCATACCAGATGGCATACCATTAAATCCGAATGCAAGTATATTATTATCTTTAACAATTACTGCGCCTACTTTATGCTCAGTATCGTGAGACATCTCACCGATCCTCTTAGCTATATCTAAATATAACTCGTCGTATCTTTGTTGTTTGTCCATTAGATCTCCGCGAAAACGTCAGTTGAAGTTAGTCTCCCCGTTTTATTATTATAGATAGCTGCTCCTGCTGAACCAGTAAGACCAGTAAATCTAGATTTTAATACTCTAAACTTAATTGTATTACGTTCAGTTGCGTTATCAGCTACTAGGTTTCTAGCAAATGCTACTATATCAAATGATATTTGTTTGATAGAACCACTACCTTTAATATCATCTATAGATGCTAGTTTACCTTCTTCAAAGGATGTCCCACCGCCAGGAGCTTTTCTTAAGTGGGATATTAAACATAACCATACATTATGTTTCTTAACAATCTTAAGTAGATCACTCATTACTTTATCGATTGCTTCGTTACCAGACAGACCTTCAGATCCTTCTGATACTGCTATAGTTATATGGTCTAACACCAGGTATTTACAACCCATTAAACACATATACTCTATTTTATCTGTTAATGTTGAGTCACCAACAGAACCTTGATGATCCAGTAATATTAATCGTTCATCACCGAATACTTTCTCAAAGCCTTGTCTTAAATCTAAATCAGTTAAGTTATTACTTTCATGATCTAGTCTTTGGTTAAGAGTCATCTCAATAAACTTCTCAGCTGTATCACCTACACTTTCTTCAAGTGATATTAAACCAACTTTATTTTCTTCAATAACTCCATCAGCATCTGGTTTATCATTAAGTAAATCTAATATAATCTCTTTAACTATTGTAGATTTACCAGAGCCAGTGCCACTAGTAAACAAAGTAATCTCACCTTGTCTTATACCTTTGAGCTTATCATTTAAACCTGATAAACAATTAGGGTAAGGTCTAGACTTAGTTCTTTGTCGCTGTTGGAACTGTTCCCATATAGATTCACCTACTATTAAACCAGCAGGTGACCAGGTTTCTGCATCCCAATAGCTTTGTAGTAAACTTTTAGAGCCATGCTTTAATAGCTGTTCACATGGATCTTTCTCTAATAGCTTTGCTACTTTAACTTTACCAGCACCAATTATTTTAGCGACTTTCTGTACTGCTGCTTGACCAGCTTCATCTTTATCAAAGAATAATATTACGGATTCAAACTTTCTAATCCATTCTCTTTGTTCAAGTACAACCTTACAACCTGATGCACTTGGTATAGATACTACTGGAAATATTTTATTATATTTATCTAAGAAACTTTGTGCCACTGCACAAGCATCTAGCTCGCCCTCAGTTATAACAAGTGTCTTACCACCGTTACTTACTGCTTGACCGAACAATTCTATATTAGTAAAGTTACCATGTGTTACAAAACTTTTAGGTAACTTACGTTCTTTATATGCAATCACTTTACCATCATATTTATTTGTATATGGATAGAAGTGTGAACCACCGGAACCGTCAGGATTTACTGCCATCTTAATTCCGAAGTGATCTACTACTTGTTTACTTATACCACGAGAAGTAATTGCAAAGCTATTTAACTCGTGGATTTCATCGAGAGTTGTGTTGTTATTAGGTTTAACAACGGGTTCTAAGTCATTCATATTATTTACTTTCTTAGTTGAATATTGACATGAGAAACAGTATGCGCCGTCTTCATAAATTGTAAACGCATCTGATGAATCACACTTTGGACATGCTGTCTGTTTGTAACTCATAATTAACCGTCCTTTCTAGTAGGTCTTTATCATTTACTATTGTTAAAGGTAAAGCGTCTATCCATTTTTCTACTTTAACAAATAAATATTCTTTACCTTTAGCTGTTATGTGTTTATCTAATTTGATATGATAAACTTTATTATCATTAAACTTTTCAAAGATACCTTGGTATGTATCTAACAGTGGCTTAACTACATTATCTAGGTCTGCCATTCTATTAGATACACCAGCAATAATTTCAAACTCCAGAAGATCTGAATCTTCAAAGGGCCATTCAACCCCTTGAAGTTCATCTCTTAATTCATTCTGATACTCTACGTACTTGATCTGCTTTATTGCTTTGTTCCTGTACGTCATTTGATTTGCTGACAGTGGTTTTACTTTGAATGTATGCTTTAATATCTTCATATTCTTTCCATGATGTTAGCATTCTCAGTAATTTATGACTAAGATTTAATTGCTTTTCAGTTTGTCCATGTTCTTTCCAAGCTGATTTAATCTTATTCCATTGTCTTGATAGTGGTACGCCAGCTAATATCTTTTCAGCTTTCTTAGGACCAATACCTTTTAGACCTGGAATATTATCTGTATTATCACCAGTTAAACATTGGATATATAAATTATGTAGTGCTTCTTCTTCATTAATAAGCTGCCAAGTATCTTTACTATAGTTATAGTGGTGACCTGGTATCTGTAATAAATCTTTATCTATACCACAGATTACATAATCTTCTTTATTATCTAATGCTTCATGTGCCCAGATAGAAACTAAATCATCTGCTTCCATACCATCAGCTTGAATAGCGCCTTTAGATACAGCATATTTATGTAGATAATTTAAGCTGTCTCTTATTTTCTTATCAAGTTCAGGACGATTAGATTTATAGTCAGGACTTAAATCTTTTCTATAATTTCCTTTACCTTTAACAGCATATAATACTACCAGCTTTTCTCTTTCATCAAAAGGATTAATTATTTTATTTGATACTTCCATTTTCATGGTATTACAAAAAGCATTATAGCTTCTTCTTAATTGAGCTTGAGTCTTAGCTTTATAAGCTATCTTAAAGAATATAGAATCAGTATCTACCAACATAAACTTTTGAATTGGTTTCATTTATTTTTCCTTTCTTTCTAAAATATAACGACGCTGTAAATGCTTACGAATATCTGCATAAAATCCGTTATATTTAGAAGGTTTAATTATATCTATTAGTTCCCAGTATTCTAGTATACCAAGTGTATTAACTTTAACTACATCACCGGCAACTAATAATCGTTGAGGTCTATCTTCCCATTCACAGAAGTAAAAGTTATCAGTTAAATCTCTTTGCTTTAATAAATAAACCATTTTATTACATGGAATATTATACCAGGTTTTAATAAACTTAACGTCTACATTACCATATAATTGATCAACACCATCAACTTGCCAGTCAATATGATCTTGCCAAGTTCCTCTGTCAATCATATGCCATTCAAATATTTCACATTCAATATCAAGTTTTAATTGTTCGAATGATCTATTTCTAGGATTATATATTTCAGCGCGAGCATCACGTTGATTAATAAAATCTTTTGTTACATTAATATCTACAATCATTAGTGAACCTCCGCATAGTTATTACCAATTGTACCTTCACCTGCCATAATATCTACACCCATTTCTTTAGGGCCTTCAGCAAATGATTCGATTAGAATTTCTAATACTCGGTTAGCATCTTTATCTGCTGCTGACCAAGCTACCTCATCATGATAATAAAGTCTAGGTTGTGCATCAAGATTTTCTTCTTTAATCTTTCGCATTTGATAAGCTACTGCTGCTTTAGTTGTAATAGCTTCACAGCTTTGTAGTAAATAATTAAGTGTCTGATAATCTTGAGGTGTATATACTTTACGTCCGTCAAGACCAGGAATATAACCTTCAAGACTAGAGCTATGACAGTCTGTTACATTCCACATAGAAACTAGTTTATCTTTTAATGCTTTTAATCCTGGTATAGCATTACCGTATGCATCAATAGATTCTTTACCTCTCTTAATATTACCAACACCTGTTAATACTTTACCAAGTTTAGTAGCACCAGCACCAAATAGAAATGCATAGATCCAAGTCTTTGCAGTTCGTCTATCAGTATCAATGATGTCTGCATTATATTGATGTATATCTCCACTCATAATTTGGTTAGTGAGGTTATCATCTTTAGCATAATGTGCAAGAGATCTGAATTGATTACCGCTAGAGTCAGCACCTACTATCTTTCTTCCAGGTTCTGCTACTAGTAATTCACGAAGTTCTTTACCAAGTTCAGCAGTTACTGCAGGTAAATTAGCAATAACTTCATGACGGCATCTGAATGTAGGTGTACCTACTACCCATAGATTACCATGCAATCTGTTATTCTTTAGGTTTTCTATCCAACCTTCTACTACACCACGTCTGGATCTGAGTGTTGTCCAATGATGTATAGCAGATCCATCCCAACCTAATTTATCTAAAGAAGTTTTAGTTAGCTTAGGTGTTTTCTTAATGAACTCTCTACCTAATCTTTCCATCTTCCAATCATCAGGTTTCCATCCGATTGTATAAAGATATTCTTTAACTTGTTCTAAGTTACCTAGGTTTGCAGGCTTAGTTATTTTTCTTTGGAATGGTTCATTTATAGGCCATCTAAATGTATCTTCAGGTTTAACTTTAACACCTATGTATTCACTTAACATACGTGCAGTAGCTGCAGTATAATAACCTTTCTTAGTATACTTCGGTGTCTTAGGTTGCTTATCAATTAATCGAGTGACAGCTGGAAGTTTAGGTTCAATAACTTTTTCTATTTCATTCATTCGAGATTTAATTTTATCTAATAAATTCAATGCTTTATCTTTATCGAATGACCATCCATAGTATCTACAGTATGCATCGAACTTAGCAGTTGCCATTTCATTTCTTAAACCTTTGCGGATTTTAGGATTACGTTTAGCCATAACATTAAGTTCGATTGTAAGTTGATTATAGATTGCAGCATTTAAATTAACATCTCTTACACAATACTCCATCATTTTCTCAGAGAATTGTGACCAATCATCATAATCTCCTTTATGATATTTAAGATGCTCACCCCATCCAGCTAACCCATGTTTATGTGGTCGTCTATAATTTAATACTTGAGATGCTATCCATGTATCGAAGAATCTATCTCCATCATACAAATCAATATCATAAAGTTTCTTTATTATTAATGCATCAAATCCTATTCCGTTATGTGCTATTAATAATTTTGCGTGTTGTAATAATGATAGACCCATTTTAATATTGCCATTATATTTTCTTTCAATATCTGTAGTGTCTGCGTATTTCATGATGCGCCCAGTGTCTATATCTTTTATGACTAGACACCAGATTTTAGTTGCATCAAGACCATCGGTTTCTATATCAAAAACCAGTCTCATATCTATTCCTTTCTGCCAGCCTCCAGCTCAGCTTTAAGTTTATTATTTTCAGCTATTAAATTATCAAATATATTTAATAGTTTTAATTTATCTTCATCACCTACAACCATAGTTCTAATTTGATGAAGCGTAATTCCACCATCTGGTGCAACATTAGTTTCTTGTAAATCATCTTTACTCATATATACTCCTTATTCATATTGAGCGTTAGCTACATTATTTTTAAGTTCATTATTAAGATCACGCTTTTCTCTTAACATTTGAAGTCTTTCTTTTTCTGATTCAAATATATCAAAGAGTATACCGCAATCTTCTTTAGTTATATTAGGGCTTTTCCATCCTTCAGGTTTAACCATATCTGGTAAACCAAATGGATTCTTCCTGGATTTATTTGCTCCAGGTTCTTTAGCCATATTAGAATGATGTATTTTATCCCATGCTACATCGGCATTACATTTAAATAAATCTAATGTACCTATTGCAATAACAATAAGATCAATTAAACCATCAACTACTTCTTTGTGATCTTTATTTAGGAAAGCGGCTTGAGTTTCTTCAAACTCTTCTTCTAAGAAGTCTAATCTAAATGCTAAGAAATCATTTAGTATTTTATAATTCTTTGAGCGGTACATATCTTCTACCCACTCTGTTGCACCAAACTTGTAGTGCATATCATTTATATCTGATAGCCATTCACTTTTTAAGGTCATATTTTATAAACTCCTTATGCTTATAGTCTAATATATTTAAATCTGTAGGTTCAAAATCTGTAAATTTAAATTGACGTAGCAAACTATACAATGGCGGTGCTGTTATAGCTCTACTCATTTGTTCAGTTACTTTATCAAAATGTTCTTCATAAATATGACAGTCACCTACAATTAAATTAATTCTTCTTGGTTTTAAGTTAGTAATACTTGCTATATTTGCTAAGAAAGTTGCTGCAAATATCATATCACTAGGAACACCAATCATCCAGTCACCAGATCTTTGATACATTGTTAGATCTAAATAGGATTCATAGCCTTCATCTTGTACATAGAATTGGTACATAAAATGACAGCATGGTAAGCTAGATGTAGGTATATTTTCAGGATTCCATGCATCTACTATTAGTCTTCGGCTATGAGGATTTTCTTTAATATTTTGTATTAATCTTTCGATTTGATTAACACCATTATAATCAACCCAACTATTACCGTAATCAATGCGTAGCTCGCCAGTATCAGGATCTCCGAACTCATTCCAATAATTACACCCCCATTTCTGAAAATCTTTTATATTTTTAGGTCCTCTAATAATTGCTGCATACTCACCAAGTACACTGTTAATATTCATTTTACGTGTAGTAATTACAGGAAATCTATCATCACTCATATCGAAATGTAATGTTTGAGTAAATAAAGATTTTACCCAACCATTTCTAGTTTCCCTGAATTCACCATTCATTAGTATTTCATCTGCTATACGCAAATATTTACTTTCATATCTGCTCATTAATGTAATGCCTTTCTACCTAGAAATTGTATTCTAGATCTTAAATCACCAATAGTTAATTCAGGTTCTATATCATCACCTTCTTCATTGGTTCCTACAACTAAACCTTTACCTGCTAATAATATAGGTTCAACAAAATAATTATTGTCAGTATATCTAAAGAAGTAATTCATATTTGAAAGCATTCCGTTATCATCAACATACATATATTGACCCCATTCATCTAAACGTACACCATCAATTGTATCACAATTTATAGTATCTTGGATCCAATGTAATCTTGAGTACTGCTTATTTCCTTCATAGAATACTTCTTTAATAGTTTCATCGATAGGATTTATAAGTATTGCTCTCATTATCCTGACCTCATTACAGGTTTATCTAACTTTTTATTTTCTAAATATGCAGCAAACATTGCACAATAAACTGCCATATCTACTAGCGTATCTTCTAATGATTCAAAGTTAATTTCTTTGTCTTCATTTTCTGCAAGACTTCTCATACGTAAATATTTAGTATGAATCATATGCATATACGACTTATTGCCGTATGGAAAGTAATCTTCTTCAGTCCACATGTCACCTTGATAATCAGCTTGCTTCTTTTCTTTAAGCTCAGCGGCTTCATGTAATATAGTTGAGGCTGTTACTTTTGCCATTTGTCTTTCCTTTCTTTTTTACGATTATATTTCTTTTTGCTTTTAACAACTTGAGGACGATATTTAGGATCTTCAAGTGTTTTAGCAATTGGGTTTACTTTAATAAGTAATGGATTTGTTATATGTATTTTCATGACCGCATACTCCGGATGTGGGTTTATAAAAATAGTTATAGAAAGAGGCGAAGCCTCTCTTAAATGTCTCCTAAAAGATATTAAGGAGGTTATTATGGGTTATGAAAATTGCGGTAAGCACCCAAATTCACTTGCACAGCTAAGACCAGTTATAGATTCTGATACTGCTCGAGAGATGCAAGCACGTGGCGCAGAGAAGCGCCGTCAAAACAAAGCACTCCGAGAAGCTATGAAACTATCAGCCTCCGAGTTTAAAAAAATTAGAGATGAAGTTATAACTGAAATGCCTACAGCTGTTGAGATCTTGAAAGTACAGCTAGCTAAGGCTATACAAGTTGAAGATCAAGAATCAATTGAACGTTTAGCAATAGCTTTGGCTGAATATGAGCAACCAAAGTTGCAACGTATTGATCAAACGAGTTTGTCGTTGGATGCTTCTGAAATGTCGGAAGAAGATCTGCAACGTAAAATTGCTGAGCTGTCCGCCGCAAGTGACTAGTGTCGGATGTGGGGTTCTAAAAAATTTTAAAAAAGCCTAGAGTATATTCTGAGAGTGATACTCTAGGCTTATTTTTGCAATCTCACCAGGCCGAGTGAGCTCAAGGAACCTGTCAAGAGGGGTCGCGTGGTTATTTAATTTCGTCGCTACCGACTAGGAGGCCTTAACTCCCATTGCAAACTGGGGTGACTATTGAGATTCGAACTCAAACTAACAGAATCACAGACTGTCGTGCTAACCATTACACTATAATCACCGTAACTTTTCTCGATCTAATTGAGTTCTTTGAGCAAGAACTGCTTCATAGAATTTATTGCGATCGAAATTTCCATTAAAACTTTTACATACATTAGCAAGTTCTACAATTAGATCATCATCTAAATTATTAGATCCTGCAAATTGCGCTAAAGCTTTGAAGTGTTTTCTAGTCATACTTTACTCGCTTTCTGTTCATCACGAAGAACTTGAATATAGTCATAAGCATCTTTCTTATTTTTGAAAGAACCTAACGGAACCCAGTGAGTTCCATTTATTTTTTGTTTAGTTTTAATTTCTTCTTTAGTAACTAATCCGAGATCAAGAGCTGTAGCTTTAGCAAAAGCACGAACTCGGTTATCAACAGAAGATCTTTCAGATACATCGAAGTGGAATAACTTAATCATTTCTTTATACCTTTAAATATATCTGAGATTTGACCGTTGATATAATGAGTTGCACTAGAGTTCATAACAATTCTTAAAACACCATCATTCCATTCTTCAGCAGATTCGATTTGAGAAATCATGAGAGCTACTTTATTACGTGAGTATCTTTCATATGCTCTAAGAATTTTTCCTGAAGCAGATACAATAGGTTTATATTCAGGTTTCATATCATATACTCCACTATACAAACACCAATAACGCCTAAAGCTATTCCAATTGCAAACCTAGTAGGTGTCATATCTTTAAAGATTTCTCTTAGAAATTCAACTATCATGTTAATCTATCTCCTATTTTATGAAGTATGTTTAATTCTGAACACGAATCTTTATAACCTTTACGATCTTTAGTATTATATTTTTCATCAATTCTAGAATTAATTAAGAATACTCGGTGTTCTATAAGATCAATTAAAAGATCTCTTTCTTTTTCATCGAGTAACAACTTATATTCTACTACCATTATAGACCTCCGAATTCTGAATTACAAGGATCTGCGAATATACCTTGAATCATATCATCAAGATTTTCATATGTACCAATACCTTTGATAATTATATTAAGATCAGAATTATTCATATTAGAAATGCAAGAGTTTTCATTACTATCTATAATGTCATTCCAGATTTTATCATTAATTTCATTTTTTCTTTCTTGAATTATATCATAGAATAAATTTCTAAGTTCATCCATTTCATTTTCAGTTTCTGATTCAATGAAAGTTTCAATTTTGAAATATAAATTCTTAAGGCTCATATGTGTATCACTCATTTATAACTCTCCATCCATCTACTGAGAATATCAAGTGCTTCATCTTTATCTAATATAAATTCATCCATTAAATAAGGAACTGCACCAAACATATTTGTTACTCCACTTTCTTTAAGTTCATCTAAGAAAGCAAAGTATCCTTCGTAGTAATCATCATATTTTAACTTTATATCATTCATAAGGATAATCCTTTCGAATTCATTTCTTCTAATACTTTCTTTTCAGCTTTTCCACAATAACCTGTGTGTGGTAGAAGTTTGGTTTCAGGGAATATTTCTATTAGATCATCTCGCATTTCTACAAGACGATCTTGACACATTTGAATTTCTTCATATGGTCCACGAGTATCTTTTACGGGTTTACAGTAATTCGGATTACCCATATAGCAAACTAAAACGATTGCTTCAAACATTTTCTTTACCTATAAGTTGTTAAAAGGAATGAGTAGTTTTAAATCATACTCAGGATTTTATGTGTTATCTATAATGTATGTAATAGTATATAGTACGAACTATAAAGATAACAGCAACAACAGTACTTATAATACTCCAAGGATTTAGTTCTTCATTATTCATCATCTAAACTCTCCTTGAGTAACTCAAGTTCTTCAATAGCATCTTTTAGAAATATTTCAATTTCATCAATAGTTTGAATATCACTAAGATCTATTTTTTGCTCAAATTCTCTAGGTAGTAATAAATGAGATGATAGAGCATCTTCAAGAATGAAGGTTATCTTATCAAGCCAATCACGCATGCTTAACCTTATGCTTTGCTTTCCATTCTAAATGCCAGATTTCACTTTTAAGTTTACGAATTTTATCTTGGACTTTAGGACTTTGACCAGTTTCAATTTCAGTTCTTAAAGTTTCTTCCATTTCTCTGGATCTATGAATATAAACATCAAACTCTTCAGCAAACTGATGGTTTAGATTAGAATCAGCATTGAAATGTAATAACTTTTGATGCTGAGGAACACCATACGCACCTTTGAAATAGCGAACTAAGTTACCTTTATACTTGGTATGCCATCTTCGAGGTCCCCTCGCCATAAGGCGAATTGTATAGAGTTTATCATAATCATCAATTTTCTGCCATGTTCTTACACGTTTTCTAACTGCTGCATTATGTTTAGATATATTAGTCTTAAGATCGATAAAACTTTTATCGTCTTTAGATGCTATAGTAAATCTATATGACGATGTACGCCAAAAGTCTTTACCATTTCGAGGTTGTCTATATACTGCCATAAGATACCTTTCTACATAATAACTTCTAAGTGGTCTTTAGCCCACTCACGATTAAGATTACTTTCTTTAATGATTTTTTCTTTAAGCTCAGCTGCATAATTCTTTTTGAATTCTTCAGTCATTAAAGGAACAGAATAATCTTTAGGCTCTGAAACGAATTTACCTTTCAGACCTTCAACAGGTTTATCATTATCTATGACTTTACCTTTACCACTTAGGTATTTAGGATCACTCATTGCAATACTCCTTAGATGCTCTGAGTTCTGCATCTCTGTCATGGATCCATACATAACTCCAGTGACCACTGGTAGTACATTTCTTTCCAAGAGTAGAAACTGCAGGATTATTTAAAGGCTTAGGCATAAATGAGCAAGCACTTAACAGAGCTGCAAAAGATATACCAATAAAAGCTGCTAATATATATCTCATATCTTTATCCTTCTTTGGGATCAAATTTAATTATTTGAGCATTATTGCTATTACTATTAGAAACTATTTCCCAATCAATAATTTCTTTTAGACTACCGATATATTCTATTAATCCATGAGCCGATAGTATCTCAAGGACAGTATTAAGTTCATCGCACTTAAATATAAGTATTTTAGCAGAATTACTAATAGTTAATTTAACATTATTAAGAGAATTTGCTAAAGCGATTAAGCTAACGACTTCTTCATTTTCTAGAGGCTCAGTAAGAACCACCTGTTTAGTATTAGAACAACGCATAGTTTTCATATAAGCCTCCGGATGTCGGAATTCTTTAAAAAGCGTAGCCTAAGGCACACAAACGTATACCTTAGGCTGTTCCTTTTGTACTAGAACGGCATCTGATCGGCAGTTCCAGATTCTGCTGGGGCGTCCACAGCTACTGGTTCAAACATTACAGCGCCAGAGTATTCTTTAAGTTCAAGAATCTGAACAGCTGTAAGAGAACTAGCGATACCACTACGACCAGCAGTTTCGTAGGGATATTGGTAGACAACGACGTTTCCAATAGATCCATTACCTATTGTAGAAACATCTGCGAATGGCTGAGCTTGTGCATCAACTACTCTAACAGGACCATTAGCAGAACCATCAGCTTTTACTGCTTTTCTCTTAAGAGACACAGTAAATTTAGAGGAATCTACTTTATCCTGCTTAACGTTAAGATGGTTTTGAGTCCATCCATCTGCAATAGCTTTATCTGTTGTAGCTATTTGCAACTCCCATTGCTCAGTACCAAATGGGTTAACGGGTTTGGCTAATTTAGCCCAATTCAATTCAACATTATCAATACGATAATTACGTGCTTCAAAATTTGGCATGAATAGTACCTTTCTATGCTAAAAGTTAAAATTAAAATATGAGCAGTTTTATTACAGCTTGCTCAGGCTGTACGATACTATCTGTGTGCTATAGGAATAGCTGTTAGGCTCTGTGATACTGTATTACAAGTAAAGTAGCTCTACTATTTATAGATAGTATGTAGGGGAAAGAGGCGAAGCCTCTCTAAGAGAATAACTAAGAACCTGTAGGCGTGTTATCTGCTTCATTAGATTCCATAGCAATTGCTTGAGCTCTCCAAGATTTCATCATGTCTATTTCAGATTGAGACAAGAGATCTTCAGCATTAGGCTCAAGTTGCTTTAAGATAAGATCAAGTTTCTCATTGATCTTTTCGAACTTCGTGAAGATTAATAAGAATTCAATTTTGAAATCTACATCTTCGGATGACGGTTGTACTGGTCGCATGTACGATTCTCCATAGTTGGTTAAGGTTATTAGTAAAAGAATGTTAGAGAAAGAGACGAAGTCTCTGAGAAAAGATGTTAGGACGCAGGCGGGTATCTTTGAGCTATTCCTGCTAATCTCCAAGTAAACTTCAACGATACTTACCACATGCCGGTACGCGTCAGCGTCACATGCCGGTACCCTAGCGCCGCCAGGCCTCTCCGCGTGCCGGAGAGCGTGCCGGTTATCTAAAAAAGGCGACAGCCTTTCGGCTGCCGACCTTTCCACCACGGAGTAACTATCTACCGCAATAACTACAAGAGACCCAGCCACTCTCTGGATCTACTTCCATTGTTTCATGAGGAAAGTCTTCCTCGTGATAACAATTACTGCACTTAGCATCCTCTCCTGTAAGAGAGTTATCAGCTGCAATTTTAGCAGCTATAGCATATGCAGTTTCTTCCCAATGGTTTTTAGCCTCGTCATTAGGACCGAGGATGTCGGATGCTTTACGCATATCGGACTCCTGTTGTGGTTATATTAAAATGTAATAGAAAGAGCCGAAGGCTCTTAGGGTTAAACATGCCGGTATTCTTAAAAAACTACGGCCGCTCTAGGCGGCCGGAGTTTAGGAGTGTTAGACGAGAGAATCGTCTTGCGGTTCTTCCGCCTTTGCGTTATTAGGCACAGGTGGAAGTTTAAGGTATTTGTTAACAAACAGGTGGTTAACAGATACAGTGTACGTGATTACCATTTCACCGGCATCAACGCGCTTTTGGATACCAGAATCCTTGAGGAAGAGAGCTAGTCTCTCCATCTGCGCTGAGTTGTGAATTGGATTAACGTGGGGGATGTTTGCGTTTTGCATAACATGACTCCTATATGGTAAATGATGTACAAGCATTATTGCAGGTACAGAGCAGTTTAACGACGTACTCAGGTCGTGTAGTTATTGAGAAATTTATGTAATAGGAAGAGTCGAAGACTCTAAGTAGAGCTTAGAGTGTCTTGGTTTCTCTAAGCTCTACAAGGATTGCTAGTAGATCCTGTTATCTACAGAACCGTTAGCATCAACCCTCTGAGCATATGTGAGACAGTGCCTCATATATTCATCAGACCAGCTAATGTCATCCAACCACGTATTGTAGTCAGATACCTTAGCAGGATAGTACTTCCAATATTGTGAAGTATTATCTATAAGGTCGAGTACGAATGCTATTGCATCCTGCTCACGATCAAACCCAGTAACGATGTACGTCTCACCGTTCTTGAGTTTCCAATGATCCGCAGAACCATCGTGCGCACCGTAGTTTTCGAGACCTTGGGTCTCTATAACAAATTTAGCCATAATATCCTCCTTTATAGCCGTGGTGAAAGAAAGCGCTTAACGGCGCTTCCTTATATGAAATGTTGTGGTACCTTTAGCTCTCGCAATTGAAAGCATGTGGTTAGTACCTCTACCACCTTCGAATCCTATAACGTAGTCAGGATCCTGGTCAAGCATAAGCTGATTCCTTATTGGACCAGCCGACTTACCATGTACATTCCATTGAGCAGGGAATGCTTTGACTTCTACACCATCCTGCCACTTTCCGTAGTGACCAGCCAGAGTGTCAGCACCTCGTGCAGCACCGTGAATGATAGTAGTCACTTCCTGGTCGAACTCACGTTTAATGTAAGCTCTGAAGTCGTCGAAACGCTTCGTAAGAAAGTGATAGTCGTTGAAGTCTCGTCCTCCGCAGACAAGAACAGTTACTCCTTTAGCCATAATGTCCTCCTATAGCTGTGGTTGAAATTAAATGTAGTGGTGGCAGTTTAACGACTATGCCCAGGTCGGAGGGAAATTTACCTCATAGTTAGGATGCAGTCCTAACCACCGGTAGAGGCTTAACCTCCTCTACTAAGGTAGCAGCATTACGCCTGCCAGACGGTATACCCGATATGTCCCAGGTATACTTGGGAATAGAAGCCGTTACCCCCTCCTACTAGGGTAGCAGTTTAACGACATGCTCAGGTCGGTACGGACTGTAGCTCTCCGTACTGAGGTAGGAACGATGCCCTTCCTACTGGGCGTATGGTTGCCGCATCTATTCTCCTTTGGGATGCGGGATGCCACCCTCCTCCTACCCCGGATGTGTGTACAGGGGAAGGAAGGTGGGAGAGAAAGGAGAAAGTTAATGTAAGAGGAAGGGGCGAAGCCCCTAAGAGAATGTTGGAGAGAGAGTAGGGAGAACTTAGGGGGTAGGGAATTTAAAGGGGGTATACTCATTTTTTAGGCTAATCAGACTTATTCTTAAGATAGTATATATTATATAGATCCCCCCTTATAGGAGACGTTTAAATTTAAATGTCCCCTTAAAGTTAATCCGAGGAGAGGTTTTATGAATAAGAAGAAAGAACTATTAAGACTTCTCGAAGAAAAAAATAAAAGAAATAAATTAAAAGATTACGAAAATAACTTTACTTCTTTTGCATCTGACAATATTAAGATCATTACTAAGGATGCAAGAAGGGGCTTTATAGATTTTAAGTTCAACAGCTGTCAGAAAAAAATTACAGAACTTTTAGATAAACAGCTGGCTGACACTGGAAAGGTTAGAGCAATCATATTGAAAGCCAGGCAGCAAGGTATTAGTACTTACTGTGCTGGTAGAGTATTCTGGAAAACATATTTCACTCCGCACGCACGTTCAGTTGTTATGGCGCATGACAGTGCAACATCTGACGCATTATTTAATTTGTCTAAGAATATTATTAAAAATATGAATCATATTTATAAGCCAAATGAAGTTAAGTCAAATGCTAAAGAAATTGTTATATCATCACCTCACTTTAAAAAAGAAGGTAGTGATAAACCTATATCGTCATATAGATTATATACTGCAGGATCACCTGAAGCAGGTCGTGGTACAACACCAACAATTGCACATTTATCAGAGGTTGCCTTCTGGCAGCATGATGAAAAGATATTAGCTGGTTTGTTCCAGGGTATATCAGAAGCTCCAGGTACCGAAGTCATACTTGAGTCAACAGCTAACGGCGCTCAAGGTGAATTCTACAGATTGTGGAAAGGTGCACTGGAAGGTGAGAATGAGTATTTACCGATATTCCTTCCGTGGTTCTCTACACCGGAATACTATAGAGATCCACCTGAAGGTTTCGAACGTTCCTCTGATGAGGAGCTACTGGTAGAGCAACACAACTTAAACAACGGACAACTCTACTGGCGTCGGTTGAAGATTGCTGAAGGTGGGGAACTAAAGTTCCGCCAGGAATACCCAGCAACTCCCGATGAAGCGTTTATAACAGCTGGTAAGTCTGTATTTGCTATGGACAAAGTAAGCCAGTTAATTGCGCATGAACCTAAAAAGAAAATGCTTTTTGATTTTAATTCGTTAACATGGGAGAATTCTAACGATGGCAACCTGGATATATGGGAGTATCCTGATTGGGATAGTAATTTTATACTTGCTGCCGATGTGGCTCTAGGCGTAGGCCAAGATTATTCAGCAGCAGTTGTTTTAGATACAGATAGGAAAGTAATTGCTTTGTATCGTGACAGCTATATTGACCCTAGTAAGTTTGGTGATTTGTTATTTTACCTTGGTAGGTACTATAATAATGCATTGCTAACTGTTGAAAGTAATTCAATGGGTGTTGCAACCTTATCGCGTTTAGCGCAAATGAATTATTTAAATATATATAAACAAACAAAGATTTCCTCAATATCAAAAGAAGAAGGTCAGGTGCCTGGATTTAGAACAACACAGGTTACTAAGCCTCATATTATAGGTAATTTAAAGAATGCTGTAGAGAATGATGACATATGGATAGGATCTAAAGTGATTATACAGGAACTAAAAGATTATGTTAGTACCGAATCCGGAAGAACTGAGGCTGCTCCTGGGTGTCATGATGATACTATTATGGCTACAGCTATTGCCTTAGAAACATTAAGAACACACTACGACAAGTTAACCGCAGATAAAGTGCCATGGTCTCAGAAGGCAAGTTCAATGTCTCAGGAAGATAATACATCATGGCTTTAAGAGTTCCCATTGTCCTCGCTGCTCCGGCGGAAGCAGGGGATAAATCCGCCACCTAAGGAGGTATACATGAAAGAAAAATTAAAAAATTTTAGTAAAAAATTCGGTGAAGGCACAGCCTGGGATTTAGATTATGGTAAGTTATTAATAATTGGTTTGTTAATATACCATATCTTTATACAATAATAATTAAAGTTTAAGGAGGCATAATGAAACTTTATATAAATAGAAGACAGTTCGGTGTAGGTGCGGCAACAGCTGCGGCAGCACTCACAACATTACCAGCTTTTGCTAGTGGCAAAATAAAAGTTGCAGGGATATACACAGTACCTACTCAGCAGAAGTGGGTTGCCCGTTTGCATCTTGCATTGGATGCAGCCGCTAAACGCGGTGAGATAGATTATGTATATTCTGAAAATACTTCTAATACTGATTATGTTAGAGTAATGAGAGAATACTGTGAGAGTGGTGTACAATTAATCGTAGGTGAAGCCTTCGGTATTAGTAAAGAAGCTAGAAAAGTCGCTGATGATTATTCTGAGATAGCATTCTTAATGGGCGATCCATTTAAACCACATAGTAATAATTTCTCTGTTTTCGATAACTATATTCACGAACCATGTTATTTAATGGGTATATTAGCCGGTCATATGACTAAAGCTAAGAAGATTGGAATGGTAGGTGGTTATCCTATCGGTGAAGTGAATAGATTGTTCCATGCATTTATGAATGGGGCAAAGTCAGTTAATGATGATATAAAGTTTAAAGTTACATTTATAGGATCTTGGTATGATCCTCCTAAAGCTAAGGAAGCTGCATTCGCTCAGATTGAAGCAGGTGTAGATATTATGTATGCTGAACGCGCAGGTG
>CEUQ01002026.1_pt1 | contig 20176 bp, 19 predicted proteins | sample 361491 | NCBI WGS metagenome assembly CEUQ01 (sample SAMEA2622796, study PRJEB7988) | marine metagenome | biome: marine biome (ENVO:00000447); feature: marine epipelagic mixed layer (ENVO:xxxxxxxxx); material: "saline water (ENVO:00002010), including plankton (ENVO:xxxxxxxx)" | depth 120 m | reverse complement strand
TTCCTCCTATCTCACTCCAACAATAGGGCCCTAAACTTATAAAATAGTTCATAATAATACCAAGAAATTTAATTTTTATTATAATATACCTTACAATCTGGGAAATTTCTGATTTTATCCATAAAATCATTCATTTTGAATTGATTCAATTGAATAACTGAGTATATAGATTCTTTAAACTCTTGTTTTTTGATTGTAATATCAAATATTGAAAATAGATTATTCATTTTATTTTCAATACTGTAAGGATAATATAATTTTATATCAGTTGTAGGAAACCATTCCTTCATATTTTCAGAATCAATAACCAACTCAGAAGATTTAGAGTATGCTTCAATCAATCCTGGAATTCCTAATTTTTTACCTCCAAAATAACGAACAACAAATATACTGCTATTAATCATTTTAAATTTTTTTAATATTTTTAAAATTGGAGGGCCCGCTGACCCTCTTGGCTCACCAGCATCTGCACTAAAATCAGATGTATTAATATCATTTAAAATAGTAAATCCATCAAATAGCCTATAAGCATAACATATGTGAGAGGCATCTGGAAATTTTTCTTTAAGAACTTTTAAATAAAATTTCACTTCATCAATTGAAGAAACTTTGTACAAAAAGCTATAAAATTTAGAATTTAATTGACTGTAGGTAGATTTTTGATTTTGTATTGGATATAACAAATTTATTTTAAGTAAATGATTTTTTTATTTTGTATCATTCCATCCATATTAAATGAAAGTATATATATTCCCGAAGATATATAATCACTATTTTTAAAAAAAGGTATGTTTAATAAATTGAAATTATCCAATGTATAATTAATTGAACCTAAATTTATTTCATCTAGAAGCCTACCATCAATACTATATAATTTAATTAAAAACTGACTTGCCTCTACCCCATTATTAATTTTTACTGATAAATTGCCACCTAATACTAAAGGGTTTGGATAAATAACAATATCTTGTGCTGTATTTAAATTGATGGCCTGTGCATAAATTACAGAAGTAATTTCAGTGGACTCATCACCTATATACATAATATGAAAAATATGCTCATCTAACACATCAGAAATGTATTGATGAGTTGTACTAAAATTATCTATATCATAATCTATAATTGAGTAAGATGGATCTATAATTGATATTGTTCCTCTATAATTTTCATTACCAAAAACACTAGTAGAATTAAAATCAAATAAATATGGACTTTCATCTGATACAAAAGATTTAATGACAACAGATTTATCACTTAATATTATATCATCATTATTGTCCCAACTCGGCCAACGCGATATCAAGTCATATCCTTGTTCAATACAATCTTCATTTGATATCATGCTATCACTACATTCATAAATCAAACTAATAGGATTAGTTTCTATTGGCTCAAATTGGGTTTGATCTGAGTAGTAATAGACCTCATTATTTGGATTACTAAAATAACCATTAAATAAATTTCTTGTATTAAAATCAATCCATGTATCTATAAATGATGAATCATAACCATACTCTTCACTCATTAACACTTCATTAATTGCATTAAAAACATCCTCATCATCTAAATCTGTAGATGAATATGCTTCCCAAATTCTCTGCATAATTTGATTGTCAAATTTGAAATTTAGATAGTGTCCATATAATCCTAAACCATAGCCATTATATGAGTCCATATCCTGATCTGGGTCTGAAAAATAATCATCTCCATACTGACTAAAAAATATATAATCATTTATTTCTGGATAAATTATGTCTTCTATCCATATTGAACTTAATTCGTAGAAAAATGAATTTGAACCTGGTATAGGAGCATATGCCCTTTGAATAGCATGAAAAAATTCATGAGCAATACTTATTCTCATCGCATCCTCTCCAGTTGTACTATAATTTGAACCAATATAATTATCATCTATTTCTACCCATGAAGCCCCTAAATTACCTTCAAGACAATTCCATCCATAACTTCCATTTGGTAACTGTTTAATATAAATATCATACAATCCATCATCATCAGCTATTTCAGGTCTAAAATTCATTATATCAACGATTATTTCTCTACTTAAATCAGCTGCTATAGATACATTATTAGCATATTCTTCAATTCCGGTATAATAATTGTCAAAATGTATTAGGAAATGACCCGATGGTGATGTTATTGTATAATCTAGAATTGGCCTTTGGCCACACGATCTATTATTATCTAAAGTGTACTGACCATGACTATCAAATACTCTTGTTCCAAAAACAAAAGAAATGATAAACTGTATAATTAAAAAATATTTCATTTTTTTCTAAATGATATTCTAATAGGAGTACCCAAAAGACCAAAATGTTTACGTAATTGATTTTCAATATATCTCTTATAATTTACATTAAACAAATGTGGATGATTACAATATAAAGCAAATAATGGTGGACTTCCAGCTAATTGAGTCATATATTTTATTTTTAAAAATTTTCCATTAACAGATGGAGGCTGGTATTGATGAATTATTTTTTCTAAAAAAATATTTAATTCATTTGTTTTTAACATGCGTTGTCTTTCATAATAAACCTGCCTTGCATTTTTTAATACATCTCGAACTCTTAAGTTATTTTTAACTGAAATAAATAACATTGGAAAATATGCTAACATAGGATACGAATCTATTATATCATCTTGGATATTTTTAAGTGTATAATTGTCTTTTTCTATTAAATCCCACTTATTTAAAACAATTATTAACCCTTTCCCTTTATCAATAACATAATTTATAATATTACGATCCTGTTTATCAAAACCCTTTGATACATCAATTACAACAGCAGAAACATCTGATTCATCAATTGCTCTAAATGAGCGTACAGTGCTATAATACTCAATTTCATCTAATAATTTGCTTCTTTTTCTAATACCAGCAGTATCAATAAGCCTAAATTCATCCTTATAATAAGTGATATATGAATCAATTGCATCTCTAGTAGTGCCAGCTATATCTGTAACAATTGATTTATCTTTATTTATAATACAATTAACAAGAGAGGATTTTCCAACATTTGGCATCCCTGAGATAGCTAAATTAATGACATCTTCTTTAATTTCATGTTGTTTTATATTTAAAAAATTTTCCTCTATTTTATCTAATAAATCACCAATGTTTCTACCATGCTCAGCTGATATAAATATAGGGTCCCCTAATCCTAAATCATAATAATGAAAATTATCTACATCATCTTTCTGTTTATCCACCTTATTAACAACCAATTGGTATGGTTTTTTTAATATTCTTATATGCTTAGCTAATTCTTGATCATTTGAAGTAATAGATGTTTTTCCATCAACTATAAAAATAATAAAATCTGATTCATCTTTTGCTATATCTAACTGAATTTTAATATTTTTATTCATAACATCATCTTCATCTAAAATAAATCCTCCAGTATCAATAATGTCATATACTTTACCTAACCATTCATACGAACCATATACTCGGTCCCTTGTAACACCTTCTACAGGAGATACAATAGATTTTTTTTCACCTATAATTCTATTAAATAATGTTGATTTACCAACATTGGGTTTACCTATAATTGTTATTAAGGGCTTATGCTTCATTAGTTATATTCTCTATTATATCATTAATACTATCATTTTTTGACACCTTAAATTCAGTTTGAAGTGCTTCTGAAATATCATCTAAAGTCATATCATCAAGTGTTAATGTCTGTTCATCATTTAAAATTCGATAAGTTGCCCAAACTGAATCACCTAAATCTTTGTCCTCTAACTGAGAAATAATATCTCTACCTGTTAATAATCCTGCTACAGTAACTGAATCACCAAAAAAATTGTTTTCAATTTTAAAAAAATTAACTTCTAAATTTTTAATTTTATCAAGTACAGGTTTTATTTTTCTTAGAAAAATATCAAACACTAAAGTGCTAGTAACAATGGATATTTTTGTTTTTGATTTTAATTTTTTAGGGAAGGATTTCTTTTCAATATTAAATCGATCTAAAAAATCTCTAAATTGACCAACACCATTTTCTATTAAATCATAATCTCCATAAAATGACTTTGGCGGAAAGGGTTTCTCTCCAAGAATATACCATTCATCTGATAATAATATAAATGGAGATTTATTACCTGGAAAATGTTTATTTAATTCTGGGTATATATTAAATAAATTTTCTGCATATTTTTTATTTACATAATCAAGCTGCGGAAGCCCTTCCCTATGTCTTGTTAACCCAACTGGAACTATAGATAATGTTTTAAAATCTGGATGGAATTTATAGATATCTGAAGCTGTTTTGAATAATTGTTTTCCATCATTTTTGTTGGGAATTAATACTATTTGTCCATGTAATTCAATTCCATTATCAATTAAATATTTTATTTTTTTTAATAAGAAATCATCTTTACCCCATTTATATAATAGTAATTCTTTTCTTAATTTTACATCTGTAGCATGAACTGATATATATAAGGGGGATAATTTTTGTTCAACTATCCTCTTTAATTCCTTTTTACTCATATTCGTCATCGTGATGTAATGGCCATATAAGTAAGACATCCTATAATCTCCATCACGGAAATATATTCCATCTCTCATATTCTTAGGATTTTGGTCAACAAAACAAAATACACAATCATTACCACATTTTCTTATTTTCATTTCTTCAAATTCAACACCTAAATCATCATCATATTCTTTTTCGACTATAATTTGATTTAATTCTCCATTAATTTGAAGATCTAGTACTACATTTTCATCTGCTATCCTAAATTCATAGTCTAAATGATCTAATACTTTTTCACCATTTATTTTAAGAAGACGGTCCCCTGATGAAAGTCCAATTTCTTGAGCTAAACTATTTTCTTTTATTTTAATAATTTTCATAATAATTAATTTAACATATAAATTTTATCTACGTAAATTATAAATATGGATAATAACCAACATACTAATATAAAGAATGCAGCAACAATTTTATTATTTTCAATTGCTAATGCTGATAATAATATAGAAAAAGAAGAAATTTCTATTATAAAAGAAATTATTCAAGATTTTTTTTCAATAGATTCAGAAGAAATATACTCCATAATTCAAAATGCCATTGTTGAATTTAAAAAATCTACAAGTTTTTTTAAATATGGCCAAATTTTAAATCAATATTTTAGTTATCAAGATAAAATAGATTTTATTTGTTGTGTTTTTGAAGTAGCATATGCTGATGATGAATTGCATTTTAAAGAACAGCATCTCATAAAACAAATAGCTGGAATATTAAATATTGAAAATCAAGATTTAATTAAAACTAAATTAGAAATTAAAAAATATTTATAATAATATTTCTTCTTCTTTATCTTTTTGAATTTTATTTAGTTTTTCTATATACTGATTTGTAAGCTCTTGAATATTATCAAGTTCTCTTTTTAGATTGTCTTCAGATAAATCATGTGATTTTTCTAAAGCCTTAAGCTGTTCATTTGCATCTCTTCTAATATTACGTATAGCAATTCTACCATCTTCTATAATTTTATGTACCTGTTTAACTAATTCCTTGCGTCTTTCCTCAGTTAAAGATGGTATATTCAATCTAATTATTGCTCCATCATTATTAGGAGTTAGACCAATATCAGAATCAAGAATTGCTTTTTCTATAGATTCTAAACTTGAAGGATCAAATGGTTGAATTGAAATTAATTGAGCTTCTGGTATTGTAATATTAGCAACATTATTTAATGGTGTTGGAACACCATAATAGTCTACTTTAACAGAATTTAAAATATTAGTTGATGCTCGACCTGTTCTAATAAAAGAAACTTCTTTTGTATAATGCTCAATTGCCTTATTCATTCTATCTGTTGATTCTGAAAAAATATTTTGTTCCATTTCTACCTCTTATTTAATTGTTGTCCCAATAATTTCAGATGAAAATAAAAAATCTTTTAAATTATTATCTTTATTTATATCAAGTACAGCTATAGGTAATTTATTTTCTTTACATAATGTGATAGCTGTTAAATCCATTACTTTGAGTTCATCATCAATAACCTTTTTATATGGTAAACTTTCATATTTAATTGCATTGCTATTTTTAACTGGATCAGAATCGTAAACACCATCTACTTTTGTACCCTTAATTATAATATCTGCTTTTATTTCAATGGCTCTAAGTGCAGCAGCCGTATCTGTTGTAAAATAAGGGTTACCTGTTCCACCTGCAAAGATAACGATTCTTCCTTTCTCCAAATGTCTTGTAGCTCTCCTCCTTATATATGGCTCTGCTAATTGCCGAATTGATAAAGCAGACATTACCCGTGTATCACAATTTAATGTTTCTAATTGATTTTGAAGTGCAACAGAATTCATTATCGTTGCCATCATACCTATATAATCACCAGATACTCGATCCATACCCTCATTTTCAGATGAAACTCCTCTAAAAATATTACCTGCACCAATGACTATGCCTATTTGAATTTTTTGATTATTAATTTCTTTGATTTGTTCTGCTAAAGACATGACAACTGAATAATCTATTCCAAATTGATGTTGTCCAGCAAGTACTTCTCCACTTAATTTAATCAAAATTCTATTATAGTGAAGATCAGTCATAAATTAAATTAGTCTGTCTGTTTCTCTTGCTTTAAGGATTCCCCTAATTGGAAACGAGAGAATCTTTTTATCTCTATATTTTCACCTAATGTGGATATTGTGTCATTTAATAAATCTTGAATGACTTTATCAGGATCTTTTACAAAATTTTGTTCAAGCAAAACATTTTCTTGATAAAACTTGTTAAGTCTACCTTCAACCATCTTTTCTATGATATTATCTGGTTTACCTGTTTGCAATGCCTGTTCTCTATATATTTCTTTTTCTTTAGAAATTAAAGCTTCTGATACATCTTCTCTTTTTATAGCAATAGGTGTTGTAGCAGCTATATGCATAGCTATATCTCTTGAAAAATCTTGAAACCCATCAGTTCTAGCAACAAAATCTGTTTCACAATTAATTTCAACTAAAACACCTAACTTGGCTCCAGGATGTATATATGGTACAATAATACCATCTTTAGCATCTCTACCTGCTTTTTTTTGAGCTTTTGCAATACCATTTTTCCTTAAAATATCCATTGCCTTATTAATATCATAATTTGACTCTTCTAATGCCTTTTTACAATCCATCATACCTGCACCAGAAATATCTCTTAATTCTTTTACTGTCTTTGCTGAACTCATTTTTTATCCTTAATAGAAGATTCATCTTTTTTCATTTCAATTGCCTCTTTCTCAGTATTAGCTTCTATTAATAAATCTGAAATATGATTTAAAATAGCACCTATTGATTTAATTGAATCATCATTTCCAGGAATAGCATAATCAACTTCTAAGGGACTCGTATTTGAATCAACAAGAGCGAATACTGGAATACCTAATCTTTTTGCTTCTAAAATTGCTATTTTTTCAGTATTGGCATCAACAATAAAAAGAGCTGCAGGTAAATATCTCATGTCACGAATTCCTCTATGTAAATCGGATAAACGAACTTTTTCACGATTTAAACGAGTTAATTCTTTTTTTGTTAAATCCTTATAAATATCTGAAGATTCTTTTTCAAGAACTTTTAACCTATTAATACTTCTCTTAATTGTAGAAAAATTGGTTAAAGTTCCACCTAACCATCTTTCATTTACATAAAACATGCCACATTTATCTGCACTTTCTTGAACAACTTCCTTTGCTTGCTTTTTAGTTCCGACAAATAAAATATTTCCACCATTAGCAGAAATTTTTAACAATTCTTTTGTAGCAATATTTAAACTAGAAATTGTTTTTTCCACATCTATAATATGAATACCATTCTTTTGACCTGCAATATATTTTTTAAAATTCGGATTCCATTTTTGTGTAGGATGTCCAAAATGGACTCCAGATTCAATTAAATTTTTTGCTGATAATTCATTCATAAAAATCCTAACGTTTTGAGAATTGGAACTTTTTTCTTGCTCCAGGTTGACCATATTTTTTACGCTCTACTTTTCTGGAATCTCTTGTTAACATTCCATTTATTTTTAAAGTTGGACGAAAATCAGGATTAATTTTTTCTAATACTCTAGATATACCTAATCTAACAGCACCTGCTTGACCTGTAGCTCCGCCTCCATTAACATTAACAGATATATCATATTTATTATTTAGTTCTAATAATTCCAAAGGTTTCTTTATTATCATTTTTTGAGTATCACGATTAAAATATTCATTAAAATCTCTACCATTTACTAAAAATTGTCCCTTACCTGATTTGAATTCAACTCTAGCAATAGAAGCTTTACGTCTTCCAGTAGCGATCCATTTTTCATTTTTGTTATTTGCCATATTTTTTGAAAACCTTAATTAATTATTAATTCTTTTGGATTTTGTGCTTCATGCGGATGTTTTGGGCCTGCATAAACTTTTAAATGCTTTAATAATTTTCTACCAAGCTTATTGTGAGGTAACATACCTTTTACAGCATTCCTGATAATCTCATCAGGTTTGTCTGATAACATTTTTTGATACGAAACAGTTTTTTGACCACCGGGATATCCTGTATGCCTCCAATATTCTTTAGAATCTTGCTTATTACCAGTTAAAGTGATTTTATCAGCATTTATAACTACAATAAAATCACTCATATCTAAATGATGAGTAAAATTAACTTTATTTTTACCTCGAAGTATATGAGCAACAGAACTAGCTAATCTACCTAAAGTTTTGTCCTGAGCATCAACAATATACCAATCTCTAACTATTTCGTTACTTTTAATTGATTCTGTTTTCATTTTAAATATAATTTTTCCTAATTATTAAAGCCTGTAAACTTAATAGAAGTCTATGATACCAGTCAAGGATATTATTTATTAACCAAATAAAATATTTTTATTGATTGTGAATTCTACTTTTCCTATGAATTCTTGATTTAAGAATGGAGAATTATTAGATTTTGAAAAAATATCATTCTCGGTAAAAGTCCATTTTTTATTTGGGTCTATAATAACAAACTCAGCTTTAGAACCAACTTTTATACTAGATAATTCAAGATTCATAATTTTTGAAGGGTTTAATGAAAATAATTTTAATATAGATTTTATTGAAAAATTATTCTGACTTAATACAGTATTAGTTGCTGCAAAAGCAGTTTCAAAACTAATCATCCCTGATGATGCATGATGAAAATCTTTATCTTTATCATCAAATCTGTGAGGCTGGTGATTTGATGCAATACAATCAATAGTCCCATTTTTTAATCCCTTTATAATTGAATCTATATCATTATCTGATCTTAATGGAGGAGAAATTTTTAAATTTGAATCGTAGCTCTTTAAATCGGTATCTTTAAAAAAAAGATGATGAGGAGAAACCTCACAAGATACATCTGTCTTTTTATTTTTATACCGATCGATTAAATTAATTGATTCTGAGCAAGTAACATTTGGAATGTGAATTTTACCTTCTACATAATGTGCAATTTCTAAATCCCTATATACCATAATTGATTCTGAAATGCTTGGATTACCTGCTAAACCTAAATTATTAGAAGTAATACTTTCATTCATTAGACCTTTATTAACTAAATTTTTATCTTCAGCATGATTTATGAACGGTACATTAAACATTTTTGCATATTCAATAGCATATCTAGCAACTTGACTATTCATCAATGAATTGTTAGCATCTGAAATTGCTATAGCTCCTGCATTTATCATTGAACCTAATTCTGCAATATCAATGCCATTTAAATTTTTTGTAATTGCACCTATAGGATATATTTGAACAGGCAATGAATTTGACTGATCAAATATAAAGTTAATTAACTCTGGATTATCTATAACTGGATTTGTATCCGGCATAATACATATTTTAGAATATCCTCCAGACAGTGCTGAAATTGAACCAGATTTTAATGTTTCTTGATCACCTGTTCCTGGAGTATTTAAATGAGCATGTATATCAATAAATGCTTGAGTCACAATCTTATCTTTGCAATTGATTACAGTGCAATTCTCCACATTTTTTATTTTTCCTAAATCTACTATTTTACCATTTTTAATTAAAATATCTTGCACACTACTTTTACCATTTAGAATGTCTAAAATATTACTATTTTTTAATAAAATACTTTGATTAGAATGTAATTTAGTCTGCTTTTTCATTTAAATTTGCTCCTAATAAAAGATATAATATGCTCATACGAACAGCCACTCCATTTAATACCTGATTTAATATGATTGATTGATCTGAATCAGCTACATAAGTATCAATTTCAACACCTCTATTAATTGGACCCGGATGCATTATCACTAATTCTTTTTTAAGTTTTTTTAATCTTTCTTTAGTAATCCCAAATAAATCTCTATATTCTCTAATAGAAGGGACCAAACCTATACCCATACGCTCTCTTTGAATACGTAATACATTGATAGCATCGCACCAATTTAAAGCTTCATCAATATCATGAGTTACTTGAACTCCAAAATTAGATATATACCTTGGGATTAAATGCGGAGGAGCACATAATAAAACTTTAGCCCCCATTTTATTTAAACCGAAAATATTTGACATTGCAACTCTACTGTGCAATATGTCTCCTACAATAGCTATTTTAAGATTTTTTATTTTACCAAATTTTTCATAAATACTAGTTATATCTAACATTGCTTGAGTGGGGTGCTCATGTGTTCCATCACCAGCATTTACAATTGGACAATCTAAATATTCTGTTAATTTTAAACATGATCCAGGAATTGGATGACGCATAACTGCACAATCAATTTTCATTGCCTGTATATTTTGCACAGTATCTCTTAGACTTTCTCCTTTATTTAAACTGGATGAGCTTGCAGAAAAATTCAGTACATCTGCAGACAATCTTTTCTCTGCTAATTCAAATGATAATTTTGTGCGTGTTGAATTCTCAAAGAATAAATTAACAATATTTTTTCCCTTAAGGGATGGAATTTTTTTAATAGGACGCTCTAATATCTCCCTAAACATCAATGCGGTATCAATAATTAATTTAATATCAGATGCTTCTGCATCCTCTAAACCAATAAAATGTTTAGTACTAAGTTTTTTCATTATATTCCACTAATTTTACACTTTCTTCACTATCAACTTCATTTAAATAAACATGAATATGCTCATTAAATGAAGTAGGATAGTTTTTACCAACATAATTAGCTTTAATTGGCAATTCACGATGGCCTCGATCTATTAAAACTGCTAATTGTATTTTGCTAGGTCTGCCCATAGAAAAAATTTCTTCCATAGCAGCTCTAATAGTTCTTCCGGTATAAAGAACATCATCTACTAAAATAATATTTTTTTTATTAATATTAAATAATATATCTGATGGACCTATTTTCGGAGTTCCTAAATTTGTCTCAAAATCATCTCTATAAAAAGTAACATCAACAGTACCTATGTCTAGCTTATCCTTTAAGATGATATCTTTAATGATTAAATTTAATCTTTGAGCAATAACATCTCCTCTAGTTCTAATCCCAATCAATGCAATATTATCGAGATTAGAATTTTTTTCCACAATCTCATGTGCTAAACGAATTAAAGTATTATTAATTTGTTTTTCATTTAGAAGAACTGCTTTATTTTTCTTATTAACCATAAAATTTCTCTCTTTTACTAAAAAAAAAGGGCCCACAGGCCCCCGAAAACTACACTATACCCTTTTATGCCTCTCGTGCACTACTTAAAGGGAGCTTATAAATAGCTCTCAAATATAAAACTTAAATTCAAAAAGTAAAATAATTAAATTACATATGTGATGACAAAAATGGATTTATATATTTTAAAAAAATTTTTAAATAAAATTATATTTTTATTAATTATAATCAGCTCAATAATTTTATTAACAAATTTTGTAGAAATGATTGATAATTTTATTAATGCAGGAATGAATAGTCAAGAAATTTATAATTATTATATTCTTACAATTCCAATGTTTATAAGTTATGCTATACCAATGTCTGTAACAATTGGAACAGTATTATCAATACTAGCACACATTAAAAATAATGAGTTTCTTGCCATAAGGTCTCTTGGGATAGGCTATTTTAGAATTAGTATAATAATGATTGCAAGTTCATTTTTGATTAGTATTGCTCATTTTTATTTTGAAAATACTATAGTTTCAAACAGCAACCATCAAAGAAATTTTATAATGAAAAAATATAACCTTAAAAAAGATAAGAATAAATTAAGGAATTTTGTAGAAGATTTAGATAAAAATAAATCAATTATTATTATGAACTATAATAATAAACAAAAAATAGCTAATAACATAACAATCCAAGAAATTAATAAAGATAATCAAATTAAACACAGAATAGATTCTGATTATATGAAATGGAATGATAAGTTTGGAGCATGGGATTTTAAAAAATTAAATTTTAGAACATGGGAAAATGATATATTGAAAACACAAAAAGTTATAACTGACTCATCTATTCATTTAAAAAATATAAATCCTAATTATTTAATTTCAGAATTTATACTTCCTGAAGAAATGAACTATTTTGAATTATCTGAGTTTATAAAAATAAAAAAAGAAAGTGCTAGTAATACAAATAAATGGGAAGTGGGCCTTTATCATAAAACTTCATACCCTTTTTCAAATTTATTTTTAACTTTATTTGCAATTGTAGCAGCAATAGGTCTTAAAAGTTCAAATGTATCCTATGGTGTAGGATTAAGTCTATTAATCATCGTGATATATTATATTCTAATAGTTATGGGAAAGAATTTAGGTGTAGAAGGAATAATCAGTCCAGAAATTTCAGCATGGATTGCAAATATAATCATATCTTTAATAACATTTTATTATTATAAAAAATATGTTTTTTAGCTATTATTTATTTTGAATAATAATGATAAAGATAAATCAATTCCTTTAGCTGATTGCAAAAATATAGCATCTTTAAAACTCATGCCATAATTAATTAAAAAAGGACCAGCATTATAACCCATTGAAAAGCCAGAATTTAATCGTCCTTTTTCAGATAAGGAAATTCCTAAAGTAATTGGTATTTTTTTAAATCTATTAAATAATAACCCTGATGAAAATGTCCATTTTTCTAAATTTTGTAACGAATTTGAAAATCCTGTAGAAATATTAAAACATAAAGATACTTGTTCTTCAAAGTCTTTTTGAATATTCATATTTATATAGGTAGGATAGTCAGTTTTATAATCTGGAACTGCAAACCCAAGTAAATCAATAGTATCATTAGATAATTGGTCTGTTTTTAATAAATAAGAACCATAATCCGTTTCTATTAAAAGATTATTTGCAATTAGACTATCAGTATTAAAAGGAATTCCATCTAAAGAATTAAATTCTATAACAGAAAAACTTTCTGTACTATATATTTCATTAAGAGGTGTTCCCATCATATTCATCGCATTGAGAGTGTCTAAAGATATAGAAAAAAAATGTTTTTCATTATGGCGAAGAGGTAAATTTTGGATAATATCATCTTTTAAAAGATTATAAGTTAAATTGTCACTATCCCAGTAAATTGTTCCAAATAAATTATTTGCTGATAAACCAAAAGTCCAATTTGAATTTATTTTTTTATAAATAACACCTAAATCCATAGCAAACCCACTGCCACCTACTGCTTGATTAATTAAATACTTAGATTCACCTAAAAATCCTATTGTAGTATCAGTAAAAAAATATGAAGAATTATCAGATAAATTTGTTAATTCACCATATACTAAACCCTGCAAATATTTTAATCTAACACCTAGTGAGGTATTGCTAATTTTCTTAGAATATCCTATTGAATATTCAGAAATAATATCAATAGAACCTTTAGCATTCAAATTATAATTTTGATTAGGCTGATTTCCATATAAAGCCAATTGAACAAGAGATTGGGGAAGATTTAATTGTGATATTGCATAAGTTTTGGAATGAAAAGATATATTATTATACACAACATCTGAAAATGGTAAATTCAAAGCTAAATGCGAATTAAATTGCATACCTTCATTAAATAATTCATAAAATTTAGATTTAGGATAATAATTAGGATCAGAAATGTCATCAAAATTTGCACCATTTATATCATTATAATTTGATATTGATAAAAAATTATTTTGAATGCCAAAATTTATTCCTATCAATTTAATAGTTATGCCCCTATGGTTAGCCATTGATGCAGGATTTGAAGAACGGAAATCATTATATGATATTGCAGATGCTTCTAATAGGGAAATATTTTCTGGATTAAAAAAGAACCCTGATATTAAATAATTGAAGAAAATTATGAATATATAATTTTTATAACTCATTCTTCAGTTAGCCCTGAGCTTATTAATTTAAAAATTAAATGGGAATTAACAGATAATTCATTAGACGGTTGAAAAGTAATTGTGTCAAGGTTACTATCAAATACAAACCTTGGAATTAGATATTGTAAAGAATCCCTTGTAAAATAGTCAATTTGATCTTCTAAAATAGTAGATTGATGTGTTAAAATAGAATCTAGTACAATTCCTATTGAATCAAGAGAAGGTGAATCAAATTCAATATTAAGTAGACTTTGATAATAATAATTATAATTATTACCTATACAATCTAAATGCTCTACAAAAGTATCAGTACTATCATAAACAACATTTAAAGTATTACATGCTAAATAATCTTGAATATCGGCTTTACAAGTACTATCAACAACTTGATTATCAACATCTCCAATAATTAATGAATCCATACATAAAGGAAAGTAATTAGGACTATTTGAAATATACATCAATAGATTACCTCCAAAAGGAATCTTATTATTTATATTCATATTTAAAGTTGCCGATACTAACCCACTATCAATCTTTGCAGCTGTTTGTCTATCCATAACATCTAAACCAGTAAATTCATCAGGAACAAAACTAAAAATATCACCATCTTTGATTACTATTGTTAAAGGAACAACTACAATTTGAATATCTCCCCATAAAGATTTTTTTGGAACCAAAGTAGCATCCCCATCCATTATAGCATATCCTGAAACATCTATTATGTCATATGAAAACAAATCATCAATTCTATGGTCCATTATTGTAATTTGTGGAGGATTATGATAAGGTATTTTATCTGAATTACCAAAATGTTGTACTAACATTGAATCATCTCTAAAAGAAATTACTAATGAATCAATATCTGAAGGTATATCAGGATTATCAGGATTTCCTTCTAACTCATCTAAAAATTTTATATCTGGTTCAACATGTATTTTAAGAGTATCATCACCAGAAATTCCAAATAAATCTAAATATAATTTCATATCAGCAGAAATTTGATTATATAGATATAAATTAAATTGTAAAAAAGGTAATTCAAATCCTTCAAAACCTGAAGGTATACTTCCTAAATCTAAATCTGAAGTTGAAAACTCATTTAAATTAACTTTTAATTCATCTAATTTAATTGTTTTTACTGCAATCCCATCACCTGTTAAGCCATAAGGTTCATCAAAATTAAAAATTGCAAAATCTTGCTGAATAGTAGCAGAATAACCAAATGATAATGAATCAACTGGACCACCATCTTGATTTTTAATAGTATAATCTGAAATTATAATATCTTCAAAAGATTCTCCTTTAAGAATTGTTTGAGAATTATCAAGAGAGTTACCATTTAAATCAAATAAATTGTTAGAAAATATATTAAATGTAATACTATCTGTAAAAAAATCATTTGTTAAATCAAGGGATATACGATTTGTATCTATATCTATTAAATTTGATATATGCCCTTCAATTAAAGTCATATTTTCATCGGCAGGAAATTCTATAGAATAGCTAGTATCAATTATACACTCAATATCAGCATTTAAAGATTCAAAATTATCTATGTTCATATCATTAGAAATTGTTAATGTTTCATTACCTGTTATCCAGACTCCAGATGGCAAATCAATACATTCATTTTCACTCCAATTTCCTCCAATAGCATCACAGCATGTTTGATTAGAAGTACATGCAATATAGCATTCATCATTTTCCCATATTCCTTCAAAAAAATCTGAACATACAGATTGACTCATTTCTAGTATAAGATAGCATTCTCCATTATACCAATAAGTATCACCATCATATTGCTCAGAAATAGCAGTACATGTAATAGAATTAGGAATTCCTGGAATTAATTCTAAGCACTTGTCTCCATCTCCAGTATCATCATTATCTGCCCAAGTAAATTCAAATTCAACACAAGTTGCCTCATCAATAATAATAGTAAACAAACAATCAGAACCATCCCAAACATAGCCCAATTGTTCACATGTATCTTGATTATATAATTCACATTCTTGATAATTGGATGAAAGTTCTAAATTATTATCAATTCTAAATTCAATTACACTCTCTATTTCACATCCAATATTTTTGTGAAACAAATTTGAGTTTCTTATTTCTTCACCTTCAATATTTGTTAAATAATTATTAATTATTTCTTCCCCATCAGAAGAAACATTAAGTCTAAATTCATTAATTTTAAATGGAAATTGATTATTAATAGTAAATACATTATTACCTTGACCTACTTTTAACCAATGTAATTGATTTAGACATTGAATATCATCTATATCATCACAAAATGAATCAATAGTTTCTTCTATGGATTTCTCTATATCTTCATCTAAAAAATCTAAATCAGTAGATAAACATTTACCTCCTTGAATTAAATCAGGATTAGGGATTAAATCTAAAAGTAATATTTCTTCTGTTGATGAAAAACTTGGAATTGGATTAGGGTTAGGAACTATAATATTATTAAGTGAAAAATCTAAATCGTTTTCTGGAATAATAAAAAAAGATTCATCTGTTTGAACATAACCAGAATCAATTATTTCTTCATTTAATTCTATAATAAAATTAGTACTATCAGGATTAGTTATTTCTATATCATTTGAACTAGTGGCAATAGCTGCCATTGAATAATTTTCATTTAGAAGTGGAATTAATAAATCAAATTCCCAAGAAGGCATTTCCCATTCTTGAGGAACCCTGAAATCACAACTGGTTAAAAAAAATGAAAATACTAAAAATATTTTTATTTTATTTAAATATAAAAAATTAATACCTATAATTTTTTGTTTTGAAGGGCCCTTTTTTAGGTATTCCTGTATATTCTGATTGTTCATCTGTCATTTTAGTTAATTTAACTCCCAAATGATCTAGATGAAGCATTGCTACTTTTTCATCTAATTCTTTTGGTAAAATATGTACACCTTGTTCTACTTGCCCTTCCCAAAGAGCAATTTGTGCAAAAACTTGGTTTGTAAATGATGTAGACATTACAAAAGACGAATGCCCTGTAGCATTACCTAAATTAACCAATCTTCCCCTAGATAAAAGTATAATAGATTTTCCATCAGAAAATTCAAATCGATCTACTTGAGGTTTAATATTAAATTCTTTTGTATTTTTTTCTAAAAAATCTACATCAATCTCATGGTCAAAATGACCAATATTACATAGAATAGCATTATCTTTCATTTTAAGCATATGATGTTGATTTACAACATGCTTATTTCCTGTTGATGTAACAAAAATATCGCCATATTGACAAGCCTCATCCATATCTATAACAGAAAATCCTTCCATAGCTGCCTGTAATGCACATATTGGATCAATTTCCGTAACATAGACCTGTGCTCCATATCCTTGCATTGATTGAGCACAACCTTTTCCAACATCTCCATAACCACATACAACTACTTTTTTTCCAGCTAACATAATATCGGTAGCTCTTTTTATACCATCGGCAAGTGATTCTCTACACCCATACTTATTATCAAATTTAGATTTTGTTACTGAATCATTAACATTAATAGCTGGAAATGGTAACTTGCCATCAGAAAATAGTTTTTCTAATCTATGTACACCAGTAGTTGTTTCTTCAGATACTCCTTTAATAGAATCACAAATTTCAGGATAATTTTCTAAGATTCTCAATGTTAAGTCTCCTCCATCATCAAGCAACATATTAGGTGGAAGCCCTCCAAAATCTAATGTTTGATCAATGCACCACCAATATTCCTCCTCTGTTTCACCTTTCCATGCAAATACAGGAATATTTTTTGATGCAATTGCTGCAGCTGCATGATCTTGAGTAGAATAAATATTACATGAAGACCATCTAACTTCTGCACCTAAATCAATCAATGTTTCTATTAAAACAGCTGTTTGAATTGTCATATGTATACAGCCTGCTATTCTAGCACCCTTTAACGGTTTTTTATCTTTATACATTTTTCTCAATGACATCAGACCTGGCATCTCATGCTCAGCTAATTTAATTTCTTTAATTCCTAAATCTGATAAATTAATATCAGCAACTTTATAATCTAAAAATTTAGTTTGTTCAGCAATTTTCATAAATCTATTTTTTCCTTAATAATTCATCAATCATATTTGTTTTTTCCCATTCATATCCTTCTCTGCCAAAGTGCCCATAAGCAGATAGGGGGGTGTATATAGGTTGCTTAAGTTTTAAATAGTCAATTATTTCCTGAGGCTTAAGTGGAAAAATATTTCTTACTATTTTACTTAATTTATAATCATCAATTTCGCCAGTATTAAATGTATTTACATTAACAGATATAGGCTCTGCAACACCAATGCTATAGGCTAATTGAACTTCACAACGATCTGCTAATTTAGAAGCAACTATATTTTTTGCAATATATCTTGCCATATATGCTGCAGACCTATCAACTTTAGAAGGATCTTTTCCTGAAAAAGCTCCTCCTCCATGCTTTGCATATCCACCATAAGTATCAACTATTATTTTACGACCAGTCAAACCTGTATCTGCTAATGGCCCTCCAATAACAAAACGACCTGTACCATTTACAATAAAATTATTATCATAATCTATATTGTATTGTTTTAAAACTGGCTCAATCACATTAGTAATTACACTATCAGTAATAAATTGGTGCTCTTCTTTTTCATTTTTTAATTGATTTAATAAACTTTTATGTTGAGTAGCTATAACAACATTGCTAACTTTAATTGGTTTATAATTTTCATACTCTACACTCACTTGAGATTTTCCATCAGGTTTAAGCCAATTTAATTTATTATTTTTTCTTAATTTAGCCAAACGAGCAGATAATTTTTGTGCTAATTGTATTGGAAGTGGCATAAGCTCTGGAGTTTCATTACATGCAAATCCAAACATTAAACCTTGATCACCAGCACCTTGCTCATGATCTTGAAATACATCTACACCTTGAGCAATGTGAGAACTTTGAGAAACGATATTATGTTGAATTAAAAAATGCTTATTTTTGTTTAATGTACTTGTTGCTCCTAATTCTTGTTTAGTATAGCCAATTCTTTCTAATGTATTTTCAACAATTGTTTCATATTGGACTTCAGCTACAGTAGTGATTTCGCCTGATATAATTGCCTGCCCTTGAGTAATCATACTCTCACATGCAACTCTAGCATCAGGGTCTTGTTTTAGTATTGCATCTAATATAGAATCAGAAATTTGATCGCATACCTTATCAGGATGTCCTTCTGTAACTGATTCAGATGTAAAGATATATTTATTATTCATGTTTTAACTTCTCTTATATAATTTTCTGTTTAAAAATGCTAGTCAAACTAATAAAATTATTACTTTGGACCAAACTCTTTTAAATGAATTACTTCATCACCATATTTACTAAAATTGTCTTTAAATGCATTTGCAAGTTCTAAAGCTTTCTTATCATACTGTTTTTTATCTTCCCAGCTATTTCTAGGGTCAAGCACCTTTTCAGGAATACCCTCAATATAAATTGGAATATCTAAATTAAAAATTTTATCAGTAGCATAATCTGCATTTTCAATATCACCATTTAAAATCGAACTAATCATTTTTCTAGTAAATTTTATACTAATTCTTTTTGCTCCTGATGTTGCGGAGCCCCCTATCCAGCCAGTGTTAACAAGGTAGACTGGAACATTGTGCTGTTCAATTTTTTGCTTAAGGAGCTCAGCATAAGTTAATGGATGTAATGTTAAAAAAGGACCGCCATAACATGGAGAAAAAGTTGCTTGAGGTTCTGTTATTCCACGCTCAGTTCCTGCTACCTTTGCTGTGTATCCACTAATAAAATGA
>CEUQ01101506.1_pt1 | contig 20285 bp, 18 predicted proteins | sample 361491 | NCBI WGS metagenome assembly CEUQ01 (sample SAMEA2622796, study PRJEB7988) | marine metagenome | biome: marine biome (ENVO:00000447); feature: marine epipelagic mixed layer (ENVO:xxxxxxxxx); material: "saline water (ENVO:00002010), including plankton (ENVO:xxxxxxxx)" | depth 120 m | reverse complement strand
TATTGCGCAGTTAAAAGTTTTATTATGCTAAATTTAGATAAAGATATATGGAATAGTTGTTCTTAATTTGAATTTATATTAGTAGTGCGGCTGCAATATTTCTACCCTCTTCCATAAGAATATTATAAGTGCGACAAGCTGCATTAGTATCCATTACTTCAACCCCAATTTTTATTTCTATTAATTTTCTAATTATTTCAGGAGAAGGGAAGCGTAATTCTTGCCCAGTACCTAATAAGACAATTTCCGGTTTAGCAGGAATTAATTGTTCAAAATGTTTCTCAGAAAGATGTTCAAATGCTTGTACTTCCCAGTTTTTAATAATATGTTTTGGCATTACGATTAGGCTACTTTCATAGCGATTCTGATTCACAGTAACATAGCCTGAACCATAGCCTGTAAAAACATTTTTTTCAGTGGAATTAGCAAGATGTAATTTCAATTGAAGTCTCCATTTGCAGCAGGATGGCTGGTCAGGTAACATTATAGCTTTACATAAGCTAATAAAGTAGAAAAATTAATTAAAGCAATGTAGCTCTTAAAAAATAGGTCTATCTATATTTTTCCTAAGATACAGTATCAGTCCTGTTCTCGTGATAATTTCTTGTATGTTTTAAGACTTAATATTTAATTATGAGACCAATATTAAAATCTAATAAATTAGACAATGTTTGCTACGACATTAGAGGACCAGTCCATGATCAAGCAAAACGTATGGAAGAAGAAGGTCACCATATAATTAAATTGAATATTGGTAATCCAGGGTCATTTGGTTTTGAAGCACCAGAGGAAATTTTAAGTGATGTAATTCATAATTTATCGCTTGCCTCTGGATATTGTGAATCAAAAGGTTTATTTGCTGCACGTAAGGCAATTATGCATTATGCTCAAGAGAAGCTTATCAAAGATGTGCAAATGGATGATATTTTTATAGGAAATGGTGTATCTGAGTTAATTGTTATGGCCATGCAGGGACTCCTTAATGATGGAGATGAGGTTCTGATCCCTTCACCAGACTACCCTTTATGGACCGCTGCAGTTGCTTTAGCCGGTGGTGTAGCACAACATTACATGTGTGAGGAAAATGCTGATTGGTTTCCTAATTTAGAAGATATTCGTTCAAAAATAACCTCTAAAACTAGGGCTATAGTTGTTATCAACCCAAATAATCCAACTGGATCGCTCTACTCTACTCAATTACTGAGTGGGATTATTGATATTGCGAGGGAATACAATCTTATTATTTATTCTGATGAGATATATGATAAAGTTTTATATGATAATGCCAAGCACACCTCTATTGCTTCTTTGGCAGATGATGTTTTTTTTGTGACATTTAGTGGTTTATCTAAGAATTATCGTGTTGCTGGGTTTCGAACAGGTTGGGCAATTATATCTGGTAAAAAGAGCGCAGCTCAAGATTATATTACTGGATTAACTATCCTTGCCTCAATGCGTTTATGTGCTAATGTTCCTGCTCAATTTGGTATTCAAACTGCACTTGGTGGTCACCAGAGTATTAATGATTTAGTGATGCCTGCTGGCCGCCTTATAAAGCAACGTGATCTTGCATGGAATCTTCTAACTGCAATACCTGGGGTTACTTGCTTTAAACCCCAAGCAGCAATGTATTTATTTCCTCATTTAGACCCTAAAATATATCCTATTAAGGATGATCAGCATTTTATTTTAAATTTATTGATTGAAGAAAAAGTTTTACTGGTTCAAGGAAGTGGGTTTAATTGGCCATATCATGATCATTTCCGACTTGTTTTTCTTCCAAATAGTGATGATATAACTGAAGCAATTCGAAGAATTGCATGTTATCTTGAGAGGTATCGGAAAGATCATAGAACTGAATTATTATGATGTAATATTTTAATATATTAGAATTTTAAATGATCAGTAAATATTATTTCGTATAAATTAAAAATTATGAAACCAATTTATGTAGGTTTATTAGGAATAGGGACTGTAGGGAGCGGAACTTTCTCTGTGCTCAAACGTAATCAAGCGGAGATTTCTCGTCGAGCTGGTAGAGATATTATTATTAAGGTTATTGCTGACCAGGATATTGAGAAGGCAAAAAAAATTGCTGGTAATAATATACTAATCTCGCCTGATGCAAATGATGTGATTGCTGACCCAGATATAGATATTGTAGTTGAATTAATTGGTGGGTATGTAGCTGCTAAAGAATTGACCCTTAAAGCAATCGAGAATGGTAAGCATATAGTGACTGCTAACAAGGCCTTGTTGGCTTATCATGGAACAGAAATATTTTCTGCAGCCCAAAGAAAAGGAGTAATGGTTGCATTTGAAGCTGCTGTAGCTGGTGGAATTCCAATTATTAAGGCATTACGTGAAGGACTAACAGGAAATCAGATAGAATGGATTGCTGGTATTATTAATGGAACAGGAAATTTTATCCTTTCAGAGATGCGTGATAAAGGGTTAAGTTTTGAATCTGTATTGAGTCAAGCACAAAAATTAGGTTATGCAGAGGCGGATCCAACTTTTGATATAGAAGGAATTGATGCAGCTCATAAAATTACAATTATGGCTTCAATAGCTTTTGGAATTCCTGTGCAATTTGATAAGGTCTATACTGAGGGTATTACAAAATTAACTGGCGAAGATATTAATTATGCTGAAGAGTTAGGGTATCGTATTAAATTATTAGGGATTACTAAAAGGACTCCAAAAGGAATAGAATTGCGTGTTCATCCAACCCTTATTCCTTCACAAAGGTTAATTGCTAATGTTGAAGGAGTTATGAATGCAGTCGTTGTAAAGGGAGATGCGGTTGGGCCAACTTTATATTATGGTGCTGGTGCTGGCTCTGAGCCAACTGCAAGCTCTGTTGTTGCCGATTTGATCGATATTACTCGTATGCATACATCAGATCAAAGAAACCGTGTTCCTTATCTTGCATTTCAGCCAGATTTGTTATTGGATACACCTATCTTATCAATGGATGAGGTTGAGACTTCCTATTATCTTCGCCTAAATGTCTTGGATAGGCCAGGTGTATTAGCTGAAATTACACGCATATTAGCAGAGCTTGGAATATCTATAGGAGCTATGGTGCAGAAAGAGCCTAATGAAGATGAAGATCATGTAAGTATAATTGTTCTTACTCATCTTTCTATAGAGAGAAATATAAATATGGCTATTACTAAAATAGAGAGTCTTTCTTCTGTAATAGGAAGAATAATTCGTATCCGATTAGAAGAATTAGGTAATGGCCATTAAATGAGGAATGATTGATTTATATTTTTTAACTATAACTATAGCAAGAATGTATTTCTAATAAATGATTGATTCTTTATTTTTAAATTAGTTATTCTATATGCGTTATATATCTACTCGTGGAAATATGTTACCAAAAGAATTTTCTGAAATAGTTCTAAGTGGACTAGCTTCTGATGGTGGCCTTACGATACCTGAATCATACCCAAAAATAAATAAACCTGAGTTAGAAGAATGGCGTAATCTAAATTATTCTGATCTTGCATTTCAAATTATTTCAAATTTTGTTGATGATATTCCTGAATATGATTTACATAGAATTATTAATCAAACATATACTGTTGATACTTTTCATGAAGAAGATATTACTCCATTAAAGACATTAGAGCCTGGAATTCATATTTTAGGTTTATCAAATGGGCCTACTCTTGCATTTAAAGATATAGCAATGCAATTTCTTGGGAATTTGTTTGAGTATGTTTTAGACAAAACTGGAAAAAATTTAAATATTTTAGGTGCAACATCTGGTGATACTGGGTCTAGTGCTGAATATGCTATGAAGGGAAAGAAGGGAATTCGTGTATTTATGTTGTCTCCTCGAGGGAAAATGACAAAATTCCAGACAGCACAAATGTTTTCGTTACAGGACCCAAATATTTTCAATATTTCTATTCGTGGTGTATTTGATAATTGCCAAGATATTGTAAAAATTGTTAGTAATGATGCAGACTTTAAGAAGAAATATCATATTGGAACAGTTAATTCCATAAATTGGGCGCGTATTGTTGCACAGGTTGTATATTATTTTAAAGGTTATTTTGCTGCTACTAATTCAAATAATCAACAAGTATCATTTGCTGTACCTTCAGGAAATTTTGGTAATATTTGTGCGGGTCATATAGCTTTTATGATGGGTTTGCCAATTAAAAAGCTAATTCTTGCTACAAATGAAAATGATGTATTACATGAATTTTTTTCTACAGGCGTCTACCGTCCTCGTACCGCAAAAGAGACACAGCATACAAGTAGTCCATCAATGGATATCTCTAAGGCATCTAATTTTGAACGATTTATTTTTGATATGGCAGATAAAGATGCTGTAAAGATTAGAGAGTTATGGAAAGAAATTGATAATAATAGATCATTTAATATTTCTGATACATTATTATGGGATAAAATAAGGCAATCACATATCATATCAGGTACCAGTAATCATGAGGAGCGTATTGGTACTATACGAGAGGTATATAAAAAATATGGGGAGATTATTGATCCACATACTGCTGATGGTTTAAAAGTCGGGTTGGATCGTAGAGAAAATAATATTCCCTTAATTTGCTTAGAGACAGCTTTACCAGCGAAATTTTCTGAAAGTATAAAAGAAGCTATTGGTTTTGATCCTGAACGCCCAGAGGGCTACAATAATTTAGAGGATTTACCACAGAGATTTATTGAAATGGGGATTGATTCTCAGGAAATTAAATCATTTATTTCTCTAAATACCTAAGAGTTAATTTAATTATGTAATAAAATCCATAGAAAAATCTATTGCTCTTATATTTTTAGTTATACTTCCAATTGAAATTCGATCAACACCAGTTTCTGCTACTCTTTTTACATTGTCTAATGTAATGCCTCCGGAGGCTTCAAGTATTATATTTCTATTCTTCAGGCTTGTTACTAGCTTTACGGCATCTTTTAAATTATTGAGATTGAAATTATCTAATAGAATCATTTCAGCACCGGCATCAATTGCATTAAATAATTCACTTTCTGTTTCCACTTCAATTTGTATAGTTACATTATTAGAAATTATTTTCTTTGCAGTTTTTATAGCAGCTGTAATTCCACCTGCTGACCTAATATGGTTCTCTTTTATTAGTACCCCATCATATAATCCTAATCTATGATTTAATCCACCACCACACTTTACCGCATATTTCTGTGCGAGCCTTAAACCAGGGATCGTTTTACGAGTATCTACTATTATTGCTTTAGTTCCAGCTACTTTATTAACATAGGACCGTGTTTTTGTAGCTACAGCTGATAGAGTTTGTAAAAAATTTAGTGCTGATCGTTCAGCTGTAAGTAATGAGCATGTATTTCCTTTAATTCTACATAGCTCTTGTCCAGCAAAAATTATATCTCCCTCTTTTACAAACCAATTTATTTCAGTTGGTGGAGAAAGTTGGTGGAAACAAGTTTCAAACCATTTAAGCCCACATAAAATTGCTCTTTCACGACTAATTACCGTTGCGGTAGTACTTGATTCACTATTAATTAAGGATGAAGTAAGGTCATATGCTCCAATATCTTCAGATAATGATTTAGTAACGTTATTTATAATCTCACTATTTAAGTCCATAATAAGTTAATTTATTATTTTATTCATTAGCTTAATTATTTTAACTCAATTAATTAATATTTGTTTATATGTGAGGTGAATTTCCCATAAGCAATTGTTATTTATAGATATACTATTAATTATATGATATTTTTAAATTAGCTTAAATTTATGTTCAATAATCTGAATATTTATAAGAAATGAAAGATTCATGTAAAATGGTATTTTTTCAGGATAAATTGTCATGTTAAAAGGTAGTTTTGTTGCTATTGTTACGCCCATGAAAGAAGATGGCAGCTTAGATCTGGAGGATTTTCAGGCTCTAATTGATTTTCATGTTGAGCAGGGGACAGATGGTATAGTTGTAGTAGGTACAACAGGAGAATCCCCTACAGTAAATTTTACAGAGCATCACTTATTAATTAGTACGGCTGTTAACCACGCTAAAGGTCGTATACCAATAATTGCAGGGACTGGCGCCAATTCAACAAAAGAAGCTATTGATTTGTCGTTATATGCTAAAGATGCTGGTGCAAATGCAAGTTTGTCAGTTGTCCCTTATTATAATAAGCCAACTCAAGAAGGGTTATATCAACATTATAAAAATATTGCGGAGGCAGTTGATATTCCTCAAATTTTATATAATGTGCCAGGTAGAACTGTTGCAGATCTAAGTAATGATACAGTATTACGCCTTGCTCAGATTCCTAATATTATTGGAATTAAAGATGCAACTGGAGATATGGGACGAGGCTTTGATTTATTAAATAGAGTCCCAAAAGATTTTGCGGTTTATAGTGGTGATGATGCAAGTAGCCTAGCTTTATTATTACAAGGTGGGCATGGCACAATTTCAGTTACAGCAAATGTTGCACCTAGATTAGTACATGAGATGTGCACAGCAGTATTTGAAGAAAAAATAACTACTGCTCGTTTTATTAATTCTAAATTATTGAAACTGCATTTTAACTTATTTGTTGAAGCTAACCCAATTCCAGTGAAATGGGCAGTTATGCAAATGGGGATGATAAAAGCGGGTTTAAGATTGCCGTTAACAAATTTATCAAGTCAGCATCATAAACGTTTGAGAGATGCTATGCATTATGCAGGGATACAGCTATAACTTTTAATTGCACTCCATTATGTATCTGGGAAACTCAATAATAAAAATTAAATTATGGATATTGATGTTGATAAGCCTGATGTTAGCAACATCAGGCTGTGGCTTATATAACCATATAAAGGGTACGAAGAGTGGAGATACACTGGAATATGAATCAATTGAAGAAAAAGCGCCTCCTCTTGAAATTCCGCCAGATCTTACCGGACCTTCTAGTGATGGTCGTTATGTCGTACCAGATTTAAATCAACCTGTAAGCAAAACATATTCCGCTTATAACAGAGAACGTAAAGATGGAAAAAAAACTCGGTTATTACCTGAAGGTTTTGATACATCCTTCATAAAAATGGAGAGATCTGGTACACAAAGATGGTTAGTAGTAAAAAATGAACCTGAAATAGTTTGGGTTATTATTAAAGAATTCTGGAAGGGAATGGGTTTTGACCTTGATATTGAGGTACCTGAGGCTGGAGTAATTGAGACTGGTTGGGCCGAAAATATTGCAATTACACCACAAAATTCGGTTCTTAGAACAATATCAACAATTGAACGTGATAAATTTCGAACGCGCTTAGAACGTGGAGATGAGGGCCATACTGAGATATACATTAGTCATCGTGGTATGGATCGGCCTACAGATCCAGGTCTAGAAGCAGAGATGCTTTCACGTTTAATAGAATACTTTGGTATTACCAAAGATAGAGCTAAATCTATAGTAATGGAAAGTAAAAATAAGGATCGTGCGTATATTGATCCTGAGAGTAATAGTGTTTTGATTATGGAAGGAGCATTTGACCGCACATGGCGTCGTGTAGGTTTAGCACTTGATCGTATTGGGTTTACTGTAGAAGATCGAGATCGTTCAGCAGGATTATATTTTGTTAGATATGTTGATCCAGAAAATAAGGTAAGTGAGGAGCCAGAGCTTTTAGATAAATTTCTGCCTTGGAATGATAATGAGGATACTAATGTTCCTATAGATTATAGGATTCTAGTTATTGGGACAAATACTGGAAGTGAAGTGAAAGTTGTAGATAAAAATGGCAAATTGAATCAGTCAAATATTTCTAAAAGAATTTTAAATTTATTGTATGTACAGCTTAGATAAAAATTGGAAATATAGGAATAAATGTAACTATTAATGAGTAAGACCTGTAATTTATATACAACTAAACTGTTTTCTGTTTTTGGATATGGAAAATGAGATTTTCTTCTTTAGGGAGTGGTTCGCAAGGTAATAGTATGCTTATCGAGGAACAAAAGACTCGATTATTATTAGATTGTGGATTCTCCGTAAAAGAAATTACTGCCCGTTTATTTCGAATTGGCCTTCAGCCTGATATGCTTGATGGTATTATCATTACCCATGAGCATGCAGATCATATTAGTGGTGTAGAACGCCTTGCACGTAAATTTGATATTCCTATTTGGTTAACACATGGAACATTACGCGGTGCAAAAGAATCTCTCTCCTTATTACCTAGAGTCAATATAATAGATAGCCATAAAAATTTTTCTATTGGTGATATTTGTATTCAGCCTTATCCAGTACCCCATGATGCTCAAGAGCCTACTCAATTTATCTTTGGTAATGGCGCATTCAAATTAGGAGTGCTTACTGATACAGGTTGCTCAACGCTTCATATTGAGGCTGTTCTAAATGGTTGTCATGCTCTGGTATTGGAATGTAATCATGATGCGCAGCTTCTTGCTAGTAGTAATTATCCTAAGGGTTTAAAACAGAGGATAAGAGGACGCTTAGGGCACCTTGATAACATAGAATCTGCAAAGATTTTGTCTAGATTAGACTGTAGCTTGCTTCAACATGTTATTGCTGCACATTTAAGTTCAGCAAATAATACACCTCTATTAGCACAAGAAGCTTTAAGCAGCGTATTAAATTGTAGTTCTAAATGGATTGGAGTCGCTGATCAAGATAATGGTTTTGATTGGCGTCAGATTATATAAATAAATATTCTCTTAATAAAAAGAAAGAGCCATCTTTTTGATGGCTCTTTCTTTTAAAAAAATAAGAAACTTACTAACTATTAGTGATTTAGTTTAGTAGGATCTTTTCCATCTGTGATAGGATTTCCATTGCCATCAAGGTTATGACTTGGTAGGACAGCTTTGCCACTATATTCATCTTCTACTTCTTCTTTAGAAGTAGCAGCTAGTTCTGCGTCAGTTGCATGACTTTCGCCTTGGCCAGAATTTTTAACATCAAATGATGACGGATCAGCTACACCTGTATTTTCACCTTCAGCAGCACGCTCTTCAGCAACAGTAGTACCTTCTTCAGTTCTAGTACCATATCCTTCAATACTTTCTGGATTAGCTTGATGTGGTTTACCACAGGCAGTTAGTGTGAGAGCTACCAAAGCAGCAACAAATAGTGAAAATTTCATTGTTTAGTTTCCTTAATAATAATAAATAATTTTTTATAATCTGCCAGTTTACTCTAAACTAGCTAATGTCTCAAGTATAATCTTGGGGAGAATTAGTACCAATAATAGCCATTAAAGGAAAACAATTAGAGGTAATAAATAAATTAGATTAAATTTTTAGTATTACAAAAATTCTTCTCTAATTTATTTATTATAAATCTAATACTGGGATCTTATATTAACACATTAAATTCATTATCTTAAATTGCATAATGAAAGCTTTATAAGAGCTACCATTTGTTAGGTTTGTCTTGTTTAGTAGGGTCATCAAGATCATCAAAATTAGGTTCGGAATCTCTACGTGCATCTGCTGATGGTGGTGGTTTTTCCATATCATGCCCATCTAAGCTTTTTTTACCTTCGCTGCAGCTAGAAATTGAAGTAGTTAAAAGGGCGGCAATTAAAAATACTAATAATTTCATTATTTAATTCCATTAGAAAATAATCCTACGCAGTAAAGTAGTAGCATAAGAGCTATTCTAATACTTAGATTGGATTAATTAAGTTATTGAGAAATTTATATACTTAGTTCTAAAAAAACCGCCCAAAAGGGCGGTTTTTTTATTTTACCAAGACTATTCAACTGCTTCGTGACGATTTGATGCATCGCCAGCATCATCATCTGGTCCTGGAGGAGCACTATCACGTTTATCCCAAAGGCTAGGTGGATATTGCCCAGGTTTCCCATCTCCTGGACTCTTTTCTCTAAATAAGTCACAGGCAGAGAGTGACATTGTAACAACGGCAGCGAGGAGCAGGTATTTCATGTTTAATCTCCCATTTGGTTTATAACAAGTAATAATATTATAAAGTTCTATATCATAGAACTAACGTGTTTCGATTATTTATTAATTATTCCTTAACCGAAAATACGATCATATTAATATCAGAATTCATAAATATTGTCTAGTTAAGTGTGATATTTGTCTACAAAAAATCAATCAAAAAATATAGAAAAGTTATTTATTACAAAAAATCTTAAATTAATGCTAAAAATTATAGAGATCATAAATTTAGCAATCTATTTATATATTATTGTTTTTAAATAACTATCCTTAATTATTAGTTGGCTAATAGATAATAATATGTATGTTATGAATAATAAGTCGTATTATAATGGTAGCAAGTAGTTAAGAGGGTATGTAAATTTTAGCTAAAGAGTAATCAAAATATTTATTGTCCGCGCATAAATATTTTATCAAGATTAGTTAGACTAATTTCATGCCATGTTGGCCTGCCATGATTACATTGATCAGAACGTTCTGTTTGCTCCATTTCACGTAATAGACCATTCATCTCAGGTATGCTTAAAATACGGTTGGCCCGTATTGAATGGTGGCATGCCATGCTTGAGAGTAATTCATTGCGCTTGTTTTGTAGCAAGTTCCCTGTATCAAATTTACGTAACTCCTTAAGGGTATCTTTAGCTAATTTCATGATATCAGTATTTTTTAATATAGATGGAACTGAGCGAACAGCTAAAGTAGTAGGCGAGAGAACAGCGATTTCAAAGCCTAGAGTACTTAAAATTCCTTTATTTTCTTCAGCTGTAATAACATCTAATTCATCACCTTTGAATGTTATAGGAATTAATAGTGGCTGCATTGTAAGTGAATTATTGTCATAGGAGGATTTAAGTTTTTCATAAGTAACTCGCTCATGGGCTGCATGCATATCCACAATGACTAATCCGTGTTTATTTTGTGCCAGTATATATATACCCATAAGTTGCCCTAGTGCAAATCCTAATGGTGGGATTTCTTCATGTTCTTTTGTAGTTCTGTAGGTGGCTGAAGAAATTTGTGATTTGACTTCTAAATTAAATAGCTTTTGGTAAGATGAAGGAGAAATTTCCATCTTATGATTTATTGAGGCTTGTTTTATATGAGGTGATTTGGAGGTTTGAGTAAATGTATTATTTATAGCTTCAAGGGAATTATTTTTTTCTGGATTCTGTTGTGGAAAGGCCAATGAGTTTCTTATTGTATGAAAAATAAATTGATGTATAGCTTTTGGGTCATGAAACCGAACTTCAGTTTTAGCTGGGTGAACATTAACATCTAATTTTTCTGGGTTAATTTGTAGAAATAAAACATATGTTGGGTGGCGGTCTAGGTGTAGCACATCACTGTAGGCTTCTCTAATCGCATGAGATATTAATTTATCACGAATAAATCGGCCATTAATAAAAAAATATTGTGTCTTACGGGAAGATTCTGAGTAGGCTGGTAATGTAACAGCACCATAAAGATGCAAGTCTGCAGCTTGTTCATTTATAGGAAGGGAATGTTGTTTAAAGTCATTACCTAATAATTGTGTAATTCTTTGTTCTAAATTAGTTATTTGTAGCTGGGTACGTATTTTGCCATTATGTTTTAGTGTAAACCTAATACTAGGGCAGGAGAGTGCAATACGTTTAAAGGTTTCCTCGCAATGGTTAAATTCAGTAGCTTGAGTTTTTAAAAATTTTCTGCGAGCTGGAGTATTAAAATAAAGATCCCGTATTTCAACTTTAACTCCAGATGCAAGAGATGAAGGTTCTGGTTGTGAAATTTCTTTACCTTTAGCTCTTATTTGCCAAGCATGATCTTCTTCTAGTTTTCTACTTGCTAAAATTATATTTGAAACTGATGAAATACTAGCTAGGGCTTCTCCTCGAAATCCAAGGCTATTTATTTTCTGTAAGTCTTCTAATGATTTAATTTTGCTTGTAGCATGTGGCATAAGGGCAAAAGGTAAATCATCCAATGAAATTCCATCGCCATTATCGGTTACATGAATTAATTTTACACCACCTTCTTCTAATTGGATGTTTATTTCAGAGGCACCTGCATCTATACTATTTTCGAGTATTTCTTTAAGTGCCGAGGCAGGTCGATCTATTACCTCGCCAGCAGAAATTTGGTTAATAACTAAATCAGGTAGAAGTTTAATCACAGACTTAAGAAATATTTAAATTGAATTATTATAATTATACATTCTCAGTGTGTTATGTTATGTAGAAAATATTACTGATTTTATAAATTGAGTAAAAATAAATTTTTTTAAAAAGCTATGGATTATTTATCCATAGCTTTTTTTACGATATTTTTGCTAAGTTGAGGGGAGAACATCTGTATAAAATCATATATATAACTCCGTAGGTAACTGTTTTTTCTTAATCCGATACGTGTTGTACTTGGTTCAAATAAATGCTCAGCATCTATTGAGCGTAAATTTTCGTCTCGGTTAGGATTAAATGCCATTTGCGCTACTATGCCAATGCCTAAACCTAATTCAACATAAGTTTTAATTACATCTGCATCTAAAGCTGTAAGCACAACATTTGGAGTTAAATTTTTAGCTTCAAATGCTTGATTAATTTTTGAGCGCCCTGTAAATGCGAAGTCGTAGGTAATTATTGGATACTTTACAACAGATTCAAGTGAAACTTTTTTAAGTGAAAGTAGGGGATGATCGGGTGGTGTGATGATGCATCGATTCCATTGATAGCAAGGCAACATCACAAGCTCACTAAAGAATTCAATAGCTTCTGTTGCAATAGCAATATCTGCTTTTCCAGAGGTAACTAATTTTGATATTTGGACTGGATTTCCTTGGCGTATTGTTAATTTTATTTTAGGGTATTGGCTAATAAATTTTTTTACCGTATGTGGTAGAGCATATCGCGCTTGGGTATGTGTGGTGGCAACGGTTAAGGATCCTATATCTTTATTTGTAAATTCTTGGCTTACGTTTTTTAGGTTTTTTTCTTCCCTAAGGATTTTCTTAGCTATTTCGATTATAGTTTTTCCTGGAGGGGTAATACTACTAATACGTTTCCCATTCCGAATGAATATTTCTATACCAAGTTCATCTTCAAAGAGTTGGATTTGTTTACTTATGCCGGGCTGTGATATGTGTAGCTCTTTAGCAGCTTTGGATAAGTTCAGATCTTGGTGTGCTACTGCACATAGATATCGTAACTGTTGCAATTTCATTAATCTAGCTCCACCTATCTTTATAACTAATAATTATAACATACTAAATTAATAGTATTAGATAATATATTAACTTATTGTTAATATCCCCACTTCAAAAAATAAAGAGAATCGGGTAAATAGTATGGAATGGGGTTACACTCTTTCTGGCTTACTGGTGGGGTTTATTGTAGGACTCACTGGAGTTGGTGGTGGCTCACTTATGACTCCCTTACTTATATTGGGATTTAGTATTGCACCGGCTACTGCTGTAGGAACAGATTTACTATATGCTTCGCTTACAAAAGCAGGCGGTGTATGGGTTCATAGTCATCGTGGCACTATAGATTGGAATCTTGTTAAAAGATTATCAATAGGTAGTTTGCCTGCTGCATTATTGACTGTGTTAGGATTAAATGCATTAGGAGTTGAAAGCCAAATATTTTCAGGATTAATTACTAGTACGCTTGGAGTTGCTTTAATCTTAACTGCACTGGCATTAATTTTCCGTAGTCAGCTATCAAATTTGGGGAAATCTCGGCTTAGTATGCTTGGAGCATGGCGAGACAGGCATATAGTGATAGCAACGATTATAACAGGTGCAATTTTAGGAGCCTTGGTGACTATAACCTCGGTTGGTGCTGGTGCTCTAGGTATGGTAGCACTTATTATTTTATACCCACGTTCACCTACTATAAATTTAATTGGTAGTGATATAGCACATGCGGTCCCACTTACTTTAATAGCAGGAATAGGTCATGCATATTTGGGAACGGTAGATTTTGGATTACTCGGTAGTTTATTATTGGGGTCTTTACCAGGAATTTATATAGGTAGCCATATAGGTAGTTGGATACCAGACCGAATATTGCGCCCAATTTTAGCAGCAATTCTTGTCATAATTGGGGGAAGATTAATATGGTAGAAAATTGTGGAGAAAACAGATGGATGAATTAGTGAATCTTGCTAGTAGTGATGAAATAACTCAATATGATAAAGCACTACGGGACTTTATGGACCAAAGCATGGATGCTGATAGATTTACAGCTGCTCGTTTGCAAATGGGTATTTATGGCCAACGCCAAGAAGGTGTCAATATGGTGCGTATAAAGCTACCAGGAGGTCGTTTGAATTCAAAGCAGTTGGCAGTAATAGCTGATATATTAGACAAATATGTACAACACGATGTTGTTCATATAACTACGCGCCAAGACATACAAATTCATTATGTTCCGCTTAAGGACACACCTAGTGTACTTCGACATCTTGCTACAGCAGGGCTAACGACACGAGAAGCATGTGGCAATACTATACGTAATGTTACTGCATGTTCTTTGTCAGGAGTATGCCCTCGTCAGAGAGTTGACGTTAATAAGCATCTAGATGGTGCTGTTCAACATTTTTTGCGTAATCCTTTGACACAATTAATGCCGCGTAAATTTAAAATTAGTTTCTCAGCTTGTGAATCGGACTGTGCACAGGGAATGATGCATGATATGGGGATTATAGCAGTAAGAAAGGGAGCTAAGTTTGGTTTTAAAGTTTTAGCTGGGGGAGGTCTTGGGCATAAACCACATGAAGCAATAGTAGTGGAGGAATTTATAGAAGAAAAAGATTTACTAATAGTAATGGAGGCAATTGTCTCATTGCATAATCGATATTCGGATCGAGTTAAGCGCGCTAAAGCAAGAATTAAATTTTTAGTTGATAAATTTGGCCGAGAAGTATTTATCGAGAAATATCATGAGGAATTAGAACGTACTAAAGCGGCATTAGCAACGCAGGAATATCCTAAAGGAGAATGGGATATTAAGGGAAACAGTGAAGATTTCATAAAAGACATCGAGGATCCTGGAATTGGTGCGCCACGTCAATTATTTGAGCAAAAACAACATGGCCTTTATGTTTTTCCAATTAGTACCCCAATGGGAAATTTAAATGTAGCGCAGCTAAGAGGGCTTGCCCAAATCTTAGAAAAGTTTTCATTACATGATATACGCGCAACCCAAGATCAGAATATGGTCCTAATAAATGTAGAAAAGGATAAAATTGATGCTTTGTCTGCTAGCTTATCAGTATTAGATTTGGGTAAGCCAGAAGTAGGGGATAATGTGGTGGCATGTCCAGGTACATCAACATGTCGGTTGGGAATAACTTCTAGTACAGTTCTTGGGCCAAAATTAAGTGGAGGGAAGCATGATTTAAAAATTCGTGTTTCTGGGTGCCATAACGGTTGTGCGCAGCCTGAGACGGGAGATATTGGTATGTATGGTGTAGGTAAGCGCAAGCATGGTAAGTTGATACCGCACTATCAAATGTATTTAGGTGGAAATGGGATGGCAAATGGGGAATTAGCAATTAAGGCTCCAGTGGTTCCTGCTAAGCGTATTGAGGAGGCTATGCAATTAATACAAACAGCTTATAGTTCAGGTCGTCAAGTAGATGAAACATTTTTTTCTTGGGTAAGAAGGGTTGATAAAGAATATTTTATTGAACTATTACAGGATGTAACTGACATAAAAGCTGAAGATGTAGAGCTAGTTTTACGTGACCATGGAAGAGAAAGTGATTTTAAAGTTCTTCAGTTAGGCGGGGGGGAATGCGCAGGAGTTAGTCAAGTAAAAATTGGTTCAAATTTCTTTGAGGCTGCACATGAACGAAATTACCGAGATGCCTTAAAATTTCAGCGTAAATTTGGAGATTCTGTTAAGTGTGCCGAGGAGATCTCTCTTTTAATTAGTCAAGGAGTAACAGAATTATTTGGGGGGCCTAAAAAAGATAATTTGAAAGAGCAAGCAGAAGAATTAAGGCGTGTTTTACCTACTAAACCAAGGTTATCTGAGAAGTTGATTGAGTTTTCAGAACAATTTAAGTGTCCAGCTAGTAAATTAGATGCTGTTCAGTTAAATAAATGGTTTTTAGAGCTAGATGAATGGACGGTTGAAGTTGCGCAACTATGCCTTAGTTTTGATCAACAACTTGATTTAACTGGCTCATTACCAGAGGTAGTTATATCTAGTAATTTAAAGGGACAGGAGCATCAGCAACCAATTAATATAAGGCAATAAATTTCTATACAATTTATTGACACAAGGAAAGCATGAGCTTAAATCAAAAGATTGAAAATGTTAAGACACTGCTAGATATGGTTAATAAAAATTATGCACCAGTTGTTTTTGCTAATAGTTTTGGCGCAGAAGATATGGTATTAACTGATTTGATTAGGAGAAATTTCCCTGATATTTCTATGTTTACTCTTGATACGAAGCGTCTCCCTAAAGAGACACTTAAGCTAATGAAAGAAATTGAAGATCACTATAGTATAGAAATTAAAACATATTTTCCTGAATCTTCTGCAGTGGAAGAATATATTGTGAATAATGGGATTAATGGGTTTTATGACAGTATAGCTTTGCGAAAAACTTGTTGCTTTATTAGGAAAGTTGAACCATTAAAGCGAGCTTTAAAAGATAAGGGTGCATGGGTAACAGGGCTGAGGCGTGATCAGGCTTTAACTAGAAAGGATCTAGAAGAGTCTGAATTTGATGTAGATAATGGTTTGCAGAAAATCAGTCCGCTATTAAATTGGAGCCTGCCTGATGTATGGGCATATATTAAGAATGCTAGTGTTCCATATAATGCGTTGCATGATCAAGGTTATAGCAGTATTGGTTGTGCGCCATGTACTCGTGCAATAACACCTGGTGAGGATATACGTGCTGGGCGTTGGTGGTGGGAAAACCCAGAGACTAAGGAATGTGGTTTGCACCTTAAAGAGAAGAAATAATATAAATCTATTTGTAAGTTTTGTGAATTTTAAATAGATATATTAAAAATGATATAAAAAATTTTATTATCTTTATACCAGATATTATGATAAAAAAAGAGCCAGGAGCTTTTAAAAGTAAGGTTGTAGATCAACTAAGTCATTTAGATGCTCTAGAGAGTGAATCAGTTCATATTTTACGAGAAGTCGCTGCAGAATGCACGAATCCCGCATTACTCTTTTCTGGGGGTAAGGATTCGATTGTATTATTAAGGCTTGCAGAAAAAGCATTTCGTCCTGGCCCCTTTCCATTTCCATTGCTACATATAGATACTGGTCATAATTTCCCCGAAGTAATTGAGTTTCGTGATAAAAGGGCTAAAGAGTTAGGAGAACATTTAATTGTACGTAGTATGGAAGACTCTATTAAAAAGGGTAGAGTGGTTTTACGTTCAGAGAACCAGAGCCGCAATTCATTTCAATCTGTAACGCTATTAGATGCAATTGCTGAACTTGAGCTTGATGCTTGTATTGGAGGCGCAAGGCGGGACGAAGAAAAAGCCCGGGCAAAAGAGCGCATATTTTCTTTTCGGGATGAATTTGGGCAATGGGATCCAAAGAACCAGCGTCCTGAGTTATGGGATATTTATAATACACGAGTACATAAAGGAGAAAATATTCGTGTATTTCCAATTAGTAATTGGACTGAGCTTGATGTTTGGGAATACATAGCAAGGGAAAAACTAGAGGTGCCTAAAATTTATTTTGCACATACCCGTGCTGTATATCGTCGTAATAATGGTTTGCTGCCTGTTTCTCATCTTATTCAGCCTAGGGATGGTGAGAAATCTGAGAATATTGTAGTTCGTTTTCGCACAGTAGGTGATATGAGTTGTACTTGCCCAGTAGAATCTGAAGCAAAAGATGTGGAGGAGATTATTACTGAGACAGCAATTACACATATTACTGAACGTGGTGCTACTCGTATGGACGATCAAACATCAGATGCATCTATGGAGTTACGTAAGAAAGAGGGATATTTTTAGAGAAAAGGATTTATATGAAATAGTTGTTTAAATATATTTGTAGCGATTCAAATCCCCAAAAGAAGGATAATAAATGGTAGGAAATAGTAAAATTTCATTTAGTGATACAGAATTATTACGTTTTATTACAGCAGGTAGCGTAGATGATGGTAAAAGTACTTTAATTGGACGCTTATTATATGATTCTAAATCAATATTTGAAGATCAGTTAAACGCGATCACAAGTACTTCACATAAACGTGGAATGAAGGATGTTGATTTATCATTATTAACTGATGGTCTGCAGGCTGAACGCGAACAGGGTATTACCATTGATGTAGCTTATAGGTACTTTGCTACTCCTAGAAGAAAATTTATTATTGCTGATACCCCAGGTCACGAGCAATATACTCGGAACATGGTGACCGGGGCATCTACTGCTAATCTTGCAATTATTCTAATTGATGCGCGGAAAGGTGTGCTTACTCAATCTCGACGACATGCCTATTTAGCTAGTTTAATGGGTATTCCTCATTTGGTTGTGGCTATTAATAAAATGGATCTTGTTAATTATTCATGTGATGTAGTTAAAAAAATTAGTCAGGAATTTGCTGAATTTGCAACTAAGCTTGGTTTAAATAATATTATGTATATACCAATGTCCGCTTTAAATGGAGATATGGTTGTAGAGCGCGGAAATTATCTTTCTTGGTATAAGGGACCTACTTTAATAGAGGTTTTAGAGAATACTCCTATAGATCAAGATATTAATCTTGAAGATTTTCGATTCCCAGTACAGTTAGTATGTCGTCCAAGAACAAAAGAATTTCATGATTTTCGTGGTTATATGGGAAGAATTGAATCAGGTCAAATTACAGTCGGAGATAAAGTTACAATTTTGCCTTCTAGGTTAGAATCGCGCATTAAAGAAATTGTTACTTACGAGGACAATATTAATAATGCTATTGCACCACAGTCTGTAACACTCACCATAGAGGATCATCTAGATATTTCACGTGGAGATATGTTAGTAGGGATCAAGAATCCACCTTATGTCACTAAAAAAATTAGCGCCATATTATGTTGGTTATCTGAAGAGGATCTTGACTCAAATCGAAAATACCTTATCAAGCATTCGGCCCGTATTGTTAAATCAGTAGTGAGTAAAATAGATTACAGGGTGGATATTAATACATTGAATAATGAGGTAGTAGATACTTTAAAAATGAATGATATAGGGTGTGTAGAATTAAATGTACAACAACCCTTGGTCTGTGATTATTATCAGAAAAATCATGCCACAGGAAGTTTTGTTGTGATTGATGAGGCAAGTAATAATACTGTTGCTGCAGGGATGATTCGTAAAATTTATGAATAGTTAATTTTTACAATAATTTTTTAAGATAAGAAATTACAGCAAAAAAGATAAGCTTAATTCTAGTGATTTAACAGCATTAATAATCTATTGAATATGAGAAATATAGAATCAGATTTAGATACTAATTCAGATACTACATTAGGCGTGGCAGGAGGAACGGACACCCTTGTTTTAGGGTTTGATATGGCTTTTGCTGATTTATATCAGCGTGCTGGACTTTTAAAATTGGATCAAGCATTCCTTGAATTCTTAAATGATAGCGATCCTGATTTATATGATCGATATACTCACGTTCGTTTACATCCTAACAGTCTTAATGCAAAAGATGAGTCTAACTTGTTAATTGAAGTTGCTCCAATGTTGGATGATTTTATTTCAAAATTATTCTGTATAGAAACTGAAGTTCAAGAACTTTCTGCGCGCCATCACGAGCTAGCTCCATTATATTTTTGTAAAAGACAGTTTGTGCTTAGAAAGGCAATGAATAAAGTGAGTGATGAGGATATATCAAAAGTTGATGGCCTGAAATTAGAGAAGCAGTTAGAAACTGAATTCAAAATGCCATTTTCTGAGCTTGCTTTTGCAACCAAGGTAACAGAGTGGCTAAAAGATGAAAAAGAAAATGAAGTGCCCTTAAAATCGGCATTATTTTATGCTGCATGGGCACTGAAAACAGTAGAAGGAAAAAAGCGTAACCACGGGGGGGTGCTATTTAAGCCTCACCCTAAGCTAGATCATTTACATTTGGTGCCTTCTGTTATTCACTCTTCTGATGGTTATGTTGCCCATAAATTAGATCATTTTCGTCGTAGAGAGGGATTCTCGTTGACTGATAAGGGTACTGATCTTGTTGGTGCTTTAGATCAGGCGAACTACTGTATTTGGTGCCATGAGCAAGGAAGAGACTCTTGTTCAAAAGGGTTGAAGGTAAAAACAAAGTCACCTGAAGAGCCTACAACTTTTAAAAAGAGTCCATTTGGCGTGTTGCTTGCTG
>CEUQ01020998.1_pt1 | contig 20296 bp, 18 predicted proteins | sample 361491 | NCBI WGS metagenome assembly CEUQ01 (sample SAMEA2622796, study PRJEB7988) | marine metagenome | biome: marine biome (ENVO:00000447); feature: marine epipelagic mixed layer (ENVO:xxxxxxxxx); material: "saline water (ENVO:00002010), including plankton (ENVO:xxxxxxxx)" | depth 120 m | reverse complement strand
TGAAATTTTACAAAGTTGTAAAAAATTAGCAAATGATTTATCAAATCAAACAATTAAATACGATGAATTGTCAGAAAAAAATATAAATGATCAATTACTTACAAAAGATACACCAGATCCAGACTTATTGATTAGAACTGGAGGAACTCATAGGTTAAGTAATTTTCTACTATGGCAATGTGCATATACTGAATTATACTTTACAGATAAGTTTTGGCCTGATTTTAATCAAAATGATTTAAATGAAGCAATTATTGACTTTCAAAGTAGAGAAAGAAAATTTGGAACAATCAAAATATGAAAATCAAAAATTATATAATATTACTATTAATTTTTTCATCATTATTTTTTGCACAGAATAATGAGATAAAAATAAAGGATATTTCAGTGTCTGGAAATCAATTAATGATTAAAGAAGATATTATTAATTTTTCAGGCTTATCAAAAGATTCTTACATAAACGCAATTGAAATTCAAAATGCAATAAATAGATTATGGATACTAAACAAATTTAGTAATATTCAAATAGATTTAGAAGAGACCAATTATGGCATATCGAACTTAATTATAAAAGTTGAGGAATTTCCTATAATTAATGAAGTTTATTTTAAAGGAAGTTATTTTGATTTCGAGTTATTTAAGTTTAAAAAATCAAAAAATGAATTAAAGAAAATAACTGAATTGGAAACTGGTACTTCATTGAGTAATCAAAAAATTAAGAATGCTGTAAATTTGCTTAAAAACGATTTTATAAAAAGAAATTTTCACAATGTTAAAATTGATTATAATATTGAAAATACAGGTTCAAACCTCAAAAACAACATTATATTTAAAATAGATGCAGGCAAAAAAACCAAATTACATGATATTAAAGTTGTTTTAAATGGAAATGAAATAAAAAAAGTTAATTTATTTCAATCCACAAAAAATAGATTTGATAAAAAAAGGCCTATTACAAAAAATAATATACTTAGAAATTTAGCAGATATTAACATATGGAAATGGTACAAGCCATGGAATGGAAAGTATAATGATTTAAAATTTTTAGAAATGGAAGAAACCTTATCTACATATTACAGAGATAAAGGTTATTTAGATTTTAAAATAGATGATTATAAAATATTAAAATCAAAAAATATTTTTAACAAAACTAAACAAACACTTGAATTAAATATTAGTTCAGGACCTAAATATTATATTAATGATATTAATATTTCTGGAAATTATATTTTCAATGATTCAATAATAAAATCAAAAATAGTTTTAAAAAATAATGAAGTTTACGATGGATTAAAATTAGATATGTCTAATATGAATTTAACAAATTTATATAGAGATGAGGGCTATCTCTTTACGATGATTAATTCAAGTATTACACCATTCAAAGATAGTTTGCTAAACATAAATTTTGATATATCTGAAAAATCTGTGGTTTATGTTAATAAAGTAATCATAAGAGGAAATGAAACAACAAAAGATAACGTAATCAGAAGAGATATTGATATAAAACCTGGGCAAATTTTTAGTCAGACAGATATTATGGAAAGTTATAGAAAATTATTTATGCTTAACTTTTTTGAAGCAGTTTCACCTGATATTATGCCTATTGAAGGAAAAAATGAGGTTGATGTTGTGTTTGACGTTGTTGAAAAAGGAAGTGGTCAATTAAATTTTTCTGCTGGATATAGTGGTTTGCTTGGTTTTACTGGAGGAGGAGGTTTTTCTTTTCCAAACTTTTTGGGTACAGGTCAAAGTTTAAGTTTTAATTACCAAAGAGGAATATCTAATCAGAATCAATCAAGTATACCAATTAATAATTCAGATGTTTCAGCTAACCAGCAATTTTCAATTAGTTATGTTGAGCCGCGATTATTTAATACTCACAATCTCATTGGTTTTTCTGGTCAATATCAAGAAAGAGGACAAAGTAGTTCTCAACCTTTTGATTCTAAGATCATCGGGTTTGGTATTAGATTTGGAAGAAGATTTGATTGGCCAGATAAATTTTTTAAAGGAACATGGATGCTAAATTCTTCTCAACGAGAATATTTTTCAAACAACAGAGACGATCTTATTTCCTACTACTCTTCATCAATTGAAGACTATATTGAATCAGATGGCGACAGGTTTGTATTTCCTACATCAGGTTTAAAAATTACCCAAAGCATTTCAAGAGATAATAGAGATCATCCTGAGTTTCCAACAAAAGGAAGTAAATTTAATTGGAATATGACACTTTCAGGAGCATTTTTAGGCGGTAGTGAAGATTATTTTAAAAATGAGTTTGGTTTTAAACTTTATAACCAAGTGATAGATAAACTTGTAGTACATCAAACATTTAAAGCTGGTTTTTTAAATCCAATAGAATCACCAGGAAGATCAATTGTACCATATTCTGCAAGATTTAGAATGGGAGGTGCTTTACCATATGGTGAAATGCTAAGAGGATATGGAGATAATATGATCGGTCCAATTGGGGCATCATATCCAAAAGGAGGAAATATACTTTTAAAATATTCACTTGAATTAAGATATTTGGTTTCTGATAATCCTAATATGTATATTTTATGCTTTGCTGAAGCAGGAAATATATGGGATGAGTTAGATATTGTAGATCCATTCAAATTGAGAAGATCAGCAGGCATAGGGGCTAGAGTAATGATGCCAATGCTAGGAACGTTGGGTTACGATATAGCATATGGATTTGATTCAAGTGTTGAAGAATATTTAACTGGAAAAAATGGTGCACATGGATGGGAATATCATTTTATATTTGGAATGCCAATTAATTAAATTTTTATAATTTTTGCAAAATAAGGAGATGCAAGTGAAAAATATATTTACAATAAAAATAGTTATGTTCATTTTATTGAGTTTCATTTATTCAGAAGTAAAAATTGGATATTTAAATGCAGATAAAATCCTAACAGAACTAGATGAAGTTAGACAAGTTCAAATTCAACTCGAAAAAGAACAAAGAAAAATAGAGTCAGACTACATGAATCTCGAAATGGAATTAGATAGTTTGCTTAGGAATTATGAACAACAAAAAATGCTTATGAGCGAGGAAAGAAGAACCAAATTGGAAAAAAGTCTTACAGAAAAACAGGCTGAGTTACAAAGGTTCCAAATGGAAAAAGTTGGTCCTCAAGGAGAAATTTATAAAATTCATGACCAACTGATGGCGCCTGTTTATGCAAAAATTGATGAGGCAATTCAGCGGGTGGGTAAGCAAGAAGGCTATGACTATATCTTTAATGTAGTTTCAGGAGGAATAGTATATGCTCTTCCACAAAACGATTTAACTGATTTAGTAGTTAAGGAACTTGAAAAAATTTCAGAAGTAAACGAGTAACATGATTAACATTGAAACACTAGCTAAGAAAGTTGGAGGATCAATTGAAGGTGATTCTGATCTACTTATTAGTGGTGTAGGTGATCTAAAAAGTTCACCGAAAGACTTCTTAACTTTTTTATCAGATAATAGATATTACAATGATTTAGTACAATCAAAATCTGAAGCCGTAATTGTAAATCGTGATTTTCCAAATGAAAATATAGATAAGACTGTTATAAGGGTTGATAATCCTGTATATGCTTACATACAAATTTTAGAATTATTTGACACTCCAAAGAAAAACAATACGGGAATACATCCAACTGCTATTATTTCTAGTGAAGCAAATATTGGTAGCAATGTTAACATAGGCGCTTACTCTGTCATTGACGGTAATGTTACAATTGGAGATTCTACCTCAATTGGAGTTTCTTGCCATATTAAAGAAAATTGTCAAATAGCTGATAACGTCATAATTAATTCGAATGTATCTATTTATGATAGTGTTGTAATTGGAAAAAATACCATTATTGAATCTGGCACAGTCATTGGTAGTTATGGTTTTGGTTTAACCTTTCACAATGGTGAGAATCATATTATTCCACACAAAGGAAAAGTAATTATTGAAGACAAGGTGTGGATAGGTTCAAACTGTTCCATTGATAGAGGAACTATTAATAATACTATAATTGGTTATGGTACCAAAATGGATAATCTCATTCAAATTGCACATAACGTAAAAATTGGTAAACATTGTATTATAGCAGGTCATTCTGCTATTGCAGGAAGTACTAAAATTGGTGACTATGTTACGATTGCTGGAAAAGTAGGAATTATTGGACATTTAAGTATAGGTAATAAATGTACTATTGCCTCTATGTCTCAAGTTACAAAGTCTTTGAAAGATAGTTCATTTGTGTCTGGAATACCTGCAAGAGATCACAAAAAAAATCTTAAATTAAATGCGCATTTAAACAAATTAGAAAAGTCGCTTTTTAATATTGAAAAATAAAAATTGATTTCAAAAACAGAAAAATTTCAAAAAACAATTAATGATATATTATGTTTTGATGGAGTCGGACTTCATTCAGGTGTAACTACATGTATAAAATTAATTCCTGCTAAATCAGACTATGGAATAAAATTTTCATATAAGAATGATTTAATTCCCGCTACAATCGATTATGTTGACACTACATTAAGAGGAACTAATTTAAAAAAAAATAATACTATAATTATGACAATAGAGCATTTAATGTCTGCACTTTATGCTTTAGAAATTAATAATTTAAAGATTGAAATTAACAATATAGAAGTTCCAATAATGGATGGAACTTCACAAATTTTTTTAAATGAAATTCAAAAAGTTGGAATAAAAACACAAAAAACACATTGCAAAGAATTTATTGTAGATAAATTAATATCTTTTAAAACATCTAAAGGAATTCAATTTAATTTATTACCATCAAATCAGTATAAATTTACATATCATTTAGAATATAAAAATGTACCAATTTTAAATCAAAATTATTCTGTGGCATTAAATGGAAATAATTATCAAAAATTAATCGCACCTTGTAAAACTTTTTGTTTGTTATCAGAACTTTTAAAACTGAATGAATTAGACTTGATAAAAGGGGGTTCATTAAAAAATGCTGTAGTTTATATTGATCAAAAAGTTTCCCCAAAACAAGAAAAACAAATCATAGATTTATTTGGGGTTGAAATTGATTATTCAAAACCTTATTTAAGTAATGTAGACTTTATAAATGAAAATGAAGCTTCAAAACATAAAATTTTAGATTTAATTGGCGACTCTTATTTATTAGGCCATAGAATTAAAGGTCATTTAATCGCAAGTAAAAGTGGACACGAATCAAATGTAGAATTCATAAAATACATTCATAATAACTTTTTAAATAGTAACTTATACAGTAAAAACAAAGGGGGTAAAATGTTCGAAATAAACCAAATCTTAGATATAATGCCGCACAGATACCCATTTTTATTAGTTGATAAAGTTTTGCATCTAGAGCCAGGCAAGGAAGTCAGTGCAATAAAAAATGTTACGATTAACGAACCATTTTTTACAGGTCATTTTCCAGATAAGCCTGTAGTGCCTGGTGTGTTATTATTAGAAACTATGGCTCAAGCAGGGGGTTTTCTTGTACTGCATTCAATTAAAAATCCAAAAACTAAACTAATATATTTATCATCTGTTAAATCTGCAAAGTTTAAAGAAGTAGCACAACCTGGTGATCAATTATTAATTAAAGCAAAATTAGATAAATTTAAAATGGGTACATGTAAAATTATTAGCAGCATTTTTGTAAATGATAGGTTAATCACTGAATGTGAAATTTTAGCCTCTGTAGTAAATAGATATGAATGATAAAATACACCAAACAGCAATAATATCTTCTAAAAGTATAATTGGAAAAAATGTTTTCATTGGACCATATTGTATAATCGATGATGATGTTATTATTGGAGATAATACACGTGTTGATGCTCATACAATTATCAGATCTTATACAACTATTGGTCAAAATTGTCATATTTTTTCTAATTGTGTAATAGGAGAAATTCCACAAGATAAAAAGTTTGAAGGTGAGAAAAGTAAGTTAGTAATTGGAGATAATACTGTTGTTAGAGAGTTCTGTACTTTAAATAGAGGTACAAAAGATTCAGGATTAACAAAAATTGGATCTGATTGTTTACTTATGGCATATGTTCACGTTGGTCATGATTGTTTAGTAAGTGATAATATTATACTTGCAAATGGTGTGCAGTTAGGCGGGCATGTCGAAATTCAAAAATATGCTATTGTTGGTGGTTTAACTCCAGTACATCAGTTTTGTAAAATAGGTGAACATTCACTTGTTGGTGGTGGTTTAAGAGTAGTACAGGATATACCACCATTTATAATTGCTAATGGTCAACCTTTAAAGTTTTCAGGCATTAATGCATTAGGTTTACGAAGAAGAAAATTTAGTGTAACACAAAGAACAAATATAAAAAAAGCCTATAAAATACTTTATAACTCTAATATGAATACTTCACAAGCATTAGAGAAAATTAAAAAAGACTTTTCTTCACAAAATGAAATATCAACAATCATTAGTTTTATTAATGATAGCAGTAGGGGTCTAATTTAAATATATGATTAGGTTGACATTGTTAGGTATTTTTTTTTCTATTATTATCACTGAAAGTAATCTAGAAAAAGAGGTTTTAAAATATTCTTTTAATGATAGTTTTGAAAAAACTTCATCTTTTTCAATAGGATTATCTTTATCAAATGAAAATTTATTAAATTATTCTATTAGTTTTAGTCCTTCAAATAATTTAATAATTAGTGGAAATTTTATTAATAAATCATTAAATGAATCATTAAGTGATAATTACTTTTTTAATAATTTTGGAATAAATTTAATTACAAAAAATAATATTAATTATGGTATAAAAATTAATACACTGAAACATCATAAATTTTATAATACAGTGAAATGGAATGAATATTATTTAAATAAAGATTTTGATATAAATAGCAGTTCTAATATTCAAATTGGAATTTCATTTTTATATTCAAATCAAATTTCTTATTCAACAATGAATCTTAAAATAGAAAAAAAAATATTTGAAAATATTTTTTTTATAGCAGGATATAAAAATATATCATTTAAAAATAACTTTAATTTTAACTTAGGTTTGCAATATTCATTATGAAAAAAATTGGCATACATGGTTCAACAGGATCAATTGGAACACAAGCTTTAAATGTAATAAGAAATGATGAAAATTTAAACTGTGTTTATTTATCAGCATATTCAAATGCAGATTTATTAGTTAAGCAAGCCTTAGAATTTAAACCAAAATATATTTGTATAGTTGATGGCACAAAGGTTGAATATTTAAAAGAAAAATTATTATCACTTGATGTGGAAATTTTATCAGGTGTTAATGGTTTGAAAGAATTGTCTAAATATCAAGAAATTGATTTAATGTTAAATGCATTAGTAGGATACTCTGGTATGATTCATACATTCATTGCCGCAGAAAATGGTATTGATATAGCTTTAGCAAATAAAGAAAGTTTAGTCGTTGCAGGTAATTTAATTAATAAAAAAATTAAGTTGAATAATTCCAAAATTTTACCTGTTGATAGTGAGCATTCGGCAATTTGGCAATGTATGGAAGGTGAAAATATTGATTTTGTAAAAAATATTATATTGACAGGTTCAGGCGGACCATTTAGAAAATTAGATTTTTCTAAATTCAAACAAATTACTAAAAATGATGCTTTAAAACATCCAAATTGGTCAATGGGTTCTAAAATAACTATTGATTCAGCAACTATGATGAATAAAGGTTTAGAAGTTATTGAGGCATTTTGGTTATTTGACATACCAATTGATAATATTGAAATAGTTGTTCATCCTCAATCAATAATTCATTCAATGGTTGAATTTGTAGATGGTTCAATAAAAGCCCAGTTAGGTGCACCAAGTATGACTATACCTATTCATTATGCAATGAATTATCCTAAAAGAACAAAAAGTATCATGCCAAAGTTTAATTTTTTTGAAAATTCATCCTTAACTTTTGAAAAGCCAGATTTACAAAAGTTTAAGTGTATAAAGTTAGCATATGATGCAATTACTTCTGGTGATTCTTACCCTCTTGTTCTAAATGTTGTAAATGATATTTGTGTTGATGCATTTTTAAAAGATCAAATTACATTTATCGAAATTTCAGAAAATATTGAAGAAGAGCTTCAATTACATAATCCTTGTAAAATTAATGATATTGACTCAATTTTTAATATAATAGATTCAACAAAAAATAAGATTTTAAAAAAAATTGGTAAATAATTAATATGTATACGCTTTTAGCATTTATTTCAATATTCGGCGGTGTAGTTTTCATACATGAATTTGGACATTTTATAGCAGCAAGATCGGTTGGTGTTAAGGTTGATAAATTTTATGTTGGATTTGATTTTTTTGGTTTAGGAATAAAGCTTTTTGAAGATAAAAAAGGAACTGAATATGGATTAGGTTTATTTCCTTTTGGTGGTTATTGTAAAATACATGGAATGGTTGATGAAAGTTTAGATAATCCGGATTCAAATACATTGATTGATCCTACAGCATATGAAAGTAAAAATACGTTTGAAAAATTATGGATATTATCCGCTGGTGTAATCATGAATTTTATTTTAGCAATTGTTATTTCATTTTTTATATTTTCATTTTATGGTAAACAAGATCAATTACCTATAATTCATAAAGTTGATATTGATGGACCTTCATTTAATATATTAAATCCAAGCTCCAAAATTATAAGTATTAACAATGAAAAAATTAATTCATGGTCTGAATTTACTAAATATTTAAACGCTTCAAATATTGATAACGTAATTTCAGATAAAGAATTAGATAATGTATTTATTGAGTACATTGATTTAAGCAGTAAACAACAATATACTGTAGAGATAGAACCTCGAACCATTGAAGTTGACTTTTATTATCCATTATTTCATCAATTAAAGAAACTAAATGCTATAGATTACTTTAAAGATTCAACAAGAAAAATTGCTTTCATTGATATAGGTATCGAACCACAACCACAAGTTTATTTGCAACCATTTGTAAATGAAGTATTAGATAATTCTCCTGCATATTTAGCAGGCTTGCCAGATAATGCACTAATTATCAGAATTAATGATACACCAATTAATACTTGGGATGATTTAACCCAATTCTTATCTAACAACAATGATGAAAAAATTAATTTAACTTATAAAGTTGATAATGATACTCATTCAGTAAATATTACTCCAGTCGATGGAAAAATAGGTATTAAACCATCACTTACTAAAATGAATATTATTCCGGAAAATATAATTTTTTCAAAAGTTGATTTTTTTGAAGCGTTAAAATCTTCTTTTTTGAAACCTTATGAAGATTTATCTCTTCAATTTTGGGGATTCAAGCAAATATTTAATGGCTCAATGGGCTTTGATGGTCTTGGAGGTCCTGTAAAAATTACACAAGAAGCTGGAAAGGCTGCTAGTTATGGGCTTCCATATTTTTTAGGTTTTATGGCAACAATCAGTACAATTTTAGGATTTATGAATATTTTACCAATACCTGGATTAGATGGGGGGCATGCTTTGATGACAATTATTGAGGGTGTGTTCAGAAGACAGATACCAACAAATATTAAAATGACAATTCAGTCATTTGCAGTATTTTTTCTATTAGGGCTTACAGTTTTAATTTTGATTAATGATTTAAAAAATCTTTTTTAGATTTTATCTATCCATAGATTTTTTATAAAGCGCTATAATCAATATAGCCAATATTAATCCGCCTAATATTCCTTCAAAAATCATTATTGATTTTCCTATTGGACCTATTGGTAACATTTCACCAAAACCTACTGTTGAATAAACCACAACGCTAAAGTAAAATAAATTTCCTAAAGTATTAAATAAACCAAATTTTTTAAAATCATCTGTAAAAAAACCAATAATTCTATCTCCATTTATTGGATCACTATATTTAATTCCTTCTAAACCATAAATGAACATACAAAATATGATTACTCCAATGATTGTAAAAATTATATTAGAAATTTTTTCCCCGTATCCAGTTGTGAGTTCAATTATTTTAGAACCTATTCTTTCAATTGAAAATCGATTTAATTGCTTTCTTTTTGCAATCATCTCTCTAATGAAAAATTTACCTGTTTCCTCACCAAGTGTTTGATTTTGCATAGATATTTTAATTTCTCTATAAATATCTTCAGCCTCTTTATATTTTTCTTTTGATTTATCAAGTTCCCCTTTTTTATAAGCTAATTCAGCTTCTATCTCATTAATAACTTTATAATTTGGACCCCAATGTACATTTCGAAGTTTAGTACCTTCAAAATTTACACCAAGTAAATTACAATTTTTTAAGTTTGAGTTGTTGAGATTTGCATTTTTAAAATCAGCTTTAAAGAGATTTGAACCCTCTAAATTAATACCATATAAGCTTGCATTTTTAAGATTTGATTTTGATAAATCACAATCATTTAAATTAGCTTCTACTAAATTTATATTTTCTAAATTAGAGCCTTTTAGATTGGTATTAGATAAATCTATATTTTGAGAATTTAATTTTTCTAATTCTTTAACAATATTATCATTGTCATTAAAATTTAAATCGGTATATTTTTTGTTTTTCATAATATTATTTTAATTTAAATAAAATATAATAACAAATTAAGATTTAATTCTATAACCTTTTGCAATAAGAATTGAAGCAATAGCCGAAAAAATTAAGCAAAATAACAAGCATATAAATAAGGATAGTTCAAAAGAAAAATTTTCATCAACAATATCTAGCATCGCATATCTTAAACCATTTACCATCCAATATACTGGATTAAATTTTGAGATTAGTCCCCATGGGTGTGGTAGCCATGATACGGACCAAAAAACACCACCTAGCATTGTTAATGGCATGAAAATAAATGTAGTAAAAATACCTATGTGATCCCAGCTCTTAGCAAAAACACCAACAATTACACCAATTGAACTAAATGTCCATGAAACTAATATTATATAAACTAATGTTGCAAAATAATTTGATATGTCAAAACCTGGAGCAATAAAAAAACACATTAAAATTATTGAAATTCCAGTAACTACTCCTCTTAAAATTCCACCGGTTATATATGCCAATGAAATTTCTAGTCCACTTAGAGGCGTTACTAATATATCATCTAAAAAATTTAAAAATTTAGCCTGCATCATACTTGATGATGAATTTTGATAAGCATTATTAATAACTGCCATCATTATTAAACCTGGAATAATATACAAAGTATAGTTTACTTCTAAACCACCAGCATCAATTTTTTTTCCAAGGGCTTTTCCAAAAACTAGAATGTATAGAGCTGTAGATATTAATCCAGGCATTACAGTTTGTTTATATAATGCTAAAAATCTTGCTGTTTCTCTTCTTACTAAAGAGTAAAAGTTTCTATTAATTAGTTGCATTGTTTTTAGTTAATTTTAAAAATACCTCTTCAAGGGTATTTTTCTTAATTTCTATATTGCTAATTACTACTTTTGTATTATTTAACTTTTCCATTATTAAAGGTAAAGAACGATTTGGAGAATCAGTTTTAATTATTATTTTATGCTCTTCAATATTAAAATTAATACCATCTAAATTAATATCTTTATTTAAATTATCACATTCAATTACTAATTGAGATTCACCATTTTTTTCTGTTAAATTTTCTGTTGTATCATCAACTATAATTTTTCCGTTGTCAATAATTGCAATTCTATCACATAATTGTTCTGCTTCTTCTATATAGTGTGTAGTTAATAAAACTGTTTTACCTTTTTCGTTAATTTTTTTTAAAAAATCCCACAACATATATCTTAATTCAATATCTACACCAGCAGTAGGTTCATCTAAAATTAAAATTTCAGGATCATGTATCAATGCTTTAGCAATTTGCAATCTTCTTTTCATACCACCTGAAAGTTCTCTACATGTATTTTTACGTTTTTCATTTAAACCAAACTGTTCAAGCATAATTTCAGTTCTATTTTTAGCTTCTGCAGTTGATAGTCCATAATAACCTGCTTGGAATTCTAAAACTTTTTCAATTGGAAAAAAAACATCAAAATTTAATTCCTGAGGACTTAATCCGATTAATTTTCTAGCAATTCTGTAATCAGATTTATTATCAAAGCCCATAATGGATATATTTCCCTCTGAATAATTCACTAATCCTGAAATAGCACCAATAGTTGTAGTTTTTCCAGCGCCATTTGGGCCAAGCAAACCATAAAATGATCCTTTAGGAATATTTAAATCTATGGCTTTTAAAGCTTCAAATTTATTATCATAAATTTTTCTTAGTTTTTTAATTTCAATAGCATTTTTAATCATTTTTTATCCAAAGTAATTACACATTCAATGTGATGTGTGTGAGGAAACATATCTATAGGCTGAATCGACCCTATAATATAATGAGAATTTATTAATTCTCTTACATCTCTTGCTTGTGTAGTTGGATTACAAGATACATATATTATCTTTTTAGGATTTAAATTGATAATTTCAACTAAAGTTTTGGGATGTATCCCTGCTCTTGGAGGATCTAAAATCAATATATCACATGGATTTTTACTTATCAAACCTTGAAAGTTTTTTAACATTTTAGATAAATCGCCGCAATGAAATTCAGTATTACTAACATGATTTCTAATTGCATTTTTTTTGGCATCAATGATTGCAGATTCAACTATTTCAAAACCAAATACTTTTTTCGCATATTTTGATAAAAAAAGTGATATCGTACCTGTACCACAATAAAAATCATATATTATTTTTTTTTCATTTGAAATAACTTCACTTTTTATGTATTCATACAAATTGAGTGCTTGAATAGAATTTGTCTGAAAAAAAGAATCGGCAGAAATTTCAAATTCATATTCACCTAACTTTTCAATTATGTATTTATCACCAAATAGTAATTCTTTTGGCATTCCATATGAAGAATCTCCTTTTTTTGAATTAATAGTATTTATTATGGATTTAATATTTGATGATATACCCTTAATTTTATTTATGACTGGTAATAAAATATCATGATCTTTATAGGCTGTTACAATGTTTACCATAACTTGGTTTGAGAATTTGGGATGTTTTATAATAATATTTCTTAAAAAACCTTCATGATTAATTATATCATAAGGTTTTAAATTTTGGATCAAACATTCTTTTTTAATTATAGAAAGAATTTGATTTGCAAGTTTTGTTTGTATATGGCAGTAATCTATGTCAACAATTTTATCAAATCTTTTAGGAGGATGTAGACCAAGTGCAAAATCTTTCGGTTTTTCATTGGATAAATATTTTTCATTACTGATTAGCCACCTATTATTAGAGAAACTAAATTCCATTTTATTTCTATATTCAAAAATTTTTGTACTTTTAATTATTTTATTAATAGTTTTAATTTTTATTTGTCCAATATGATTAAGAGCCTCTATTGTTTGAATATATTTTTGATTAATTTGCTCATCATAATTTAAATTCTGAATCTTGCAGCCACCACAATCATTAAAATGATTACACTTTACATCTACAGCATGAATAGAATCCTTAATTATTTCTATAGGTATAGCTTCTAAAAATTTCTTTTTATTTTTGATTATTTTTGCTTTGACTTTTTGTCCTGGAATTACATTTTTAGTAAAAATGACAATACCATCGTATTTAGAGACTCCACTACCACCATATGCTAGAGAATCAATAGTGATATCAATTTCGGTCCCTTTTTTTAATGGATTAGTTCTCACTAAAAACCAATTTTATTTTATCAAAAATTACTTTCACTTCTTTTTGAATTTTTGATTCAATATAAACTCTAATTATAGGTTCCGTATTGGATTTTCTTATATGAGCCCATGAAGTATCATTTGAAATTTTGATACCATCTAATTCATTATAATCGTATGTATGAAAAAGCGATTTAATATTTTTGGATATAAATTCAGAGTCTACTTTATTATCTAAATTGACTTTACTTTTTAGCATATAGAATTTAGGAATATTATTATTAGCTTGATTCATAGTTAAATTTTGGTTTGCTAAATGGTTTAAAATGATAATAGATGCAACAAAAGCATCTCTTCCTAAATGCGATTCTTTTAGAATTACACCACCATTACCTTCACCACCAATATCTGATTGATATTTTTTCATCTCATCAACTACATTAATTTCACCCACTGCTGATCTAATAACATCAACACAATATTTTTTTGCAACTTCTTCAACCGCTGAAGTTGTTGATAAATTAGTAATAATTGGTTTTTTTGATTTAGTTTGCATTAAAAATTCTTCAATACATAAGACCAAAGTATTTTCTTCAATGACAATTTCACCTTTATTATCAACGATTGCTAATCTATCTCCATCTGGATCTGTTATAAATGCTAAATCAGCAGAATTATCTAATACTATATCACTAATATCTAAAAGATTTTCAGTTTTAGGTTCAGGATCTCTATTAAAAATACCATTCGGTTTCTCATTTATATGAATGATTTCGCAATTTAATTTTTCTAATAATTTTTTGAAACCAATACAAGAAGCGCCGTTAATTGTATCAATAACAATTTTAAATTTTCTTTTTTTTATTTGATCTAAATTGATAAAAGAAAGATTACATACATTGTTTATATGTGAGTCAATTGATTCAATGAATTTGCTGATATTTTTTTTGTCATATTTAGTGGTGCTTGGAAAGTTAAAGGTTGTTGCTATTTTAAATAATTCCTTGTTTTTTTTTGGAGACAAAAAAGTACCATCTTGATCTATAAATTTCATTCCATTCCAGTCAATTGGATTATGACTGGCGGTTATGACAATTGCTCCTGCAATTTCAAATTTATCAACAATAAATTGTGCAGTAGGTGTTGGAATAATATCACAGTCAATAACATCTCTGTTATTTTTAATTAGGTAATCAATAACTGATTCAGATATTTCTTTTCCTGAAATTCTAGAATCTCGAGCTACTAGTATAGGAAGTTTTGAGGATTGTAATTTAGAAAATGCAAAAGTATGGGCCAATATGTCTTTTATGAAAAGAGATTTATTAAAAATACCCCTGATTCCTGAAACACTTTTAATAAGTTGCATAAATTTAATTAATTTAAAATAATCTTCTTTTTCTCTTTTTTGTCTTTGCTATTTTTTTCAGTTCGCTTGGTTTTAAATAATATGATCTTGCTTTAACATCTCTTAAAATGCCAGCCTTTTCCCATTTTTTCTTAAAACGTCTTAGTGCTTTTTCAAATGGTTCACCATCTTTTACATTAATACTTACCATGTTTTAGTTAACTCCTTTTTAACCTAAATATTGTCTTAATTTTGTACTTCTAGATTTATGTCTTAATCTACGAATTGCTTTTTCTTTAATTTGTCTAACTCTTTCTCTAGTTAATCCAAACTCTTCACCAATTTCATTTAAAGTCAATGCATATTCTCTATTTATACCAAAATACATTTTTATAACTTCCTGCTCCCTTTCCTTAAGAGTTGTCAAAGAAGCCTTAACCTCCTCCTCAAGAGAAACTAATTCTAATTCTCTATCTGGCTCTTCTGACTTTCCATCTGCAATTACATCTAATAAGCAGTTACTATCTTCATCAGAGAATGGAGTATCCAATGAGTGATGTCTTCTAGATATTCTCTGCGCTTCGTTTATTTCTGTTGATTTCATTTCAAGTTGCTTTCCAAGTTCATCAGCTCTTGGCGCTCTTTCATAAATTTGTTCCAATCTTTCAGAAGCTTTATTTATTTTACTAATTGTACCAACACGATTAAGTGGAAGTCTAACAATACGAGAATGTTCTGCTAATGCTTGTAAAACTGATTGTCTAATCCACCATACTGCGTATGAAATAAATTTAAATCCTCTAGTTTCATCAAACCTCTCTGCTGCTTTTATTAACCCTAAATTACCTTCATTGATTAAATCAGTTAATGGTAAGCCTTGACCTTGATAGTCTTTTGCTACGCTAACTACAAATCTTAAATTTGCTTCGGTTAATTCTTTTAAGGCTCTTCTGTCACCCTGCTTTACTCTTATAGCAAGTTCAACTTCTCTTTCAGGATCGAGAGGCTCATATTTGCTGATTTCCTGAAGGTATTTACTAAGTGATCTATTTGCATCGCTACCAATTTTTTCAATTTTTTTCTGTATTTTAGTTTTTTTAACTACCTTTTTAACTGGTTTTTTTTCTTCAAGAACTTTTTCAACTGAAACTTTATCCACTTTTTTTGCTTTTGGCATTTTAAATCCTTATAAAAATTGTGTGAAAATATAATTTATTTTTTAATTAATACCCAATGATAAATTTCTTTCATACCATTATTTTTAAATATTATATTTGACCTTGCGCCGCGATGGTGGAATTGGTAGACACGCTGGTCTTAGGAACCAGTGCCTTCGGGCGTGGGGGTTCGACTCCCTCTCGCGGCACAACAAAATCCATCAAAAAATGTAATATAAATCACATCCTCATTAGAAATTGTTATACATCACATCAAACAGTATCTCATTAATTTAAATTGATTAAAGATTAAAGGAGATATTAAAATGAATAATAAAATAGAAAAAAGATTAAAAAATTTAGATTATCTTAATGAAGTTTGCATTCATAGTCCTTCTTTATTAATTGATACGAAGTGTGGTATTGCTAGATATAAATTTAATAAAATAGGATACAGAGATAATAAATTATTAATAGAGTTTAAATTATTATTAGAATCTAGCAATGCAGACACAACAAACATTTTACATAACATTGGTAATAAATGCTATTTAACAGTCGATCAATTTTTATATGCCCTCAAATTTTATGCTAGCGCATAATTTAATTTTCATATAATTATTTTTTATATTACTTTTTAACACCTTGGAAGAGTTAAAAAGTATATATCAAAGTTTAATAGTTTATCTAGATGTGAATCCTTCAGTTCATTTCATTGTTCTTATTTTAGCCTCAATTTTTTTGGCAAAAATAACTGATATTATTTTTATTTACTTTTTATCTAGACTAGTTCAAAAAACAAAATCAACTATTGATGATAAGATAATAGAGACTTTACATAGTCCTGTATATTACACACTTTTATTTTTTGGCATTAGAATTTCAATTTCTGTAGATAATTTAGGATTTAGTGATAATCTTATATTTGTTATTACTGCAATTATGAAAACTCTTGCAATATTAATATGGGCAAAAGCACTTTTTAAAGTATTTCTATTATTTTTTAATTGGTATTCTTCAAAAAATAACAATAATGTAAAGTCAAAACTACTGCCTTTATTTGATAATATGGGTAAAATTGTAATCTTCCTAGGAACTGTATATTTTGTTATGATCAGTTGGGGCATAAACCCTGTTGGCTGGTTAGCTTCAGCTGGTGTTTTGGGGGTAGTTTTAGGTTTAGCGGCAAAAGATACATTAGCAAATCTATTTTCTGGAATATTTATTATGATGGACTCTCCTTACAAAGAAGGAGATTATATTAATTTAGATACAGGTGAAAGAGGTTATGTAAAAAGTGTTGGAATCAGAAGTACTAGAATTATGACAAGAGATGACATTGAAATAACCATACCAAATTCTGTAATTGCGAATGCAAAAATAGTAAACGAAAGTGGTGGGCCTTATGAAAATGAACGTGTTAGATTATCAGTAGGTGTAGCGTATGGTTCAGATATTGATTTAGTAAATAAAATATTAACAGATGTTGCCATAAACTCAAATCTTGTCTCTAAAGATTTTAAGCCAAGAGTACGTTTTAGAAATTTTGGCGACTCAAGTTTAAATTTTCAGTTATTATTTTGGATTGATAAACCTGAATCCAGAGGAAAAACACTTGATGTTTTGAATACAGCGATCTATAAAGAATTTAATAAAAATAATATTGAAATTCCATTTCCTCAAAGAACAGTTCACATTAAGAAATAAATTTTAATGGCAATTGGTAAAAAAGAATGGTTTAGTATTGATCATGAACCTATATATCTCGCTCATGGAAGTTTTGGCGGATGTTTCACTATTGCATATGAAGATAGATTAAGATGGTATGAAAAATTAGAAAAAAACCCCCATAATTTTCTAGTAAATGAATTATTTGATGAACTGAAGCATTCTAGAAAAGCATTAGCTAATTATTTGAATTGTGATTTTAATGGTTTAGTATATTTTCCAAACCCTTCTACTGCCCTCAATACTGTAATTCGAAGTTTAGATTTAAATGAACATGATGAAGTTTTAACTTCAAACCACGAATATGGCGCTCTTGACAAAACATGGAATTTCTATTCTGAAAAAAGGGGTTTCAAATATAAAAAAGTAAAAATTGATATACCATACGATGAAGAAAATTTTTTCATTGATTCATTTAAAAAGTCAATTACAAAAAAAACTAAAGTAATTTTTTTAAGTCACATTACATCATCAACTGCATTAATTTTCCCTGTCGAAGAAATCTGTAAAATAGCAAAAGACAATAACATTATAACTATAATTGATGGTGCACATGCTCCGGCACAAACCAACCTGGACTTAAAACAATTAGATGCAGATATTTATGTAGGAGCATGTCACAAATGGATGTGTGCTCCAAAAGGTGTATCATTTTTATATGCAAAAGATTCACTTAGAGATTCTATTGAACCTTTAGTTGTCAGTTGGGGCTGGAGAGATGAAATGCTTAATGAAAAATCAAAGTATATCAACAATCATCAATGGCAAGGAACAAATGATCTAAGCGCCTATTTAACAATTCCAAAGGTTATTAGATTTTTAAATCAAAATAATTGGAATGATATATCCACCGAATGTCACAATTTAATTTTATATGTTAAAAATCAATTTAACATTGATAAATCTTTATGCTCACCAACGTCAAACAATGATAAACATTTAGGACAAATGTTATCTTTTCAATTAGATGAAAACAATAAGATTTCAATTGCAGTTAAGGAAAATCCCAGTAAAATAGTTGAATTACAAAAAACCATTTTTAAACAAAGTAATATACATATTCCTATAATTTACTGGAATGGCTCAGTATTTATGAGAGTTTCTATTCAAGCCTATAATACCAAAGATGACATTAATAAAATGTTTGATATGTTAGAATATTTTAATCTACTTTAATTGCTATATATCTAGAGTATGTTTGCGAAAAGTTCCTACTTTGATTAACAGTAGTTACACCAACTAAAACAATATCCCCAGATGATATATTTGCAATAGCATCAAAATAATCTTCAATGTTTTCGATATTTTTTTCATCAATTTGAGTTATTAAATCACCAGTTTTGATATCCTCTTTTGATGCTGAAGAATCTTTTTTAACCTCTCTGACTTTTATGCTACCATTTTCATCAACTTCTACTTTAAGTCCAAGTAAATCAAAATCCTGCTTTTCAGTTTCATAACTACCGTAAAGTTCTTCATCTGTGGGCCTATTTGTCAAAATTACAATTTTATTTATTTTTAAGCCTTTTCGTATGATTGAAAGATTGACTTCTGTACCAGGATATTTATGAAAAATAATATTTCTTAAATCTGAGGTTCCATTAACTTTTTCACCATCAATTTCTACGATTACATCTTGAATTTTCAAATCTGCAATTTCAGCAGGGCTATTTTTTAAAACCTGAGTAACCATAACACCTTTCGTGTCATCTAAATTTAATTTAAGTGATAAATTTTCGGAAATTTCTTGAAATGATATACCAAGCCAAGCACCTTTTACATCTCCCATACTTATCAAATCTTCAATGATTCTTTTTGTTTGATTGATTGGTATAGCAAAACCAACTCCAGCATTTGTTCTAGACCAACCATCTGTTGCAATAGCATTGTTAATACCTATTAATTCACCATCAAGATTGAAAAGTCCGCCACCAGAATTGCCAGGATTTATTGCAGCGTCATGTTGGATAAAGTCTTCAAAATTTCTCGCAGAAATCACATCACTTCTTCCTGTTGCACTTATAATACCAGCCGTAACAGTATGGTTTAAATTAATTCCAAAAGGACTTCCAATTGCAATTACCCATTCACCTGGAGACAATTCATCTGAATTACCCATATCAACTTGACTTAAATTTTCCGCATCTATTTTTAAAACTGCAAGATCTGTCTGTTCATGTGTACCAACAATTTCAGCATCAAACTCTCTATCATCAAATAATACTATTTTAATAGATTCTGCTCTTTCAACTACATGGTTGTTTGTTACTATATATCCATTTATTTCATCAATAATAACACCACTACCTAATGAGCGTCCTCTTTCTTCAAATTGTGGAAACATATCTTCAAATTCTTTTGGCATT
>CEUQ01488443.1_pt1 | contig 20311 bp, 24 predicted proteins | sample 361491 | NCBI WGS metagenome assembly CEUQ01 (sample SAMEA2622796, study PRJEB7988) | marine metagenome | biome: marine biome (ENVO:00000447); feature: marine epipelagic mixed layer (ENVO:xxxxxxxxx); material: "saline water (ENVO:00002010), including plankton (ENVO:xxxxxxxx)" | depth 120 m | reverse complement strand
GGAAGCCAGATGGACTGAATACATTCATGTTTAGAACTCAATTGGCAATGTAATATACAAAAATCAAAAGGAGATAAAAACATTGAAATTATTGAAGAATTATTATTTATCCTTATTTGTAATATTAATTAATACTGCTGTGATAAATACTGTTAGTGCTGGAACAATTAGAATTGATGGTTCTAGTACTGTTTACCCAATTACGGAGGCAGTAGCTGAAGATTTCCAAATTTCTAAAAGAGGTAAAGTAAGAGTAACAGTAGGTATATCTGGAACTGGTGGTGGTTTTAAGAAATTTTGTAGGGGTGAAATAGACATTACAAATGCTTCGCGCCCAATAACACAAAAAGAAATAGATAAATGCAAAAAAAATGGCATCGAATATGTTGAAATGCCGGTTGCATTTGATGCGTTAACAGTAGTAATTAACCCAAAGAATAATTGGAGTAATACAATAACAATAGAAGAATTAAAAAAAATGTGGTCTCCTGCCGCACAAAACAAAATTACTAAATGGAATCAAATAAATCCCACATGGCCAAATACAAAATTTACACTCTACGGTGCAGGTGCAGACTCAGGTACTTTTGATTATTTTACTGAAGCAGTTGTTGGAAAATCAAAATCAAGTCGAGGCGATTTCACTGCCTCTGAAGATGATAATGTTCTTGTTCAAGGTGTATCAAGAAATAAAAATGGACTTGCCTTTTTTGGTTTTGCTTATTATATAGAGAACAAAAAAAAGCTTAAGGCAGTAGCTATTGACAGTGGTAATGGAGCAGTGCTTCCTTCCCATGATACAGTTGAAAATGGCACCTATCAGCCTTTATCTAGACCTATTTTTATTTATGTCAACATAAAATCTACAAAGCGGAAAGAAGTAAAAGAATTTATTCATTTTTATATGAGAGAAGGTCCTGCTTTAGTAAAAGAAGTTAAATATTTCCCACTTCCTAAACTTATTTATGATCTTAACTTAAAGAATTTAAATACTAAAAAAACAGGAACGGTCTTTGCTGGAGAAACTAAAATGGGTATGAAAATAGAAGATGTAATGAAGCTAAAACACAGAAATTAAAATATATTAATTCATTGATTATATTCTGCGTATTTTAAAAGGATTAAAATTTAATTAATTATCAGTTCCAAAATTATATTTATTAATATAATAAAATCCTACATAACTTAATGTTAATCTTTTTACCTATATAAATTATTAGGGAAAAAGATGTAACAAAATTATAAAAACTTGCTTATATTAAGGCAAGGGAGTAAATAAATAATGGAGAATAAAGAATTTTCAAATAGAAGATGGGATGAATCATCACGTTTTAGAATCTTTATACACCTTTTAGCAGGATTCTGCTTACTAGCTACTGTAGATAATAGTGGTTTAACTAAACTAATCAGCCAATCACTAAATTTTACTCAACAAGAAATTACAGCTCCTATAATAAGCATGATCATAGCATCTATTGCTGTTGTTGCTGGTTACTTTATTTCAATAAAAATAACTTCAGCTATTGATAAGTCTGGCCTTAAAGAAGGCTATAAATCCTTAGTGATTTTTTCCCTACCAATATTCTATTTTTCTATTGTTTTCCCTCTAGTATCAGTTATCCAAGCATTAGTCAATGCAGCTATTTTAAAATAAATTATTATATATTAATTACATCTTCTAGAAGTATTCTATGACAGTATTAAGATTCTTATTATTTAGAAATTTTGAATGTATAAGCTTATTTTAACTATTATACTTTTTACATCTTTAAGTAGTTGTGCTACTACACGCTGGGAGCATCTAACAAAGAATCAAGCTGAAAGCTATTTAGACCTATTGCATTGTAAGGAGCATTCTTCCCTAAATATAAAAAAATATAAAAACTCTGTGAAGCAAAAATTAATTAAAAATGATATTGATAAATGCATGAAAAACAAATACGGATGGATAAAAAAATCAGAAAGAATTCGTTATTATCTGCCATTTCCTTTTAGTTTATTCGTTGTTAATTGATGATTATATTTCATAATTAGCTAATTACAGAATTATCTCTTTTATCCTTAGTGATAACTTCAATTAATTTTTCCAATGCTAACCTTAATTTACCCTGCCTAGATTCAGCAAGCTCTGCTTTAATTTTTATAGCTAACTCATCTGCTGTTGGTACTAATTCAGTTTCTTCTGTATGCACAAGACGCATACAATGTTCAATCACCTGTACAGATGGACTGACCTTCCCACTCTCATAACGGCTAATTGACGATTGCTTTACACCTAGCTTCTTAGCAAAATCCTTCTGACTATGGTTATTTCGAGCTGCTCTAATTAATTTAGCAATTGTTGTAATTGACACAAAAATCCCTATAAATATATACACAATATGCATATTATACTATATAATATGCTTTATATGAATATATTTTAAGAAATTAGAATGTAATTTATGGATATTTAATTTTGCTAAAAAATAAATAACCTAGATTAGGGTGTATTAACACTTAATTTTCAATGAAAAAGAGTAATAAAGCTCAAGAAAATCTTAGTTTATACAGTACGAAAAAAGAGAATGAATTAGACCTTATTTTAGGACTAGTAATAATATTTTTTGTTGTATGGGGTTTGTATATAGAAGTCAGATTACATTTATAACAGTAAACAATTGATGTAACTATAAATTTGATTAGGCATTTAATCTTAATAAGATAAGGAGAGTCTACTATTATGAATACCGCCAGTTTAAATATCTCAGCAGAGGCCCTTGATACAGAACAATTCATTAAGAAATTTACACCTCTTGTAAAACGAATAGCACATCATATGATGAAAAAGCTCCCTACTTCTATACTCATAGATGATCTTATACAGGCTGGAATGGTCGGACTTTTAGAAGCAATTAATCGATATAAAGGATCATATGGTCATCAATTTGAGCTATTTGCTGCTCAACGTATCCGCGTATCTATTTTAAAACAATTGCGAGTAACTGGTAAAATATAAAGAAATAAGAGATCATATTTTATAAACTTCAATATTAAGTGTCACATAAAATTATTAAGAAAATAAAATCATCTATATAATTAATTTTTATATTCTAGGAAACCATTAATTGTACCTAGAAATATTTTATTTAATAAAACCCATATAGACAAATATAAAACATTAAACAAGTTTATAAAGTCATTGTTTTATAAGATATATATTGATTAAAGATTTCTATAATTTCAACAAAGATATAATAAAACTGAAATTTACTTAATTTTATTAGTTCTTCTATTATATTTTTCCATATTTCCTTTAGAGAGACTTATTGGATATTTAGCCTCATTGATTTTAATTTTTTGTAAAGCGGCCTTCTCTATATCAATATCTAATTGATCAGCCAACCTAACTAAAAATAAAAATACATCTGCAATTTCTTCTTTTACTAATAACATTTGTTCCTCAGAATTTACTATCTCACGAGATTGTTCTTCAGTAAGCCATTGAAATAATTCAAGTAGCTCAGATGCCTCGCGTACAAGACCCATAGATAAATTTTTAGGACTTTGGAATTGATTCCAATCACGCTGATCAGAAAATATTGCTAATTTCTTTTGTATATTTTTAATATCCACCTATATTTCCTTTACATTAAAAATTCTAAGAATAAAGTATTTATAAAACACCTAACGAATAAAATAATTCTTGTGTAATCAATATGTTATGATATTATATATTTTGACCATATAAGAGATTTCATAAGCCATCTTTTTTATTAAATTGTTATACCTAACTAACCAGACACCTAATTTTATAAAAATATAATAGATTTCTATTACTTAACTTGTTTAGACTAAGGTTCTTACTACTTTAAATAAATTTGTATAAAAATTAGATAAACTTATTACTAATTAAAAGCATTACCAGTTAATTATCCGAAATAAACAACCTATACTAGTATCCATATAAAACGAATTAAGTGAATTTCCAAATCTCCAAAATGCTACTTTATACCAAGGCCAATTCTTAATGTCTCAAAAATTTGGGCTAATTTTAGGACTATCTGCACTCCTCTATACTCTGATATCAGTACCGCCTGCTAATATGAGTGAGGAGGCTTGGATAACTGCTGGTATAGGTATAATGATGGTGGCATGGTGGACCACACAAGTTATTCCTATACCGGTTACTTCCCTACTCCCTCTTATATTATTTCCATTAATGGGAATAAGCTCAGTTCGTGAAGTCGCAGAACCTTATGCTAATCCTATAATTTTTCTACTACTAGGTGGTTTTATTATTGCATTAGCTTTACAGCGCTGGGATTTACATAAGCGGCTAGCACTCATAATTCTAAGTGTAACTGGGAATCATCCAAACTCAATTATTGGTGGATTCATGCTCGCAAGTGCATTCTTATCTATGTGGATTAGTAATACTGCGACTACTATAATGATGATGCCTATTGCTATTTCTCTTGCAAAAATTATGCTGGGAGAACAATCTAAAAGGATCTCTGATAAATTTATAACATGCCTATTACTTGGTATTGCTTATGGATCAAGTATTGGAGGTATTGGCACATTAATTGGAACCCCTCCAAATGCTATGATGGCAGCTTTTATGGAGGAGAATTATGGCGTTAATATTGGATTTGCTCAGTGGATGAGCTTTAGTATACCAGTTATATGCTTCCTATTACCTCTCTCATGGCTGTTATTAACACGTTTAATATTTACTTTCTATTTGCCATATAACAAATCTATAATTAAAATTATCCACAATGAATTAGAGTCATTAGGGCCATTAAATGCAGCAGGAAAGCGTGTACTAATTATTTTTTTTCTTATTGCCTTAGCTTGGATGTTACGGCCAGCCCTAGAACAAATCCCAGGGTTATCTAATTTAAATGATACAACTATAGCATTAATGGGAGCCATCTTATTTTTTCTTATCCCAGCAGGTGGAAATAAACATTGCAAAAACAATAGACTCTTAGATTGGACTATAACTAACAATATTCCTTGGGGGATATTATTGTTATTTGGTGGTGGGCTTAGCCTAGCAGCCATGATAAATAGCAGTGGCTTAGCTATATGGCTAGGTGAAGTATTATCTGTACTTACTAATTTTCATGTTTTTATTTTAATACTTTGCATCGTTGCATTAGTAGTATTCTTAACTGAACTTACCAGTAATACAGCAACTACTGCGACACTACTTCCAATTTTAGGTGGTATTGCAACTGCTGTTTATATTGACCCAATTCTATTAGTTATACCAATAACACTTGCTGCTAGTTGTGCCTTTATGTTACCAGTTGCTACTGCTCCTAATGCGATTATATTTAGCTCTGGTCTAATTTCAATGCCTCAAATGGCAAGAATAGGGATCTATTTAAATATGCTAGCTATTATTCTAATTACACCAATAAGTTACCTTTTAATTCCAATAATATTTTTATAATATATTTGCTATAAATAGAATAAATATTACATGCCAATTAAATATACTTTATAGTCCTCTTTCAGGAGACCCTCAATATTTTAATATAAGAATTATTTCTTAAAATTATTTATGTTCAAAAAAATAATATATCTCTTTATTATGACTAGTTATCTAATACCAACCAATGCTATATCTAAAGATATGCCTGGAAATTTTATTAATCTTAAAGAATACATCCCAACCCTAAATATAGATCTACGCTACTTTACAGCAGATAATTTTATTGGTAGGCGTATCGACGGTTACAATAGCCCCAAAGCTCTCCTCACATTTGAGGCTGGTAGTGCACTTAAAAAAATCCAATCTGAACTTGCTATTTTTGGGCTTGGTCTTAAAATTTATGATGCATATCGGCCACAGCAAGCAGTTGATCATTTCATTCGTTGGGCAAAAGATTCACATGATATTAAAATGAAATCGCACTATTACCCTGAAATAGAAAAGAAGGACTTATTTAAAAAGGATTATTTAGCAGAAAAATCAAGCCACTCTAGAGGAAGCGCTGTAGATGCAACACTTATCTCTCTGAACGGAGAGCACGAAGAATTAGATATGGGCACAAGTTGGGATTTCTTTGGCAATTCTTCAGAGCCAAACAATTTTACTGTAACAGCACAACAACGTGCGAATAGAATGCTTTTATGTTACATAATGCAGAAATATGGATTTCAACCACATAAAAAAGAATGGTGGCACTTTACCTTAGAAAATGAGCCTTATCCAAATAAATATTTTGATATACCCATACAATAAATTATAGTCTGCAGCAAATATAATACGGAGCTAGAAAAAATAAACATATCACCAACATATATGTTTATTAATAAACCTAACAAAAACTATAAATTAAAGAAGAAATGAGAAAATATGACTTTTCTGAGTTAGTTCTCTAAGCTGTCTTTCTGTAATTTCTTGGCTAGTTTTACGTTTTATAATACCCAAAGCTGCCTTATCTGTATATGACTGAAAAGACATCTTCATAACCCCACCTTTCATATTTGAGGCACCATTATCAGTAAGAACAATATGATACTGTTTTTCATGACTACGGCCAGGAAGAATAGTAGCCTCCTCACCATTATCTATACGCTCTACTGCATTAGCTATAGCTGTTTGTCCCTTGCCCCCTATTAAAACTATTGAGCCTGGCACAATATTTGCTTTCAATACTCCTGAATTACTGAAATTACAACTAACTGCAACTGAATTATCAACTGATTTAGCTGTTTCTACCAATTTAATATATGCCGTATTGACACGCTTACAATAGATACTTAAAGATGGCTGTATCTCTGTAATCAAATTAGCAAATCCAGCCCCTAAATTTACTTGCTTTTTTTGCTGTTCAAGTTTTTCATCTACAGCAGCAATTGTATTTTCAAATTTTTCATCTACAGCAGCCATTGTATTTTCAAACTTTTTACCTACATCAGCAATTGTATTTTCAAATTTTTTACCTACATCAGCAATTATATTTTCTAGATTATTTTCATTCTGAACAATTGCAGAGTTCATTTTCCTCATAATCTTCTGTGCTTGAAATACACTATTGGTTACGGCCTCAAGATTTTCTTTCACTACTTCTTGTTCACTATGAACACTTGCTGATAATTTATCTATCTCATCCTGCATCTCTTCATATTTTTTAATTGTTTTAGAAGATATTTTGTCTATATTACTAACTTCCTCTGATATTTTATCAATTTTGCTAATTTCTTTAGAAATATTTCCAATTTCCATACTAATTTTCTTATCAATCTTATCAATTTTACTCAAATCTATTTTTGGAGGAGAAAGAAGGCTATAAGAAACTAAAGCCAATGCAATAAGAGAAATAAACAGTGCCACTTTTCCACCACTGTTGTGATGTGATACAGGACTTACCGGTGTCTCATTAACAAACTCTTGAGCTTTTGCAGGCTCTTCTTTATTCTTCTTTACTTCATCTTGAACACCTTTTTCATTACCCTGATCTGCCATGAAGCTCCTCCTATACCATAAGGTATTGTATTTTAATATAAATAACTTTCTGCAAACAGCTAAGCATCAACTGCTTAATTTGTATTTAAAGCTATATGGATTAGCTAAGTATACTAGATAAACTTAAAAGATTGAATCTTGACATTGGAACTACTGATAATATGATTTACTTTTTTAAACTACTAAAATAATTATCAACACCTGAACAAATATAATTTAATGCGCTATACTTTATTTATTCTAATTAATTAAAGATTTATCTTCTAATTAGTTGTTTTCTTCTGTCGAAAAGCTTTAAGGCCAGCTAATCCAATCCCTATAATAACAAGAAAAGAACACATAAATAACGTTATATTTAAAAGTATAAATTTTCTAAAAAATTTTTTTATTCTGATCATAAAAGAACTCTCCTACGAATCTTTTACATTTCTTATAATATCGTTTACCTAAATAAAAATTTAATATAAGGACAATCAAATTTTTACTCTAATTATTAAATATAATACCTTTACTATACTTGTTTCTAATTTTTTAAAATGCTTAAGATTACTTCCAATTAATAATTATTTTTTAGCACTGCATATACTCAAACTAAGATGTTTATTCTCACAATAATATTATCTTTTATACCTGTTTTAATACTATAAAAAATAAATTGAAATAATTTCACTATAAATAATATTAAACCTAATGTATTTTAGGATAAAATAATATCTAATTCTATACAAATATATTTTGTTATTATTGTAATATTTAATAAAAATAATAGCTTGCTGATAAGAACTATTTCAATCAAAGACTTATAATATCGTGGCTATCCTGTTTATTAATATTACAATTAACCTAAATTTTTCAAGTGAATAACTAGATAAACTATGGATGCAGAAACAACATTAATTATTTTATTTTCCTTAATTATCATCATATTGTTTACCTATTGGTACACAAAACGCCATACTAGCCTGAATAAAATGAGTTTATATCAAATAAATAAAGACCCATATCTACAAGAAGTATCATTTTTTAAAGCAAAAATCGATGGGGATGTTACTACATCTATTAGAAATCATGAACAAGAATTAGAACAAAGATATAAAAACGATGCAGCGCATTTAAAACGTAAAGAAAGATTATCACAATTTGCTAAAAGTATTGAACTTGATAAAGCTTTGATTGTAATTTGGGAAGAAATAGAACATTATCCTTTATGGCTATTACGTGATGATTCAGATAAATGGAATAAACTAAATTTACAAGGAATTAGTAGCACAAATAAGTTAGACACATATACAGTAGAATTTATATACAATTCTAAAAAATTTAAAATAAGCGAGAAAACTCAAAACGAAACTGGGGGCCTTAATTCAATCCTTTTCTTATTTGAGAATAATATCGAGGTTTTTGCTATAGAATGCGAAATTACTGCTATAGATAATGAAACAAACCATACATGTCAGCAAATATGTGCCTTTAAAGAAAAAGGGGACTGGCCAAAAATTCTCCTTGAGCTATATGGACAAATCAAGATTGAAAAAGGAAAGTCTGAAAATGAAGTTAAATATTTTCGTGCAAATGAATTCAAATCTAGGTTTGAAGGATAAATATTAGAATCAAGATATATTAAACAAATTTAATAGCGTCTTACTAAAATTAATTCATATCCACCTAATAAATTAAAAATATTCCTAAATTTATTAATATACTCTGGGATGCATTTACTATTATTTTTCTCTTCTATCTTCCACTTAGGAATTAATTTCTCATATACAGTAACAAGAGGAAATATTAATTCCAGAAGGATATAACCTTATAATGCTAAATTATGATTTCTTAAAATATAGTTCTTTAAGGAAATAATCATGTCCATTAGATATAAAATTAAAAATAAAATTGCACTTATTACAGGTGCAAATCGAGGTATTGGTAGAAAAATAACAGAAACCTTCTTAAAGAATGGAGCTAATAAAGTATATGCTGCCGTAAGAAATAAAAACTCTGTGCTACCATTGATTAAACAATATGGTAAAAGAATTGAAGCCATTAATATTGATCTAGAAAAACCAGAAACTATTATTACAGCATCAGAACAAGCACAAGATGTTGAGATAGTAGTCAATAATGCTGGTGTGAATACCCGCTCTTCCCCCATAGATAATAATGCTATTGATTCATTAAACTATGAATTAGAAATAAATGTTAATGGTCTCATTCGGATGGCGAAGTCGTTTGCTCCAATCCTAAAAAAAAATGGTGGAGGTGTATTTATTCAAATTAATTCAGTAGCATCTATTAAAAGTTTTGTGCCTATAGCCACATATTCTGCATCAAAAGCTGCATCCTATTCAATCACTCAGTCTTTACGAGATATTCTAAATAAACAAGGAACTTTTGTAATGAGCGTACACCCTGGCCCTATTGCAACTGACATGATTGCTAATGCACCAGATATACTAAAAATTGCAGAACCTCCACAGATTGTTGCAGATAGTATAATTGCCGGTCTTAACACAGGGGATTTTCATGTTTTCCCTGATAAAATAGCCAAAGAAATAAAGGAATCCTACCAGAATTTTTCAGAAAATATTATTGAAGATAACATCCTATAAAAATAATATTAAAATAAATAAAGCACCTTACTTTAAAAAAATAAGCACACTTTTTTAAACATACGAATTCAAGTAATTCTCACGATAGACTAAATTTATAAAGCTACAATTATCTTGATTTATAAGCTTTATTATTTTTTATTTTGCCACTCTCAGCTTTGCCTGCACCATCAATATACCTAATAAAATTTCACCTGTAGATAATTTTGAGCCAGATCGTTATATTGGAAAATGGTATGGATTTCTAGACTTGAACACTCTTTCGAAAATGGCTAAATAATTTATCAGCTCACTATCAATTACCCCATACTGGGAATACTTTGGATCTTAGCAAGACAAAAGCCCCGCCTCCTAAATTACTAGATCATCTATTCAGTGAAATTCTGAAGCTTGGTATTGATAAAAAAAACTAATATAGGTATTTAAAGAATAATCAAATAAAGAGTAATAGCATCTTATTTTCTATATGAACTACTAGTGCTCTTTAAGATATTTAATTATTCTTACCATAGCTAAAGTATCCAGTTCACAATATTTAGTAAGTGAAGTAATAAGAGAATTCTTACGCTCCTCTGAAGTCTTTACATTAATTATTTCCAAATAAGCATGTTGTGCCATCATACCATCCTGCACATCAACTAGATCTGAATATTTAAGGTCAGGTACAATAGTTGGTAGCACTTTTTTAATTGAATAACTTCCCTGTAAATCACGGTGAAAATAATAAGTTTTTATAGGATGCAATAAATCAAAAAGACGATCAATAATACATTGTAGATTCTGCCTAAGATCTGGGTATCGCTCCTGTAAATTTTGTAAAATCCTCTTCTCAAAAGCTGAATAAACAATAATTGGCCCTGAATCTCCAAGATTATCAATTAATTCTTCTGAAAATGAACGCATAGGTGGTTCACCTGAAGAATCTAAGAACTCAATATGATGTAATACTTGAGATTTATTTTCAATATGACAGGACCATTGGAAAGGTAATGATTCGTAAGGTCTTGTGCCATGCCACTTAGGGACAGCAAATCCAATTGTTTCAAAATCAAGGTAATATCTTGGAAACTGTAATTGAATCAAAATTTCTTTTAATTCTTCTGGAATAATTCTTTTCCCAGTACGATAAGCATTCAACCTTTCCTGTAATTTATTATCTCCTAATAAACCATCTGGGATATCAAGTATATCTTCATAGCCCTCTCTCACCAGTTCCTTTACTTGATTCTTTTTAAGGCCTAAAAACTTTGTAACAGGATACCTTATAACTTTAATATCTTTCCAGCAATGTTTAATAAATGGGCATGGAAATGGTTTATTACAATGTTCTCCTACCTCTATTTTAGGTTTGTCTCCTGCAATAATTTTATTAGCCTCGTCAATCCAAATTGGCACTTCAACTGCTCTTTCTGAAATCTCCGATGTAAGATCAATAATTTTAAATAAGTCTTTATAGTCTCCATTTCCTTGATATACAAAATTATTATTAATGTGTGCAAGACTAAATTTATCAGGAGAAAATCCAGCTTGTGCCATAACGGAATATTGAATAGCACTGTCTACAAGATATATTTCTTTTATACTAGTTGATGACTTTACTTCTATAGCATGAGTATAATCTTTTTCTTTAATGAGGATATCAGCACGAATCTTAATATTATTTGTCTGAAATGTAGCCTCATACAAGGTAATATCAAGCATGCCATTTAGAAAATTATGAGTAGATTTAATAGCCTTACGTAATCCACGATCATACTCAATCAGGATACCATCTGGCATTATCACATTCTGTGCAATTGCACCCACCTCTTCTCCTATACGGAATGCAATCTTAGAATTTGGTGCATAGTCCATTAAATTACGATGATGTACTTCAAGATATAAACGCTTAGTGCACTGCAAGAAGGATAAAATACGTGATTTTGATAAAGACCACTTCATAGCGGAAAATATATAAATACTTAATCAATTATTACTGCTAATAACAATTCTTATATTTTTTATTTTTACATTCCTCTGCCATTTTCTGCGAATCAATAACTTGAGATGGAGATAATTTTCTAGCAATCCTATCTCTTTCATCTTTAGCTATTATATTTTTTTTAGAAGCAAGATTGAACCACATATGTGCGAGCATGTAGTCTTGCTTTATACCATATCCATTCTCATACATCATAGCTAGAAAATACTGTGAAGGTGCATATCCATGTCTTGATGCACGACGGAACCATTTAATTGCTTTTTTATAATCAGGTTTTCCGAGGAGACTGCTGAAATAAATACTACCAAGCTTATGCTCAGCACGAAAATAGCCCTGCTCCGCTGAAAGATACATATATTCTATTGATTTTTTATGATCTTTCTTAACTACCTTTCCACGAAAATACATTAATCCTATAATATATTGTGCAATTGCATTGCCCTCTACTGATAAAGGTTTTAGTAAATTATGTGCTAATACATAGTTACCTTCTGACCATGCATTTACGCCAGTTAGAAGATTAGCAGGGTTATCCTGACTCTTATCTAACAAATCATTTGCTCCAGAAATAATACTGTATGAAAATAAAATAAAAGGTATTAATAATATTTTATTCATAATTTAGTATAAAATTTAAGTAAACTATTGTAATTAAAATGGAAATAAAATGGCAATGCTATAAGCCATTATAGATCTATACCTTTCTGAGCCATAATTCCAGAATGGAAAGCATGTTTATCATTACTCATAACAGTTACAGTATCTGCTGCCTCACATAGCACCTTAGGCGCACCCCGTCCTGTAATAATTACATGCTGCATAGTTGGTCTATTATTAATATCATCTAAAACTGTTGCTAAATCTAACCAACCAAATTTTAATGGATAAGTAAATTCATCTAATACTATAATCTGTTGAGATTGGTCCTGAAGCATCTTCTGTACAATAGACCAACCATGTTGAGCCGTTTCCTTGTCTCGAGATAAATTTTGTGTATCCCAAGTAAACCCCTCTCCTAAGACATGCCAAACCACATTCTGTTGCTGTCGAAAAAAAGCCTCTTCTCCTGTATCAGAACGACCTTTAATAAACTGTGCCACACTAACCTTCATGCCATGACCCAAGGCGCGTGCAATCATACCAAAAGCTGAACTTGATTTACCTTTACCATTACCGGTTAGCACTAATAATAAACCCCGTTCTATATCTGCACTTGCAATAGCCTTGTCAACGACCTCTTTTTTTCGCTTCATTCGTATACGATAGCGCTCTTCCTGAGCAGATTTATCCATAAAATTTATATAGCTTTATTATTATCAAACTTGAACAAGCCTTCAGCAAATACAAATATAATATGAATAATAGCGAAAATCCCAATATAAAAAGCTAGAGAGATAACGTAATAAGGGAAATACTGTATTAGACGTTGCCCAAATTCAATCAAAGTTGTTTCTTCAAAACGTCCTGAAAAGAAATAGAATCCGCCGCTTGAAAGAAGTTCACAGGCTACAGCAGCCACTATTAGGCTAAGAAAAAGAGGTAATAATGTCTGCCATGTAAACTGATATCGTCGTGCATACCATCTTCCTGCATACCAAAGTGCGCTATAAGCTGGCAATAAAAAAATATAGGATAGAGTTAGGCAAAAATTACTAGCACTTCCCCAAATATAAGCTGATAAGTCTAGACTCCATGTTAGCGTAAAAAGGGCAGCCAGTGACCATATAGTACGCAAATATAAGCCAGCTAAAAAGAAAACAGCCCAAGAGGCACCAGGCAAATTATGTAAAGATGAAAAATGATGCTCCCGTGTAATAATCATTAATAACACAAGCACCATACCTATAATAAACTGATTATGCACAGATAAATTCATTATAATAGGTCCTTAATAGATTATAATGGCTTATAACGTAAAGTAATAAAAAAATTCCGGCCAGGTTGATTATAAAATGATGCGGTCTCATAGGACTCATTCGAAATATTTTCAATACGCCCCTGTAAAAGCCAGTTCTGATTTATTTCATATTCGCCATGTATATCTAGTTTAACGTAATTATCTAGTTTACGCATATTAGCTAAATCATCATAGCGCTTACCTACAACAAAAAGTTGAGTTCCTATGCTAGATTCATTAAGTGATAGACCAAAAATTTTGAATCTTGAAAATTTTCGGTTTACATTAAAACGAAAAGATTCTTTTGCACGACGTGGAAGAAGGTTTCCTCTATTAGCTCCAGATGACTTATTTTCAGGATCTAATAAAGATAAATTAGTATTTATTTGCCAATCTCTAATTTGTGTGGAAATCATACCCTCAAAACCACGAATTCGAACTTTATTAATATTATTAGGAGAAAAAATAGTACGATCGTATGCAATAAGATCATGAATCTGAGTTTCATAAAAATTAAAAGCCCAGTTTGTCTGTTTAATTCTCCCTTTTGTTCCAAATTCAAGAGTTAAAGATTCTTCCGGCTGTAGATTAGCATTACTATATCCTGGGTAATACAATTCATTAAATGTTGGAGCTTTATATGCAGTTCCAAAATTTGCAGTAAGCTTCAGCCATTCTGCTATAGTATAACCCCAACCGGCACCACCAGTTACATTCCCACCAAATTGCTCATTTTCGTCATACCGTATAGAAAGTTCTAAATTATGCTTAAAAACTTTTGCTTGATGCTGAGCAAAAACTCCCCAATTGTTACGAGATGTAACTTTAAATTTCTCACTTGAACTAATAGTATCATTTTTATAATCAGCTCCTACCGTTAATAGGTGAGATTCATTTAATATAAAATCATTCTGTAAAGTTATTGTATCCCGACGAGAATTAAATCTGCTTTTAAAAAATTTTCCCAAAAAATCTCTGTTATTTTCTCGGCTACGACCCCCAGCTAAAGTAACCTTCCAGAAGGAAAAAGGAGAATAACTAGCCTTGCCTCCAAAGACCCGTTGAACCAACTCTGATTTATTAGAAAATGTCCCATCATAATTATTCTTTCCAGAAGACTGCATAAAATTTGTTTCAATCTTCAACCCATTTTTAAACAAGTATCCAGCTTTAAAAGAACCTGCTACATTGTTATACCCATCCCTATCTGGTTCATTAGTATAACAGCCAGCCCCACTTGGAAATGGCTTGCCGGTACAAGAATTAAATCCATTTGTATGCTTACCACTAATATTTATATTAAACCAGCCACGATTATTTCTTCCAGAAAGACCAGCAGAACCACTAAAGGTACCATAACTACCACCACTAAGGCTAAAGCTTGGAGTAATTCCCTTTTTTCTACCTTTACGTGTAAATATATTAATTACCCCTCCGATTGCTTCAGAACCATATAAACTAGATCTCGGGCCTCGTACAATCTCCATACGTTCGACCTGTTCTATTGGAATATTTTCATATGCAGCGCCACCTGATGTTGCAGACCCTGCTCTAATACCATCAATGAGTACTAAGACATGATCGGATTCAGTACCACGTATAAAAATTGATGTATTCTTACCTGGGCCTCCATTATTGGCAATATTAATACCCTGTATACCACGCAACAAATCTGATATAGACCTTGCTTGCTGACGTTCTATATCTTTACGAGTGATCACAGTAACTGATGAAAGAATTTCATCTGCTGTCTGTGCTGTACGGGTTGCAGTAACAATAACTGCCTTTCTCTGATTCTTATTATCTGCATATACAGAGCCTAACGAAAACAGATACACAACTAGAGTTACCAATAAACTAATATCTCTCATATTTCTTTAGGTATACAACAATATGAAATACCTATATGTATTTCTGAGAGGGTCAAATATAAACACTCAGGCGTGAATATAACCTAATGCTAATTAATGTGATATATTGCCCCACCGCAATAATACATTCTAACTTTAGGCCGGTCTCCGGACTTATGAGCGGATCATTCCAAGATTTGCACCTTCCCATGACTAAACACAGTGGCGTTTAGCAAACCCTTGACTCACTTACCGTTGCGGGGGCAGTGTCGGAGTTATTTTTAATTTAATCAAAACGCACCGACTTTCCGTTTAATTCTTATAGCGAATGCCTTAAGAACACCTAAAATAGATATTTATAATGTTATTTATATTAAAATTTTTTGATAGTAACTAATATAAAAATAGTATGTCAATGCTAATTTATTTACAGAGCATCAGGAATGTTTAGTATTCTGGTAGAAATTATTTTATAACTTATTATCTTTCTCTTAATTACTATTTTTTGTTACAGCCTTATAAAATAAGACTTGTAACATCTTATACTCTAATAAAGAAAACACTAAACTATACTTTAGTATTCATTTTAATCTTGATAGGGCCGTTACTTTCCTTATCAGACGTAACAATACAAGTAAGCTCTCCTGACCCCTTACAAACATAATTTTGCCACTGCAAAGGACGAAGGTTATTTAAATCACCTATAGCATCATCATCTCTAAATTCAACATGATCTATTTCCCAACCATACTCTGAATCTCTATTCTTATAATGCGCAAAATATATCCAAGCACCACATTTATCTTTCCTATACTCATTTGGATTATTATTTGCAACAACCTCACCCTTAGACCAAACTTGATTAATCATCTCCTTCTCAGATAACCTATTAGAAGCAACATCTTTACTTAATATACTATTTTTCTTATTACGATAATACAATAAAGATTTACCTATATGGTGCTTTGTAATAATTTTAGTTCTCTTCATATAAGTGATTTTAAATTATAACTTTTAATAATATTAAAAAATGCAGAGTACCTGCATGCATTACTGAAACTCAGAGTATTTATTGATAACCTTCCAAGCAATAGTCTGCATATGCGGTGCTGATTCAATTAAAGGCACTTTATAGCAGGAGGAGAAAATTTCTCCAGGGCTGAGTGGTTTATTTAATGAATATGGTCTAGAATCTTTGTTGTGCTTAATGGCAGAATATTCCCCCTGATAGCTTGGAAAAGAACCATAATCAATTAAATTAATGCCATCACCTTCTCTTTCTGCAGCTATATTCCAACTAACCCTATTAACTATTCTTTTACTACTATTTATAACCTTAAAAAACAATGATGATTCTTCACTACATGTAGTAGAAGAGTATGAAACAAATATAGAAACTAATTCTTGCTCTTCTTTTTCCTGACTTAGAACCAAATAATCAATTAATGCAATTAAACCAATAACCACTATAATAACAGACAGTATAGTCCCAACCTGTTTTGGGAACATAAGAAATAATATTATTACAGCTATAGTTACAACCCAGATCATCTGAATCAGCAGCCTATTTCACTGATAATAACACTAAAAGAATATACATTATTCACCTCTTAATAAACTAATAGATTTATCCCTAAATTTAAATTTACCTATCCTATAATATTTGTTTTTTTATAACACAAAAAATAAATAGAAAAAACATATATTTTTTGTGAACTAACTATAATTTTAGCGTTCTAAATTATGTCCCCATTATGGGGATAAAGGCACTTTACCTTAATCTCTCCCAAATTAAGGAAGAGGCCTTTAGTGCTGTTTAGGATAACCTACTAGCACTATTGACGATGCGAAAAACTCTCTCCAGTCATTTAGCTGTCCCTATCCCGGCAGTAAACTGGAGAGAGTCACCTCCTATTTCTTTATCTTTTATGCCTATTCCAGAGACTCAACCACATGCATAACATGCATTTTCTTATAATATCTTAGTTTACCTAACGGTCCCTATATAACTAATAAAACTAAATATCAAAAATTTAAATATTAATTTAAGATTATAAAATATGTAAATATAAGTATAATTAATTAAAACAAAATATTACTATATTATAAACAGTATGTTATGAGACCAATCTCATCTAAAATATCATTTGATAGTTATTTAGTTCAAATTAATTATTATTTATTTACATTTAGTAAAAATTAGAGTAAAAATATAAAAGGTATTTGTTTTAGAATTTCTACAATACTATTAACCAAGATATTCTTTGTAAATCTTTATAAGTTTTTGTAAAAACCTAAAATTAGATAATTTTTTGATTTTCTCGTGCTATTTTAAGAAGGAAGTAATTTTATGGCAACAGGTACAGTTAAATGGTTTAACGATGCTAAGGGATTTGGATTTGTGGCGCCAGATGATGGTGGTGAAGATTTATTTGCCCATTTTTCTGCAATTAATATGAGTGGCTTTAAAACTCTAACTGAAGGAGAAAAAATATCCTTTGATGTAACACAAGGTGATAAAGGTAAACAGGCATCTAATATACAGAAGCTTTAAATAAAACATACTAATAATTATATTTCTCTCCCTTCTAAAGAAAATAAATTTATATGATTATTGAATAATAATCAGACTATCTAAATTAATTGTCTAATACTCCTTATATAATAAATTTTTACTCTTCATTCTTGATTATATCCCGAAGATCGCTAGCTTCTTTAAGTTTCCCACTTGCCTCTTTAACAGTCTCTACTGCCTGAAGAATATCATTACTTACAACTTCAACTTTCTTATTTGTTTTTTCTGCAATCTCATTAAATTTTATAACCGCCTCTTCTGTGACCGCATCAATTTTTTTAGCTGCTTCCTTAGATGCCTTATCAAATTTATCAGCACTATTCTTTGTTACTTTACCAAATGTTTTATTAGTATATTCTGTTGCCTTATTAAATCCTTCACCAACATTTTCGACAACACTATCAATTTCTTCGCCTATTTTTTCCGCAGGACCTTTCTCTTCACAACCAAACAATAGTGAAGAGAAAACCACAGCTAAAATTATTTCTATATTTTTATGCTTAAATGGTACTGCAATCATTACTTTTAGACAAAGAAAGATCCATTAGATTTAATTCAATTTTTATATTTGTACGAGCACGTGATAGTCTAGAACGAACTGTACCAATAGGACAATCCATAATCCTTGAGATTTTTTCATAACTTAGCCCATCAATTTCTCTAAGGAGAATTACAGAACGTAATTCTTCAGGTAATCTATTTAGTACACTTAAAATAGTCTGTTGAGATATAAGGAGATATTCAGGGTTATCGCTATCTATTATTTCTGAAATAATAAATTCGTTATTACTCGAATTAATAGATGGCTGGAATAATGGAATGCGTCGCTTCTCAGATGATAAAAAATCTATTGCCGCATTCACACCAATCCTATATATCCATGTTGAGAACTGGCTATCCTCACGGAATGCCATAATTCCAAGATATGCTTTAATAAAAGTCTCCTGGACGACATCTTCAATTTGTTGAGGTAATTTAATATACCGCGCAATAACACGAGAAAGCTTTTGCTGGTGTTTAACTACCAGACTATCAAAAGCACTGCGGTTTCCTAATTTAACTTGCCTCACCAAATCGAGATCAGTACAAGTAATATTCATTTATCCTTAATGAAATCTAATAAATTATAAAATGCAAATGACAATGAAATTCATAAAGATACCACCATTCTTACGACAATTATATATTTAATACATCTTTATTTAAATTTGAAAAAAATTTAAATATGACGTGAAGAAAACCAATTTCTTAGTAGTTTCCATTTTATAAATTTGTTCATAAATAAAAAGAGTAATAAAGAAATTATCAATATACCAATAGCAATACGTGCAAGATTCATATAATTTATCTGCTCTACATTTAAAGGATATTGATAATTAACAGGAGGGATACTCTCACCTGTAATAAATACTGTATATTGCCCTTTATCAAGATTTACTCTACCGCCAATAACACCATCAGGATGGTGGCCAGTACGTAATAAAGACACTGTTTCATCATTGATTTCATCAGTGCCCCGCACAACTCTCATCGTGACAGGCATGTTTCGTAAAGCTCGATCAATTAAATCAACTACAAAAAAAATTTCACCCTCTTTAGGAACCTCTCTGCAATAATTTTCAATAGAATCGTTTTGAAGCTGATAAGCACTTAAATGTACCTTGCTTCCTTTAATTCCTCGTACACAATCATCTTGATCTAATGGCACATTACCGTGTGCGCTAACCATACCAGCATATAGCCCAGTGATAAAATAAAATATCATCACAGAATTTAATAAAAAAAATTTCCTATTAGCTTTAATCAAGGCTTTTTAAATTAATTTATTTTAGAAGGAATCCCTATCTGCTCTCTGGTACTCTCAGAAAGCAAATAGGGTCGAGTATTAAAGACCAGAACCGTTATGGTTTGATCCGGTTGTTTAGAATGATCTT
>CEUQ01016480.1_pt1 | contig 20447 bp, 13 predicted proteins | sample 361491 | NCBI WGS metagenome assembly CEUQ01 (sample SAMEA2622796, study PRJEB7988) | marine metagenome | biome: marine biome (ENVO:00000447); feature: marine epipelagic mixed layer (ENVO:xxxxxxxxx); material: "saline water (ENVO:00002010), including plankton (ENVO:xxxxxxxx)" | depth 120 m | reverse complement strand
CGATCATTTCCACGCCAGCTTCTTCTAACGCAGCCAGAATCTCTTTACCGGGAGATTGATGAACAAACCGATGGAGGCTGGCCGCAATCACCTCTCCAATTTCATTAATCTCGCTTAGTTGTTCAAGCGTTGCCTTGCGAATCTCAGAGAGTGTTCCAAAGTGTTGGGCAATCGTCGACGCCACCTGAGCACCAACATGTCGAATCGACAACGCGTTGAGTACTTTAGATAGTCCTCGTTGTTTACTTGACTGAATATTCCTGACAACGTTTTCCGATGACTTATGCCCCATCCGTTCTAAAGCGAGAACGTCCTCCAACTTCAATCGATAGAGATCTGCATATTCGGTTACCAACTGTGCTTCCACAAGTTGTTCGACTAATTTGTCTCCCAAGCCTTCAATATCCATAGCATTACGTGTAGCAAAGAATCGCAATCGTTCCCGTAGCTGGGCAGGACATTGGTAGTTGGGGCAACGTATGTAGACTCCGCCATCATCCTTTACGACGGACGAGTTACATTCTGGGCAATGCGTAGGAAAGGGAAATTCCGGCAGATCTGATTTCCGTTCATGCTTTTCCACCCGGACGACGCGGGGAATGATTTTGCCTGCCTTTTCAACTACCACCACATCGCCAATACGAATATCTTTGCGTTTGATCTCCTCTGCATTGTGCAGGCTCGATCGACTCACTGTCGTCCCGGCCAACTCAACCGGCTCGAGTTCGGCAACGGGTGTAATGGCACCCGTTTTACCCACCTGGACAGTAATGTCGTTAAGTCGCGTGATCGCTTCATAACGTTCCCATTTATAGGCCACAATCCAACGTGGGCTTTTGGCTGTATTTCCTAAAGCTTCACGTTGATTGAACTGATTCAGCTTAAGAACGATCCCATCTACTTCAAAATCGATATCCTGTATTTCCTGAGTCAGGAATTCACAGTGTGCCACGGCTTCATCGAAAGTACTGAAGCTATCTACGAAAGGAGAGGCTGGCAGGCCATAGCTACGTATTTCATCGAGAAATGGCATATGCGCTGTGCTTTGAATGCCTTCGCAATAGCCAATGCCATGGCAAAACATCCGTAATTTTCGTTCAGCACAGATACGGGGGTCAAGCTGACGAATTGAGCCGGCAGTGGCATTCCGGGTGTTTTTAAAGAGCGGAGCCTCACGGCGGACCTGCCGCTGATTGATCAGTGCCAGATCGTGGTTGGTCATATAGACTTCACCACGAACCTCTAACACGGCAGGTGGCTCATCACTCAACAATCGCAATGGCACATCGGCAATGGTTCGAATGTTATGCGTGATATCATCACCCTGAACGCCATTACCGCGTGTGACCGCGCGAGCCAATACGCCGTTTTCATAGATCACTGAAGCCGCCACTCCATCAATCTTTAGTTCCACGACCCATTCCGATTCCCGTCCGTCAAAAGCATCCAGCGTCCGTTGGCCAAATTTCCGTAATTCGTCGAGATTGTAGGTGTTGTCGATCGACAACATCGGCAGGCGGTGATCCACGGTAACCAGATCTGCAACAGGCTGTTCACCGACTCGCTTGGTCGGGCTCTCGGCAGAGTCATACTCGGGATAAAGCTGTTCCAGGCGATGAAGTTCCTGAAGCAGTTGATCGTATGCGAGGTCCGTAATCTCAGGTTGGGCATCAATATAATAGAGTTTGTTATGGCGCAGCAATTCGTCGCGAAGCTTGGCTATCTGCTGTTGTGCCTTCTTACTCATTTTCGACTGCGTCCCTACAATGACTGCGTTTCATCTTCGTCGTCACGCTGAGCGTCCGCAACCTCGGTCGTTTGCATCTCATCTTGCTCACGTGCACTCTTTGCAGCTCCTTCGAGCATTTCCGCTATGGCTTTGCCTGTGGCCTCTCCTGCCGGGTTGGATTCATGCACTTGGTCATAAGCGATCGCGGCAAATGTCAGAACTCCCAGGACACCCAATTCAGCCAGCATCAAATCAAAACCATTTTCATCCAGGAAATGGAATAACGGATGGTAGTTCTTTGCAGGATCCGTAGCTTCGGTGATTTCTTCTGATGCTCTCAAATAACTCACTGTCATGACACCGTAAGCCGTCGCGGTGACAGCAAAAGCGACACCAGCCCAGATGAGCAGTGTGTAGAATGGGTTTTTCTCTTTACTATCTTTTTTTGCCACGCTGCAACCTTTGAGATTCGATTTTAATCACTCGTATGCCTTTGCTCTAAAGGCATATCGGATAGTAGCTTATCCATGTCGACGAGAAAATCCCGCTTATCCGATTAGTTTACTATCGGAATCAACTGGATTTGGCCACATTAAAATTTTATCATGAGGGATTAACTTACTACCAAAGTACCTCACTGTGGGCCGGCAAAAAAGTTTGATCCGTCAATCGGAGTGGGATGTGAGTATCGAAGAAACTGCACCTGTGGAAAGCGAAGCACTCCACATTCAACTGCGCGGAGTGCACGTCCACAATCTTCGGGATGTCGATCTGGATATTCCGCACAATCAACTGATCGCTTTTTGTGGCGTGAGTGGTAGCGGTAAAACAAGTCTGGCATTAGATACTCTTTATGCTGAAGGACAACGGCGCTACATCGAGAGCTTTTCCGCGTACACTCGTCAGTTTCTGGACCGATTGGAAAAACCAGCTGCGGAACGTATCGATGGAATCCCACCGGCGATCGCAGTGACACGAGGTAACAACAGTCGTAGCAGTCGTTCTACGATCGGCACAGCCACCGAGACCGCCGACTATTTACGATTACTGTTTGCCCGAATTGGAGAGATCAACTGCCATCGCTGTGAAAGTGTGATTCAAAAGGATTCGCCTCAGTCTGTCGCCGATGAAATATACAAATTGCCGAATGACGCCAGATTCATGGTTGGTTTCTCTACCAAACTCTCAGCCAACATTCTCGAATGGACTGCTGACGAGGAAGATCCTTCCGGCAGCCATCTGATCCCCATACTGGAAAACTATCTGAGTCACTATCTGGAAGATGGGTTTGTCCGTGTTATTTCGGCCGGAACGACTTATCATCTCGAAGACCAACGAAATACACTCGTGGAACAATGTCAGACGGCAATTTTGGACGGTCAGGAAGTCGAGTTGTTATTTGTAGTGGACCGATTATCGTTACAACGTGACGAAAAGTTCGATGGTCGTTTACGAGATTCCCTGGAAGTCGTCTTCAGCCAACCCGAATCTGTCTGTGTCATCACCTACGACGGAGTAGAGTCATCGAACAACAATGCTACTGAAGCGGGCATCGACGGGAAACCATGGTTGCAGAGGCGTTTTAGCGGCGGTTATCGCTGCGACCAATGTGACCTGGAATACGCCGCGCCGGAACCCAGACTTTACAGTTTCAACAGTCCTTTGGGAGCCTGTACGGAATGTGAAGGATTCGGAAACATAATCGACAACGACATGGAATTGATTGTGCCTGACCCGAGCAAGTCAATTCGCGAAGGTGCTATTGCTCCGTGGAAAACACCTGCTTATGAACATGAACTCCAGGAACTATTGGCATTAGCGGATGATTATGATCTCCCGGTGGACATTCCATTCAGCCAACTATCCTCAGACCATCTCAAGCTGATTCACGAAGGTGTCCCGGAGCGAGACTTTGGCGGGCTGCAAGGATTTTTCGCCTGGTTGGAACGTCGCAAATACAAAATGCATTTACGTGTATTTCTCAGTCGCTGGCGTAGTTACCGTCAGTGTCCCCAATGTCTGGGCGCTCGTCTCAAACCAGAATCACTCGCCACCAAAGTGGGAGGCTTTAATATCGCTGACATCTGCCAGCTTAAGATTCGGGATGCCATCGAATTTTTCAAACAGATCGAATTTACCGACTGGCAGCGTGAAGTGGCACGCCACGTGATTGAACAAATTCACTCCCGACTGCATTATCTTAACACCGTCGGACTGGGTTATTTGACACTGGATAGAACACTACGAACCCTAAGCGGAGGTGAAGCACAACGTGTCAGTCTGACCACCGCTCTGGGATCCAATCTTGTCAACATGCTTTATGTGCTGGATGAACCTACCGTTGGATTGCATCCCAAAGATGTAAGGCATCTTTGTCAGGCAATCGTGGGTTTACGCGACCGTGGTAATACGGTCGTCGTCGTGGATCATGAAGAAGAAATGCTACGCAATGCCGATCAGCTAATCGAAGTGGGCCCAGGCGCGGGTGATCGTGGTGGCAAGATTACATTCCAGGGATCCCTCGAGGAGCTGTTAGCAGCAGAGGACAACCTCACCGGAAGTTATATGACCGGCTCCAGGGGCGTCGTCATTCCCGAGCGTCGGCGACCGGCAAATCGAGGATGGCTGAAGTTAACCGGAGCATCCGGTAACAACCTGAAAGATCTGACGGTCGAATTTCCATTAGGTGTTCTATGTTTGGTGACGGGCGTCAGCGGTTCGGGTAAAAGTACGTTGGTGCAGGATACACTCTACGGAGCTGTATGCAGGCGTAAGCGTAAAGATGCCATCAAACCGCTTCCCTACACCGATATCGTTGGAGACGGACAAATCGATGATGTCGTATTAGTGGACCAAAGTCCGATTGGACGATCCCCTCGTTCAAATCCTGTGACATACATCAAAGCATTTGACCAGATCCGAGCGGTTTTCGCTGATACACTGGAAGCTCGCACTCACAATTATTCCGCCGGTCATTTCAGTTTCAACGTGGATGGCGGTCGTTGTAGTGTCTGTAAGGGTGATGGACAGCTTGAGATCGATATGCAGTTTTTAGCCGACGTCTATATGAACTGCCCACAATGCGGGGGCACCAGGTACCGCGACGAAATTCTAGCTGTCACCTACCGTGGGCTCAATATTGCCGATGTGTTGAGCATGACAGTCCGCGAGGCATTTTCATTCTTTCGCGGACAAAACAAAGTTCAGGAAAAACTCAAACGCCTGATCGATGTTGGACTCGATTACTTACAGCTTGGCCAACCAGCTAATACACTTTCCTCCGGCGAAGCACAACGGCTCAAGTTGGCAGCCTACATGTCAACGCATAAACGAAATCGCACTTTATTTATTCTGGATGAACCCTCGACCGGACTACATTTTAATGACATCTTACAACTACAGGATTGTTTCGATACCCTACTGGCCTTAGGTCATTCACTTATTGTGGTTGAACACAATTTACAACTCATGAAAGCCGCTGATTACATCATCGACATTGGCCCCGGCGCTGCCGATGAAGGTGGTAGTGTGATTGCTCAGGGTACGCCGGAAGACCTTACAAAAATTGAAAAATCACACACTGGTCGATTTCTTCGAGAAGCACTGCAAAACAACTAATTAGCATGTCAAACGACGATCACAGCGAACCAAACCAAGCTCCCAGAATCTTCTACACGGACCTTAACAGCGTTCGGGTTTCGGTCTATGCGGAATACCAGTGCGAACAGGAACGAGCGCTGTATTGGGAGCAAGGATGGCGAATTGAAGGTGATGTTTATGGGCCACATTGCTCCTTAAGTGACACCTTACCGGCACGCATACCACTTAAGGATCGTGGAGCCGGGAAAAGCCTCATGTCGGCAGCCGTTCTTCCAGACCCCTGCCCGTGGTCAGCGACCTTACCGGCAACGTATCTTGTTACGACTCAAGTCACCAATGGCAGTGACCATGGGTCGTCCCATGAGCAATTGCTGGCCTTTAAATCGTTGGATACTGCAAATCGCGATTTCGTACAGACTGACCTCAATGGATTCACCAAACGCTGGGTTCTAAGGGCCTCGGCTGGCACGGTTGCAGAATCACTTACCGATAAGGGTGACGAATGTCGTGAGTTGCGGCTATCACGTGTGGTCACAAATCCAACGATTCATGATTGCCAGGAAGCAACTAAACACGGCCTTTGGCTAGTGGTGTTTATCGATCGCCCGGCGAGCGCAGTGAGCTCAGCTTTGGCGGAACTCAGTCAATGGCCATGCATTGCCTGCTGTGTGCTGCCTAACGATCTGGATTTACAATCCAACGCCTTACCCGACAACCTGCTTTTAGCTGCGATCGTTCCTGCTCTGGATTCCAGAGCCAGCTGGGCACAGATTGTTTTAGCGGATGCTCGTGACGTGGCTACCTGTCATGAACAAAACCATTCAGCGACTGTTCCGGTCATTGCATGCGATGTGGCTAGTTACCATAATGACCGCAAAGCGCGTGAACAGTGTGCTCGGCTCCAGGCAAAATTGGCTCCGCAGGGAGATTACGCCGGATACATTGTTAGCCAGGACTCTCTCTTCCCCAACTAGGATGATCTCATTGTGACGGATGATTCACCACCGGAATTTGATCGTTATGTTCGACAGATGCGATTTGCTCCCTTAGGTGTAGAGGGGCAACGTCAAATTTCGCAAAGCCGTGTTCTTGTTTGCGGTTGTGGCGCGTTGGGCAGTGTCATTGCGAATACGCTCGCAAGAGCAGGCGTCGGGCACCTGCGAATTGTCGATCGTGATTTTCTTGAGTGGAATAATTTACAAAGGCAAGTACTCTATACCGAGGCAGATGTCACAGCAGGTATTCCCAAATCGGTCGCAGCGAAGGCGCATCTCGAACAGATTAATTCAGAAATTGAATTGGAAGCGGTGGTCGCCAATGTCTCAGCTGAAAACATTGGGGAACTCATTGACTCGGTCGACTGTATCGTCGATGGCACCGATAACTTTGAAACTCGGTTTCTGCTTAATGACGCCGCTATCAAGAACAACATCCCCTGGGTTTATGGTGGATGTATTGGCAGTGAAGGCCAAAGCATGACAATTCTTCCGGGGGAAACTCCCTGTCTCCATTGCCTGATGCAGGCTGGCGCTCCACCGCCCGGGACAACGCCCACATGCGATTCCGCCGGCATACTCTCTCCGATCATTAATGTCATTGCCTCTTTTCAGGCAATGGAAGTTCTTAAAATCATCAGTGGCAATCGACATAAGATTAGCCGAGTGCTCCATATATTTGATCTTTGGGAAAATCAGGCTCGGCAGGTCAAATTAACTCAGCTCACTGAGAACAATGACTGCCCCACCTGTAAACATCAGCAATTTGATTGGTGGACAGGTAAGCAAGGAAGTCAAACGGCAGTGCTGTGTGGACGAAATGCTGTGCAACTTTCATTTGGCCGTGAAGACCAAATTGACTTAAACCAGCTCAGCCAGAAGCTATCCAATCTTGGTACGGTCAGCGTCAATGCGTTTCTCTTGCAGGCCTCTATCGAAGACTATGCGATCACTGTATTTGCGGATGGACGAGCGATCATTAAGGGGACTGAAGATGAAGTTGTCGCACGTAATGTTTACGCAAAATATATTGGCAATTAGTCCGCAAACGCAGTCCGAAATCGACGTCAACTTCGGTCAATTTGACGTGGTTAATCTTGCTAGCGACCTCATCTCAAAATAGAATCGACTGTTTGGGGGAAGGCAGTTAGCTTCTTCTATACATCACTATTCTCATTCTGAATCGATTAAAAGGAACGCGGTATGAAACGCTTCTTTTGCTTTACTTTACTTCTTATAACAGCCTTGATGGTGGGTTGCGATTCCGGGGACAACAGCGAACCCAGCGGAACTGGAGAAGGCACTTCCACTACGAATACAGACAACAACGCTGGCGGCCCGGTACCGACGGTGGCCTACGTTACCAACGGCGTGGCATCGTTTTGGGATATTGCTGAGGCGGGTGCCGAGCAGGCTGCCGAAGATCTTGGCGTCAACGTCCTCGTTCAGATGCCAATCGATGGAGTTCAGGATCAAAAGCGTATGCTTGAAGACCTGATCACCAGCCAGGTAGATGGAGTGGCAGTTAGCCCCATTGATTCAGATAATCAATTGGATGTACTCAATCAGGTCGCAGAAGCCACCACTTTGATTACCCATGATTCCGATGCCGCTGATTCAAACCGTGAGTTGTACATCGGGATGAGCAATTATGACGCAGGTTGGATGTGCGGAGAATTAATCAAAGAAGCCACCAAAGACGTAGCGGGTGAAGTGTCCATCATGATTTTCGTCGGTCGACTCGAACAGGTAAATGCTCGACAACGCCGTCAGGGTCTGATCGATTATCTCATGGACCGCGAAAAAGATGACACGCGATATGATGAACCCGGCAGTGAAATCGACAACGGGCGATTCGTTATTTTGGGAACTCGTACGGACGACTTTGACTTCAACAAGTGCAAGTCCTATGCAGAAGATACGCTGACTGCCTATCCGGATATTACCTGTATGGTCGGGTTATTTGCCTACAATCCTCCTATGATTCTCGAGGCATTGGCATCGGCTGACAAACTCAATGAAGTGCATGTGATTGGATTTGATGAAGACGCCAGCACGCTACAGGCAATTATCGATGGTACGTGCTACGGTACGGTCGTCCAAAACCCATATCAGTATGGTTACCAATCGGTCAAAGTACTGGCCGAGCATGCCACGGGCAAACAGGACATTTCGGAACTAGATGACTTCATTGACATTCCTGCACGGAAGATCGAGAAAGACAACGTCGAAGAATTTTGGGCTGAGCTCAAAAAGCTTACGGACGAAACAGACAGTGAAGAAGCCGGAGAAGAAGAGTCTGCTGAGTAAGCCAGGACACTTCTCATCCTCATCCAACTGGGGACTGTATTTCATGATTGAATACAGTCCCTGTTTTTTGATGACTGTAGCCGATGCCAGAATCCAATCTCATTCTCAATGTACAAAATCTCACCAAACGCTTTCCGGGCGTGGTGGCACTCAACAACGTACAGTTACAACTGTATGCTGGTGAGTTTCTATCGTTGATTGGCGAGAATGGAGCGGGCAAAAGCACTTTGATGAAAATCCTTGCCGGGGTCCAGTTACAGGACGAAGGTACGGTCGAAGTCTTTGGCAAGCTGGCGAGAATGGACAGTGTCAAGGCAGCACAAGCTCACGGAATCGCCTTGATTCATCAGGAGCTAAACCTAAGTGAAAACCTGAGTATCGCCGCCAATATTTTTCTGGGCCGGGAACCGTCCTCCTTTGGTTTTTTAGACAAGCAGACAATTCACTCCGAAGCCAGGCGATTTCTGGAAATGGTTGGGCTGAATATCCTCCCGGAAACTCTAGCCAGTGAGCTCTCCATCGGGCAACAACAGCTCGTCGAAATTGCAAAAGCACTTAGCATCGATGCGCGCATTCTGATTATGGATGAACCAACGTCGAGCTTAAGTGCCGGAGAAACTGAAAAACTTTTTGAAGTGATTGCTGACCTCCGAACACGTGGTGTGAGCATTATTTATATTTCACACCGTCTGGCCGAAGTCAAAGCACTATCCGATCGAGTGACCGTATTTCGAGACGGTTCCTATGTGGGTGATCTAGCTGGTGATGAAATTACTCACGATGCCATGGTTAAACACATGGTCGGTCGCGAACTCTCACAGTATTATGCCCACGAGCCCAACGAAGTCGGTGATGTGATTTTGAAAGTCACGAATTTACGAACTCAGGCTAATTCGGATCATGAACTTAGTTTCGAGGTGAAACAGGGAGAAATCGTGGGAGTATCCGGATTGGTCGGAGCCGGACGTACGGAAATGCTGGATGCGTTATTTGGTGTCGCCCCCGCGTTAAGTGGATCCCTGGAAGTTAATGGCGAGCTGGTGGTCATTCGATCGCCACAAGACGCTATTGGTCTGGGGTTAGCTCTGGTCCCTGAGGATCGCAAGGGTCAGGGATTAGTGCTACCGATGAGTGTTAAAGAAAACACCAGTTTGGCGTCTTTAAAAACGCATGCCATCTCGGGATTTTTTCGCAACGCTAACCGGGAATGCGAAGATACCGAGGAAATGATCGAGCGTTTAAGAACGAAAACTCCTAACGCGGATCAGATTGTTGGATTCCTTTCAGGAGGTAATCAACAAAAAGTTGTCCTCGGCAAATGGTTGGCAACACATCCAACGCTCCTTTTACTTGATGAACCAACTCGGGGAATCGATATCGGAGCTAAACAGGAAATCTATCAACTCATGGAAGAACTGGCAGCACAGGGAATGGCCGTCCTGTTTGTTTCCAGCGAATTAGAAGAGATCATTGGTATGTCCGACCGGACGATTGTTATGCACGAAGGTCGCATCACAGGTGAGTTGCCACGTGAACAACTGACCGAAGAAGCAATCATGCAGTTAGCCACCGGTGGCGTTCAATATTAACCAAACCAATTTCATTCCATCTCAATCATAAAAGGCGTTACTCAGATGAATAAAATCATGGGAATTCTGATGCTACTGGTATTTGCCTGTATTGCAACGAATATCCTAAGTGGTGGTAACTTCGTCATTCCCTTCAACCTACAAAACCTGATGATTCGGACATCCATGTTCGGCATCATCGGGATCGGTGTGGCCTTTGTGATTATCACCGGTGGCATTGATCTTTCGATCGGTTCCATGATTGGCTTGATCGGCTGCCTGATGGTTCTGTCGCTCACCAAATGGGATTACGGAATGGGTACCACTCTGGCGATCGTGTTGGGCGTATCTTTACTGTTGGGCTTATTACATGGAGTGTTGATCACCAAAGCTCATCTCCAACCGTTTGTCGTCACACTATGCGGCCTACTCATTTATCGAGGAGCTGCCCGCTGGATTACGGACGATGGGACAGGCGGTTTTGGGCAGGACTACAATGACTCCTTACGACTGCTTGCAACGGGTAAACCATTCTCCATGTCCACAGTGCTGATCGTTTTGGGCGTTGTGGCCGCAGTCATATGCATCTTCAAACTCGTAAAACAACAGAAAAGCCAGAACACTCCCTGGACCTGGACTCTGGGCATCGTAATAAGTTTAGTCATTGGCCTTTGTGGTGGGAGTCGATTTATCAACGTGTCTGAGGATACAGTATTAAAGCTCGCCAATCCCACTTCCGTCCAGATTTACAATAAGTTTGATTCCACCAAACTCGACATCAGAAAACTTGATGAATCGGACGCGGATCAACGCCCGAGTAAGTTCATGCCCGAGATTCTATTGAATTATTTGGGGTACTTAGCCTTGCCCATCGCCATCACGTTAGCATGCTGTTTCATTCAAGTCGATCGCCGAGTGGGAATACTTTCCATTGGATTACTGATGGGAGGAGCACTCATGACATTCCTGGCCTCCAGGCATGTGGACAAGCTTTTCAGCAACAGCGAGGACATCGGATTTTCGGCAATCGGTGCAGTCACTATCTCGCTCGGTGTCTTTATCGTGGGACTCGACCGATTCCTTAAAGGTGTTTACAAATCATTGCCAAACTTCCGTGGTTTACTGGGGATCACCTGTGTATTGGGAGGATGTTGGCTGGTAAGTCAAACACCCATTTGTCGTACATTGATCCCAGCTCCGATGATCTTTCTGGCGGTGATCGCTGTTGCAGCCGCCATTTTTCTTAACCAAACCATCTATGGTCGATACTTGCTGGCATTAGGTAACAATGAAACTGCTGCCAAGCTGAGTGGCATTAACACCGACCGCATGATCATACTGGCGTATGTCATCTGTGCGTTTTGTACCGCCATCAGTGGAATCCTCTTCGCATTGGACGGCAACTCTGTTCAACCAGCCGGCCATGGGAATTTCTACGAACTCTATGCGATTGCTGCCGCCGTACTGGGCGGATGTAGCTTACGTGGAGGAGAAGGAAGTATCACTGGAGTCGTGATCGGAGCCGCAGTTATGCGTGTTCTTTATAACTCGATTACCCTACTAAAAATCCCCACCACTTTGGAATTTGCCATCATTGGAGTCGTCATCATGATCGGAGTTTTGGCTGACGAAGTTGTCAAAAAGATTAATAATGCGAAGCGACAGCAGGAAGAAGCAGCACGCGTCAGCCTTGTTGACGTAAATAATTCAGACTAGAATGATAGCCACAGTGGGTGGAACGTATGCCAACCGCTAATAGTAATATTCGTACGACCTTTTACTATCCTAGGAAACTTAATTATGAAAAAAGCATTTCTATTAATGCTGTTCGTATTCAGCATCACAATTGCTGGATGTGGCGACAAAAAAACCGATGTACCTGCCGATCCAGATGCAGATAACATTTCAACTGAAATGGAAACCGAAGGTGAAACTCCTGAAGATCCAGGTGAAGAAGCTGAAGGTGAAGGCGAAAACTCATCTGACGGCTAAGCTCTGTCAGCATGAGCACTTTGCTCAACAGATTAAAAGCGTGGTTAGTGGAAACTGACTACGCTTTTTTCGTGGACCAATGTCTAGCCGCTCAACCGAACTGATCTTGTAGAAGGGTGGAGCCGACCTGAGAGGTTTAGCAGTAATCAAAAGGGGATTTATGAGTATAAGCACAATAGATTAAATCCATCGGGTGCATCACTCTGACACTCTCATCCTGAACGCGACGCTCTCTGTCTATCTGCATCAAACATCCTGAATTCGCCGTAAGAACGATGCTGGCACCTGTTCCACGGATATTCCCCAGTTTTCGCTGACTTAGCTGATCCGCCATATCTGTTTCGGTAAGGTTGTAAGTCCCCGCCGCTCCGCAACACATTTCGCTTTCAGGTAAATCGACCATTTCGACTCCTGGAATCTTACTAATGATATTACGAGGTTGTTGTCGGACTTTCTGAGCATGTACTAAATGGCAAGCATCGTGATAGGTAACTTTGACGTCCAGAGGAGCCTTCGGAGGAATAAAACCTAATTCATCTAAGAATTCGTGCCCGTCCTTTACTTTGGATGAAAAACCGTTTCGAGCCTCAGCTGTTTGCTCGTCATCCCAAAGATGCCCGTAGTCTTTTAACATCGAGCCACACCCGGCCACGTTGACAATAACGGCATCGATATCATCACGATCGAACGCAGCGATATTATCAGCAGCCATCTTAACAGCTGGTTCTTCGCTACCGGTATGGAAGTGAATCGCTCCGCAACACCCTTGAGCATCGGGAATGACAACGTCACAACCGTTTTGCTGTAGCACATGCGCGGTTGCGTAATTAGTTTGAGCAAAGATTTCACTTTGCACGCATCCTGTAAAGAGTGCCACTCGTGCTCGACGTTTACCAATCGCCGGCATCACATGCTCGAGCTTGCCATCGGCCTTCCTGAGTTTAGGAAGTAAAGTCGCCATTCTGCCAATCCGAGCGGGTAGTAACTTCCAAATTCCCGTCGTAAGCATCAGGGAGTCGAGTTTGAACAACTGAGCGAGCTTAGCAAAGATTAATGCTTTTCGTAACCTCTTAGGAAACGGAAAAAGCCCAAAGAGTATGAACTTATGGAACCAGTCATTTGTCTTTTTCTCACTATCCAGCTCCTTTTCCATCTCGAGTCGGAACGGTTCAATCAAACGACCGTACTGCACTCCTGACGGACAAGCCGTTTCGCAACTGCGACAGTCGAGGCACAGCTCAAGATGACGTCGCACATTTTGATTAAGTTCCACACGTCCATCGGTCACCGCTCGCATTAAGTAAATGCGTCCACGGGGCGAGTCATTTTCGTTACCTGTCATCACATAGGTGGGACAGGCCTGGGTACAGAGACCGCAATGGACGCAATCCAGAAAATATTCGTAATCAATTTTTTCGCCAGGATTAAACGAGGTCACTGGCAGCATTGGTTCACTAGCGTTTGTATCTAATTCAGGTAATGTCGTTTGCTCACTCATTGATACACAAACCTCCCGGGATTCAGAATTCCACGAGGATCAAATTGCTCTTGAATACGATTATGAAGCCATTGTGGAGCGGAGAGTTGTCCCCACATAGTACCCATCGTCAAATCTTCAGGATTAGGACACCGCAAAGTTTCCACATGACCGTGATAATGGGAAGCAATTGGCCCTAATTCCGTCACAACGACTCCTCCGATTCCACCATCGGGTATTTCTGAAAAACCCACGGTAACTACGCCATTAGCAGCATCCGACTGGATGATGCAATCGGCATCTACTTCCAGACACTTTGCGACCACGGGTAAGGCTCCACTCGAAACTGTTTTCACTTGCACAGTTAACTCCCGATCCTGTGCCGGAAACTCCTGAATAAATTCCCACAGTTGGAGATGACGCTCTTCATCCAGAACCGTCGCTCCGGCCGCCCCTTGTGATTTAAGGTCATCTACCAGACGTTGCTGTCCCCACGCGATTTCAACATGAGTCCCGTTAAGCTGAACCGCTAAAATCATACCGGCCTTGGTGACTCCCGTCAGTTCCGCCCATGGTTCTCCCTGAAGTAATTCAATAGCCACAGGAACTGTTGGCGATTCGAGCAACATAGCAATACACTTTTCCGCCACGTCTACACTCTCTACAGCAACCACAACCGTGACTGCCGATTCGGGAATTGGCTTAACTTTGACGGTCGCTTGAGTAATGATTCCCAACGTCCCCATCGAGCCTGTGAGCAACTTACAAAAGTCATATCCGGCAACATTTTTGACAACTCGGCCACCACCATGAAACACCTGCCCTTTTCCGTTGACCGCCTCGATACCGATAACATAATCCCGCACCGTACCGAAACCAAAACGGCGAGGGCCGTTTGCATTGGTTGCAATCACGCCTCCTAAAGTTGCTACGGCTTGCTGTGGGACATCAAGAGGCAACATCAGGCCTTCACCTGCCAGGGTTTGCGACAACGCCTCCATGGAAATCCCGGTTTCCACCGTGATCGTCAAATCCTCGACCGGGAAATCAACAATACGACTTAAGCTTGTAGTAGAGATGCCCCAGCCCTCGGATTTGGCAGCTAACCCGTAATGCAAGGCTGTCTGGCCCCCAAGTGGATACAGAGGAGATTCCTGTTGGTATGCCTGGACGACCTGAGTCGCCAATTCTTCAACAGAAGCAGGCTCCAGCATATGGGAAATCGGCAGTTTATATTTTGAATCTGTCACTTTGTAATTTTCGACTCGAAACGATCGTCGAATTTAGCCTTTTACATCGCCACCATTTTACTTGGAGCTTTACGTTCGACTCCACAAGCACCGGCTGTTGGCAGCATCTTGTCCGGGCTCAATCTGTTGTTCGGGTTAAAGGCGATCCGCAACGCCGTCATGACTTCCAGATCGGCTTCGGTAAACATCTGCTTCATAAACTGGACTTTTTCGACGCCAATCCCGTGCTCTCCGGTAACACTTCCTCCGGCGTCTAAACAGGCCTGTAGAATTTCTCCTCCTGCTTTTAGCACGCGTTCGGTTTGAGAAGGGTCACGTTCGTCGAACAACATCACAGGATGTATATTTCCATCACCGGCATGAAACACGTTGACGATTTGAATCTCATACTTCTTACCGATTTCCATGATCTTTTTATACATCCGAGGAATCTGTGTACGAGGTACCACTCCGTCCTGCGTTACCAGGCTGGAAGCGAGTCGACCAATAGCTCCGAAAGCTTGCTTTCTTGCTTTCCAAAGCTGTTGGCGATGCTGTTCGTTTTCGGCCTGTTGAACTTCTCGCGCTCCTGCAGATTTACAGACTTCAATGATCTGATCACGTTGCGCGTCGAGTCCGGCCTCGATACCGTCTACTTCAATAATCAGAATTGCCTCGGCATCCAAAGGGAACCCAAACTGGAAGGCTTCTTCGAGCGCCACCATGATATCGTGGTCCACCATTTCTAAGGCAGCAGGGATAATGCCCGAACCAATAATCGCGCTGATCGCGTTGGTCGCGTCATCAACACTGTCAAAGACCCCCAGCATCGTTCGGACACTCTCTGGGTTCCTGGTTAGTCGAACCCAGACTCGAGTAACAACAGCGAGTGTACCCTCGCTACCCACCATAATTCCGGCAAGATCTAACCCTGCAGGATCAGCATTGGGCCCACCTAGCCTGAAGATTTCTCCTTCCGAGCTAACTGCTTCCACAGCCAATACATGATTCACTGTCACGCCGTATTTCAACGTATGCGGCCCACCTGAATTGGTTGCCACGTTACCGCCAATGGTACAGGCTCCCTGACTGGACGGATCCGGTGCATAATGATACCCTGTTCCCTTTAACGCCTGAGTTAATCGGATATTCACAACCCCAGGCTGTACGATGGCATATCGATCCCGCAGATTGATTTCTTCGATTTCCTTCATGCGGGTTAGTACCAACATGACTCCGCCACCGATGGGCAGCGTTCCGCCGGCTAAACTTGTTCCCGCTCCGCGAGGCAAGAAGGGAACCTGATAATGATTACAGGCTTTTATGACCGCAGCAATCTGCTGAGTGTCGGTGGGAAAGACAACAACATCCGGACAGTTCTTTTCAATGGTAAAGCCGTCACACTCGTAAACCATCCGATCCGAGTACGCAGTCAAAACGCCCTCAGCCCCAATGATCTGTTGGAGCTCATGAATCAAAGCAACCGGGATGGAAGAATCCACGTCGGACGAACCGTGCATGAAGTAACCCTTTTGTTGTAATACGGCAATGCTGTTTCTCCATTATAGCACTGGAAAACCATTGCTACTGCCCGCCAGTCATCGGATTATTGGAGCTTGCTCGTCGGTACCAACCAGCATCGACAAAACCTAGGCGTCCACCTGCTGACTAAGATGTTCCACAATCGTTTTACCGATTTTAAGCGAACTGGTTGCTGCCGGGCTCGGAGCGTTACAAACATTGATGATTCGTGGTGATGAGAGAATGATAAAATCATCAATCAGACTTCCGTCAGTACCTAATAACTGAGCACGCACTCCAGCTCGTCCACGTACCAGATCATCCTCCGTGACGCTTGGGACGAGTCGTTGTAGTGCTTTGACAAACGCTTTTTTACTAAAGGATCGCCACATTTCCCCCATCCCCTTCTTCCAGTGCCTGAGGGCCATTCGGCGAAAGCCTTTATATGCCAACGCTTCGGCAAGGTCCTTTAGGTTGACATCGCGTTTGCGATAACCTTCTCTGGCAAAAGCGAGTACCGCATTCGGGCCACACTCAAACCGGCCGTCAATCATCCTGGTGAAGTGCACGCCTAGAAATGGAAACTGGGGATCTGGCACCGGATAAATCAGGTTATTACAGAGGTGATAAGACTCCGGCTTGAGGTCGTAATACTCTCCACGAAAAGGGACGACTTTTGATTCGGGGCGTTCCCCGGTTTTCTTCGCCACCCGGTCACAAAATAGTCCTGTACAGTTGATCATGTAGGCACCACGGAATTCACCGACGGTTGTCTGCACGACGACTTCAGTTCCGTCGCGTTGGACACCCTGAACCAACGCATTGTTAACAACCTGACCACCTCGTTGGATAAGTTTTTCGGCCAGCCTCAATGCCACGTCTCTATAACTGACAATGCCGGCATCGGGGACCCAAATCGCTTTGATGCCGGCCGTGTGAGGCTCAATTTCACACAATCGCTCCCGCTCGATGACTTCGCAGCGTACACCATTTTGCTGTCCGCGATCATAGATATTCATCAGCCGCTCGACTTCGGCTTCATTAACTGCCACAATCACTTTGCCACAAATGTCATAGGCAATCCCTTCTTCTTTACAAAACTGTTCCATCATGGCTCGGCCTTCATGACAGTTCCGTGCTTTAAGAGATCCCGGTTTATAATAAATTCCCGAGTGAATCACTCCCGAATTACTGCCTGTTTGATGAATACCTAACTCGGATTCTTTTTCGAGAATCGTCACTTTCATGCCGGGATATTTATTGGTGATTTGATAGGCGGTCGCCAGGCCGACGATACCTCCGCCGGCAATTACAACATCACGTTGGCTGTCACTCATTGGGAAATTATCAATCTCATGGAAAGGGGCCCCAGTTGAATATTGTCCACGTCTGGGGGTTACTTTATAATTTGCGTCAGGCACAGGATCCTATTGTACTCTCTCGTGCCCAGGTAAGCTTGTACCCACGAAAGTTGGTACGTTCAAATACAACTCCCCAAAGGATAGGTACTTATGGCATTCCCCTTCCCGGTTACATTACGCCTTACCGTTCTGATCCTGGCAATTCTCCTGAGCGGATTGCAACGCTCGAGCTTAGCCCAGTCGTCTAACTCGTTTACCGATTACGAAACCGAAATTGCTTTGCAGGATACCGAGTCCTCCAATGCTGGTGCGAAGTCCGCAAAAGAGATTCAGCAGCAGGATGAAGAACTCTATCAACTGATCAAATTGTTTGTTGACACCCTGGACCAAATCGATCGTAACTACGTGAAGGATGTTGACCGACGCGAATTAATCGATGGCGCTATACAAGGCATGCTTGGCAAGCTCGACAAACACTCCAACTACATACCTCCCTCGAATGTGGATCGATTTAAATCCCGGGTAGAAAATGAATTTGGTGGGATCGGTATCCGACTGAATAACCAAAATGGAAAACCAACCATTATTACTCCGATGCATAACAGTCCAGCCTATAAAGCCGGCATTCGTCCCGGTGACATCATCACAGCGATTGATGATCAGGCTACCGACGAACTTCAACCGGAAGACATCGTGGCTGCCTTGAAGGGGAAGATTGGGTCAACCGTTAAACTCAATATCCACAGGCCTTCAGCAGACAGCTCCCGCGTTATCGATGTAGAACGAAGTCTGGTTCGAATAAGTTCCGTACGAGGCGCCAAACGCAATGAAGATGATAGCTGGAACTACTTCATTGATTCCGAAAACAAAATCGGTTATCTGCAGGTCGCTAATTTTGGCCGGCATACAACCAGCGAGATTCTGGATGCGGTCAAGCTACTGAAGAACCAGGGCGTCAAGGGTCTTATTCTTGACCTACGGTACAACCCCGGTGGACTCCTGACTGCAGCCATTCAAATCTCAGACATGTTCGTTAAAGAAGGACGCATCGTAAGCACCGAAGGACGTAGCACTCCCAAACGAGTCTGGGATGCCAAAAGCTCTGGTACCTTCGATGATTTCCCGATGGCTGTCCTCATTAACGAATTCAGCGCCAGTGCCAGTGAAATTCTGTCAGCCTGTTTGCAGGATCATGATCGAGCGGTCATTGTGGGGCAACGATCCTATGGAAAGGGTAGTGTCCAAAATATCATCGAACTGGAGGATGGCAAAAGTGTGCTCAAACTAACCACTGCAGGTTATTTTCGCCCCAGCGGCAGGAACATTGACAAGCCCTCGGCCGACGGTACGGATGAATGGGGCGTCTCACCGGATGAAGGATATGATGTCGTCTTCAATCCCGAACAGCATCGCCTACTGCGGGCGGCCAGACGGGACTCGGATATTGTTCTCAATGGCGCCACCCATAATCCCCGGGAAGGAAAGGACTATCTGGCACTTGTTGATACTCAGTTATTGACTGCACAAAATTATCTGTACGGCGAATTGGAATTACCGACGATTGATGTTCCGGAGCCTAATCAGGACCCGAATGCACCAACGCCAGACGCGACAGACTCCGCTGATCCGGACAAGGAACAACGTCGCCCCTTCAAACGCCCTAAGAAACGACAACCGGTAGAATCAAGTAACGAATGAAAATACTCACGATCGAATCAACATGTGATGAAACAGCCGCTGCCGTTATCACCGATCAATTTGAAGTTCTAAGTAGTGTCGTTGCATCTCAGGAGCAATTGCACCAGAAGTTCAACGGCGTTGTACCGGAAATTGCTGCTCGCGCTCATGTCGAACGGATACTTCCGGTGATCAATGAGACACTGGAACGAGCTGAAGTGCGGCTTGACGAGCTCGATGCAGTGGCGGTTGCCAATGAACCTGGTTTAGCTGGTTCCTTATTGGTGGGGGTCGTGGCGGCCAAAACGCTCTGTTTAGCACATGACATACCACTGGTAGCGGTGAATCATCTGCAAGCACATATTTTTGCCTGTCGATTGGCAGCTGAAAAGAATGTCTTTCCGTGTGTTGGATTGATTGTCAGCGGCGGGCACTCCAATCTTTACCAATGCAATACTGCATTGGATTTCACGCCACTTGGTGGCACGATTGATGACGCTGCCGGAGAAGCTTTCGATAAAGTGGCGACCATGCTGGGACTTCCGTATCCTGGAGGACCGTCCATCTCCAAAGCGGCGTTGGAGGGGAATGATCAGACATATCAATTCCCTCGACCATTCCTTCGAGACAAGGATTCGCTGGACTTTTCGTTTAGCGGACTCAAAACAGCCGTACGTTACGAAATTGCGGGACAGGGTCAAGTCGACTTTGCCCAACTCGAAATCCCTCCCCAAAAAATCGCGGATGTCGCCGCCAGCTTTCAGACAGCCGTGGTCGATTGCCTTGCCGGAAAAGCCATGCTGGCTCTGAAATCTTCCGGCATGGATACTCTATGCGTAGGAGGTGGAGTGGCCGCTAATCATGTATTGCGTGATCGTTTGAGGAGCGAATGCGAGCAGGCGGGGATCACCTTGCATATCGCTCCGTTTAAGCTCTGCACTGACAATGCTGTGATGGGAGCGATCGCCATCGAACGACTGCAGGCCGG
>CEUQ01186836.1_pt1 | contig 20588 bp, 18 predicted proteins | sample 361491 | NCBI WGS metagenome assembly CEUQ01 (sample SAMEA2622796, study PRJEB7988) | marine metagenome | biome: marine biome (ENVO:00000447); feature: marine epipelagic mixed layer (ENVO:xxxxxxxxx); material: "saline water (ENVO:00002010), including plankton (ENVO:xxxxxxxx)" | depth 120 m | reverse complement strand
GGGCGGACGATGAGTTGTCGGCGGATGTCACCGCCAGACTGACGGGAATCATCTCGCCTCATATCGATTTCGAACGGGGTAGCGACACTTACGGCATGATCTGGGAGCAGGTGCTTCCAATGATTCGAGATGTCGAACTGTTCGTCGTGTTCGGCACCGACCACAACGGCGACGGACCGCGACTCACGCTCACCAACCAGAACTACAACACGCCGCTTGGCACGATTGAAACCGATACCGAGCTTGTTGACGACATAGCTCGGATTCTTTCCACAGACCCGACCGTCGAAGACCATCCATTTGCGGACGAGTTCAATCACATCAATGAACATTCAATCGAGCTAGCGACCGTGTGGTTGCAACGGGCAGCGGCCAACACTGGCGCAAAAATGCTTCCGATCCTGTGCGGATCGTTCGGAAGATTGCTTACTGATGGAGCGCCAAGTGTCGACGATCATCCCGAAATCAGTCGAGTAATTCGACTACTTCAGTCAGTGGCAAGGCAACGCCGCACCGTGTTTATCGCCGCTGCCGATCTTGCGCATGTAGGACCTGCGTTCGGAGATGAAGAAGAGATTCCACCTGATTCAGAGTCCCGTAAGTGTGTCGAAGCAGACGATGAGCGGTTGATGGATGCCATCACTCAGGGTAGTCGTCGCAAGTTTTTTGACGAGATCAAGAACAACGGCGACGCAAACCGAATTTGCGGTCTCGCTCCGATCTACATGACATTGTGGGCGGCAGATGCCACGACCGGAACATGGATGGGGTACAAACAGTGCCAGGCAGATTCTGACGACACGTCATTCGTGTCAATCGCCGGTGCCGCGCTGTTCTCTGAGAAGTGATCGATAGTCCCAGCCGGATCATCGATAAAGTGGGAACGACGATGAAGCCAGTAATCAGGCGTTTTCGGATTCGATTTGAGTGTTGCCGCTGACCATCTCGCCTGTCGCCTGGTAGAGCGCTCGCTCCACAATGTTCATCGCTCTGTCGGCAACTCGCTCCACGTTGTGAGCCGCCCACATGAGGTAGGTAGCGCGCTCGGCGTTTTCAGGACCGGCTTTTACCAACTTCATCAGATCTGTGCGGACAGTGTCGTAGAGTTCGTCGACAGCATCATCGTCCCGTTCAAGGTCAGCATTCATTTTTCTAACCACATCAGCGTCGCGGCTCATAAATGCTTCGAGCGCTCGTTTGAGCATGCTGACCGCCATGTCGCCCATTCGCGGAATGTCGATCAATTCTTTCAGCGGAGGGTCGTTGCCCATCATTACGCTGATCTTTGCGATGCCTTCGGCGTAGTCGCCAATTCGTTCGAGCTCGCCGGCAATTTGCAGAGAAGCCACAATACGGCGAAGGTCACCAGCCATTGGCGACTGTCGACGAATAAGCTCGATGCAGTAGCGCTCGATTTCGAGCTCGGTCTCATCAATGTGATCGTCCATCTCGATCACACGCTGTGATCGCTTGATATCGCGGTTTTTAAGGGCCTGGAGAGCGTCGAAAATCGCCTTTTCTACCAGTCCACTCATCAGGATGAGTTCAGCTTCGAGGCGTCCGAGTTCTCGGTCGAACTCCTGTCGGCCCGTCGAAATGATGCTGTTATGTTCGTTCATCGTCGCCTGACTCTTCCTGTGCGGTCTCGTGGTTGACCTATCGACCGTTATCCGATTCGACCGGTTACGTACGCTTCAGTTCGTTCGTCTTTCGGGTTGCCAAAGACCTGGTCGTTGGTGCCGTATTCGATCAATCGACCGATGCGTTCTTCACCAGCCATCATTACTGCGGCGTAGTCGGAGATTCTAGTCGCCTGCTGCATGTTGTGGGTCACGATGATGATCGTAACTTCGCTGGCGAGCTCCTGTATGAGCTGCTCGATAGCCTGCGTTGAAATCGGATCGAGCGCGGATGCAGGTTCGTCCATGAGAACGATCTCGGGGTTTACTGCAAGTGCCCTCGCAATACATATTCGCTGCTGCTGACCTCCAGAAATACTGAGGCCACTGTCGTTCAGACGGTCTTTCACCTCGTCCCACACTGCGGCACGGCGTAGAGAAGTCTCTACCACTTCATCGAGGTCGTCGGTCATTCCGTTTATCCGTGGACCGAAGGCTACGTTTTCATAAATGCTTTTCGGGAACGGATTTGGTCGCTGGAATACCATTCCGATCTTGAAGCGAATCTCGGTCGGGTCGATTTCGTCATCGTAAATATTTTGCCCGTCGAAGTTGACCGTCCCTTCGACCGATGCGCTGGGGATCAGGTCGTTCATCCGGTTAAAGCAGCGAAGCAGCGTGCTCTTACCGCAGCCGGAAGGACCAATTAGCGAAACAACGCTGTTCTTCGGAACCTGGATCGACACCCCTTCAACCGCTCTTTGCGAGCCGTAACTCACCGACAAGTTCCTAGCTTCTAGCACGGGATCGATATCTTCGAAACGCAGTATGTTTTCAGCCGATCCCGCCTGGGACAGTAGATCGGTGTCATTGAGAGTCATTAGTTGCTCCGAGCAGTGGCCATTTCATTTCAGGCTGTCGAATCGATGAGACCAAGAAGAATGGTATTCGGGAAAAGTTAACAGAATGAAAGATGATTTGGTGATCTTGACCGACTCTACAATTTGATGTGTCGAAGTTGAAATGGCCCCACCAATTAAGGGTCGATCGCAACAGCAGCCGTTGCCCATCCGAATAACGTGCCACGCATTCCGCGTCCGGTTTCAGGTGAATAGAACTCTCGGAAATCCTTGAACGCCGCTTCCTTCGACCGTTCCGAGATGGTTTTAGACTCATCGTCGTATCCGTGTGACTTAAACCCGCGGGCAAGCAACCAATTCAGGTTCATGCAGATCGGACCGCGCCAGATCATTGCTTCGCTTTCAGCGTCGTAGGATTCCTCAGACGCCGCTACGCTTGGTATTGGAAACGGTCGCCAGAAGTGATCGGGGTTCGTTACGAACCGTTCCATCACACTGGCGATTCGGTCTTTTGGAGTTCCGGAGAGGATTAGAGGGAATATCGCTCCGACAGATAACGTCGTGTCGGGTAATTGCTCAGCGCCATGAAGGTAAACGTAATGACCTCTTTGATCGTCCCAGCATCGCTCGTTCAAAGCGTCGGTTGTACACGCAGCGTATTTACCGGCACTTGCAGCAAGTTGATCTTCTCCTAGTGCAGTGTGCATCTTCTCAATGGAGGCCCATGCGTCGGCGTAGACGGCGTTCATGAACGGATCGATCACTACGAATCGATTGCGCTTGATGGCCGTTCGATAATCGAAGTTTCCACCGCGAAAAATGTTGTACCAGTCGAGTTTTCTGTTCGCCCACAAGATACGAGCTCGACCCGGATTCGATACTCCAAGGGCTCGATCGAATGATGGATTGTTGTCCGTTCCTGCTTCATAAGGTGAAACAATTCCGATGAGACCTGATCCGTCGGAATCCCGCTCTCTTCCAAGCCACTTATAAAACGCTCGAACCTTCGGGAGGAATCTTGCGAGCAAGGTGGAATCTCCGGTTTGGATCCAAAGCTCCTCTAGCGCATGTGCAATCACCGGCGGTTGGATCATTCCGGAATGGCGTCTACGCCATTCGCCCATTCGGCTCTGACCGTAAATCACGCTCATAGCGGCTCCTCGCCGCCCCCAGTACGTTAGGTGCCCGATAAAACCATCTTCCCGTTGCGGAATAAGTAACGTTTCCAGCTCGGCAATCGCCATTTTCGGGTCGAGGCGTGCCAGCGCGATGATGTGAAAACACGAATCCCAGAACCACTGCCAGTGATATCGACCCGGGGAAGGGATCGAATACTCATAGTTGGTCTTGTAAAATGGATCGTAACCCGTACGGCGATTCCCAATTAAGCGCGCGAGGGCACGTTGTTCCAGTGTTCCGTTCAGATCGGGTTCGACTTTGCGAGATTTTTTCGAAGTCACGCACCGAGTTTAGGTATTCAGCGAAGCAATGTCATGTGAATATTGCGAATGCCCAACCTATATTAGCGTTGCTAAACTTAGTTTTTACCCCTCCAACTACCTCTTCTCGATGACTACTCCTTTGTCTTCCGCTCCTGAGCCGGCGAGTGCAGAAGCTTCTGAATCTGCCAGCGCGCTCCCTTCAATACTCGAACTCTCTCGCGACAAACTCACTTCGACAATCATCGAAATGGGTGAGAAGAAGTTCCGCGCTAGCCAGCTCTGGCGATCGCTCTACAACGAAACCGCGAAAAGCTTCGACGACATGTCGACACTGAGTAAGCCTTTTCGTAAATCTCTAAGTGAGTCGTACTCGATCTCTCCGCTAGAGGAGGTGATGTACCTAACGTCAGCTGACAACTCGACGAGCAAGTCACTGTATCGACTGCACGACGGCGAGTTGATCGAGTCGGTGCTGATGCGTTACGAAACTGACGGACACCGTCGAAACCGTAAAACAGCGTGCATTTCCACTCAGGCGGGATGTGCTCTCGGATGCACGTTCTGTGCAACTGGTCAGCAGGGATTCCGTAGGAATCTCACCGTTGGCGAGATCGTCGCGCAGGTCATCGAACTGCAACGAATCGCAATTGAAGAAGACAAAGCCCAAATAGCAGAAGGCAAGCGCACCAAGGGCGAATTACAAGGTGTGACCAACGTCGTCTTCATGGGAATGGGCGAACCACTGGCGAACTACAACAATGTCATGGCCGCTATTCTCGTGTTGAACGATGGACAGGGACTAAACATTGGTGCGAGACACATCACGCTCTCGACCGTTGGACTTGTCCCTCAAATCCTCAAGCTTGCCGATGAAGAGCTACAAATAAATCTTGCAATTTCTCTTCATGCGCCCGATAACGCAACTCGATCACAAACTATGCCGGTGAACAAGCGATACCCGGTCGAAGAGTTGATTCGTGCTTGCCACAAGTACGCCAATAAAACCAAGCGGCGAATATTCTTCGAGTACGTCCTCCTAAAGGATCAGAACGATTCGATTGAACAGGCGCAAAAGCTCGGTAGGTTACTCAACAGTTTGCACTGTCACGTGAACCTGATCCCGGTCAACCCTACTAATGATGGACTGTTCGATCGGACGGATCTCCGAGCCGCGAAGGACTTCCAGGGCGGTTTGAAGCAGTACGGCATTCCGTCAACAGTGCGCATTGAAAAGGGAATCGACATTAATGCTGGTTGCGGTCAACTTCGTGAGCGAGCGATCGACATTCTCGGTGCCTGAATCGCTTGGACCTGTTCCTAATCTCTTGATTCGTCTGTAGAATTCTGCCTCGTTGACTGACCCGTATTAGGGTCCCTCAATAACGAATTGGAGTATCTGCATGACTGGACACGCATGGCCCGAGGTTTACAAGAAGCTCGGAGTAGCACCTATTATCAATGCCCAGAGCTGGATTACGGCTCTCGGTGGTTCGATTATGCGCCCCGAGGTCCTTCAAGCCATGGACGACGCTGCTGGCGTATTCATCGACATCAAGAAGCTTAATCTCGCTGCTGGTGAAGTCGTTGCTACCGCATGTGGTGCGGAGCGTGGACTCGTAACGGGCGGTTGTGCAGCAGCGCAGGTGTTGATGGGTGCCGCTTGTATGACGGGCACGAGCGAAGAGAAGGCAGAGCAGCTGCCCGACACGACCGGAATGAAGAACGAGATTCTCCTTTTCGATGGGCAACGCAACCGTTATGACAAGGCGTTCATAACCGCGGGCGGCAAGCTCGTTACATTCGGTGACGGAGACTCAGTCACTTCTGAAGATCTCGAACAAGCCATCACCGATAAAACTGCGTGCGTGGCGTTCGTGGTAGCTCCGTTCCTGCCAGCCGGAATCGGATTAGAAGAGACAATTCGCATCGCACACGAACGTGGTGTTCCGGTCATCGTAGACGCCGCTGCTGAAGTACCACCTCGTGCGAACCTTTCGAAATTCCACGAAATGGGAGCTGATCTGGTCGCATTTAGCGGTGGTAAAGGAATTGGCGGTCCTCAGTCCACAGGATTGCTTGCAGGCAAAGCTGAATTGATGGAAGCGGTGGTGATGAATTCACTTAATCTCGATTCATCTATCGCTGCAATTGGTCGACCAATGAAGGTATCCAAGGAAAACATCGTTGGGCTAGTAACGGCTCTTCAACTCTTTACAGATTCTGATGAAGCCGCCGAGTGGCAGGGATGGCACTCAAAAGCCGAGTACGTCGCTGAACGATTAACTGGCATTGACGGAGTGCGAGTCGAAATAGAAGACGATCCATCCGAACGGCAGGGCCCGCAACCGGTTCTCTACTTCGAAGAAGATTACTCAGGTCCGTCTATCGCCGAGATCAAGGAACAACTCGAAGCAGGTGATCCGGGCATCTTTGTCGGCGGTGGTGGAGCCAGAGAAGAGATCAACATCGTGATGGTGAACGTCCAGGAGGGGGAAGAAGTCATCATTGCGGATCGCTTCAATGAAATATTGCGCGGCTAGTTAGTCGAATCTGATATTCCCGTTTGCAGCCATAGCAAACCCGCGCTCGGTTGTTTGTCGAGTACTTTGATGGTTTTTATACGTGGGTAAGTTCGCGTATTGATGCCGTAAATTTCGGCAATACCGCTTTTGCCTTTAGCGGCATGGGAAATTCTTGTTTATCGCGTTACTTTCATATAGTTCAGCCACTCAGAACACCTATGTTGAACTAGGTATGTGCAATTACAACCATGTTGGAGTTCGACTTTACGGGTGTCCGATGCGTGCCGTTAATTACCGCGGTTCACGGGCTCGACTCGGTAATTTCTACGATGTTGCACTGTGGGCCCAGCGAAACAGCGTAACTTATCTTCCAAGCAACGCTCAAACAAAAACTAGAGTGCGATATTACAACGATAACTACGAGGGGGATTCTCGTAGAAATCGCATAGGTCGAGCGATATAAATAAAGGGCAATAGAAATGATCGTGAAAGGATCCCAGAGCCAAAAAGGCATACAGGACCTTGAAACAGCGATCGCGCTAATTGCATTCGTGGTTATGGCTTCAGTGTTCGTCCCGGACGGACAACATGGTGTGCGATGACCTATGGCCCGTCCCCGGAGCGCGAACGCTAAACTCCTCGGCATTATGTTCCAGGTAGGTCCAAACTGAAATGAATCCGGTATCCACCGGCCAGAGGATGCCCGTTTCTGATTAATAGGCTATCGAACGATTTCTAGTTGGCAGCAACTAGTGTGATTGAACTGGTAGGTCTTTGAGCAGGCCTGCGTCGTCCATCGATTGCCACTCGTTCAGGAAGGTTGTGTTCCATTCTTCAGTCAGGATGTGTTCCATCATGTCTCTGAAGATTGGCCAGAACACGATAATTCCGTCTGCACCGTCGGCAATCGCTGCTTCGGCGGTTTCGACAGACCGAACGAGAGCGGCAGTGATGAATGGTCGATCTCCCCAGCCATCGAACATATCTTGGCAGTCACGAATCAGCTTGGTCGGATCACCGCTTACTTCCTTGAAAGGTTCGCAGAAAGGCAGTACGTGAGTGACTCCAGCTGCTGCCACTGCGGCTGCTTGCGGAAGCGAAAATACTGTCGTGCAGAAAGTCGGAATGCCTGCTTTTTTCAGCTCCGAGAACGCACCTAGAGCGTAAGTCGTCGCCGGGATCTTTAGGATGATCTGGTCGGACATCTTAGTGAACACTTCACCTACATCGAGGAGTTCCTGGGTTGAGTGACCGTCGATCTCGATAGCGACAGGCTTGTCAGTGATGTCCAAGTATCTCTTGGTTACCTCTGTTATTTGACCGTATTTCTTAACCATGTCGTTCAACACAATTGTGTTGGTGACGATTCCGGCAGCCCCGCGGTCCATCCATTCGGCGAGGTCTTCGGGATCTCCGGCGAGCCACATGGCAGGTCCCGTTCCAGTCATTCGAGCGCTCTTGGCAGTACCGAAGAGCGGTTCGGTTAATTTGGGTGAAGTTCCATTTTGGGTTGCCACTGTATTTCTCCGGAGTCGTGTTGGCCGATCGTAGAATACGATTTGATCACTTTGATGATAATTTCTCTCAGATTCGGGAAGTTTACCGCCTGTGTGTACTTTCGTGTTCTGAACCTTCAGGGTTTAGACCACTGTATCCGAACGGACGCCAGCACTGGAGTCGATGTTTGGAAGATAACTTGACGGCGATGCTGATTCGTTTAGTCGAACAGTGCATCGGCGAGTATTTCGACTATGTGTCGAGATTCCCGCGGGGTGTTGAAACCAATTTGTTCACGGCAGGAAATACCGTTCGTGGCGATTTCGACGTTACTTCCGGCTGCTCGAATTGCCGGGAAGAGTCGGTCTTCACCTGTGGCGCTCGAAATGGCAACGTGCTCCTTTTCATATCCAAAGGACCCTGCCATTCCGCAGCATCCAGCTGAAATTTCTAAGGCGGTGTATCCATCAGGCAGGTTCAGTGCTTTCAGAGAATTCGATGTGCCAGTAAGTGCCCGTTGGTGGCAGTGACCAAAGAATTGAATTTCTCTCTGGGCTTCTGACCAGTTGACCTGCTGTTTGCCATCGTCATGGTTTTCGACAAGCAAGTCCTCGACTGTCACGACCGCTGACGCAACCTGTTTCGCCTTGGCGTCTCCGCCCAGTAGGTCGGGCCAATCATCGGTTATCGCTGAAACGCAGCTAGCTTCACAACCAACAATCTTGATTCCCTGCTCGACGTATGAGTGGAGCAGATCGACATTGTGTCGAGCGTTCTCACCAGCCTTGTCGAGCAATCCTTTTGAAATCATTGGACGTCCGCAGCACTTTCGATCATTCAAGATCACAACTTCGTAGCCCATTGCTTCAAGAACCCGGGTTGCCGAAATTCCAATTGATGGGTGGTTGAAGTTCATGAACGTGTCGTGGAACAAGATCACCTTCCCGCGAGGCGACGGGTTAGTTGATTTGTGCCCTTTGAACCACTTCTGGAAGGTGTTGCGCACAACTTTCGGAGAAGGTCTATTACGGTCGAATCCAATAGTCTTTTCCAGAAGGAATTTCACCGGAGCAGATCTATTAACCGCGTTGGCAATCGGTGCTAACGGAGCAGATAGCTCGTTGAACTTATGAATATCTGCGACCACTCTAGAGCGTATTGGGACCTTGTTGGTTTTGTAATACTGATAGAGGTATTCGTACTTGATCTTCGCCATGTCAACGTCCGAAGGGCACTCAGACTTGCATGACTTGCACTCCAGGCAGAGATCAAGAACCTTAATTAGGTCTTTAGAGGCGAATTTATCGGTCGGTAACGCGCCGGAAAGAGCTGCTCGAAGTGAGTTTGCTCGACCACGAGTGGTGTGTTTTTCTTCTCGTGTCGCCATGTACGAAGGGCACATTGCTCCGGCGTTCACCTTGCGGCAAGCACCTACACCGTTGCACTTTTCGATAGCGGCGATGTAGCCGCCTTCTGCCGACCAGTCGAGCCGAACAGGAGGTGCGATTGGTTTGTAGTTTGTGCCGTATCGAAGGTTTTCGGTGAGCTTTGGCGTATCGAAAATCTTATTCGGATTCATCACGCCGTTCGGATCGAACGCCGACTTCACTTCTCGGAAGTGTTGGACGAGGTCTGATCCAAACATTTTGTCGGCAAAGGCTCCACGGACAATACCGTCACCGTGCTCCCCGCTCAGAGATCCGCCGAACTCTAAGACCAGATCCGAAATTTCATCGGCAATGCGTGCCATCTGATCAATCCCGTCGAGTGTCTTCATATCTACGACTGGGCGAATGTGGAGGCAGCCGACCGAAGCGTGACCATAGTAACCGGCCTCGGTTCCGTTCGACTGAACAATTTCGTCGAAGCGCTTTACATACTCGGGGAGCTTTTCGGGAGGGACCGCGGTGTCCTCCACAAACGGCATTGGCTTGGCGTCGCCAGGGATGTTCATCATCAAGCCGAGACCAGCCTGACGCATCGCCCAAACCTGGGCTTGCTCTGAGGCTTTCATCAACCGAGTCGTCGCGTATGGTCGACCACCCGTCTTCATTCGTTCGTCAAGCTTGTCGAGTTTTGAATGGACTTCAGCTTCCGAGTCTCCGGTCATTTCGACCACGAGAATGTCGGTGGGATTGCCTTCGAGGAAAGTGAGGTTTCGAGCGAAGCCAAGCGACTTGCGGGCTTGCGAAATGATCATGTCGCCCATGTGCTCAACGGCATCCGGGTTTTGCTCGAGAGTCGCGACCGTTGCTTCCATTGCCGATGAAATGTCAGTGAAATGGAGAACTGAGAGCCCTTTGACTTTCGGAATCGGCTCGAGGTTGAGTTTTGCCTCTGTTACGGCTACGAGTGTGCCTTCGGAACCCACGATGAGCTTGGCGATGTTCAGCATTTCCGGGTTCTGTACGAGGTCGATGTTATACCCACCAACTCTTCGCAGAATTTTTGGGTATCGCTCTTCGACAGCCGCAGCAGACCGGCGAGCTATCTCATTAACCTGGTTGTAAATACGCCCTTCGAGGGTTTCGGACTTCATCTTTGATTCGAGTAGTCCGGTGGAAATTTGTTCGAAAACGGTCGCCGATCCATCAGAAAGAACAACTTTCATTCCCAGCACTTGGTCGACGGTTTTGCCGTAAACGATCGAGTGAGCGCCACACGAGTTGTTACCCATCGCTCCGCCAATATTGGCACGAGAAGATGTGCTTGGGTCTGAGGTAAAGAAAAGCCCGGTATGACGAGCCTGTCGGTTCAGATCGTCGATAGTTACACCGGGTTGAGTTCGAACCCATTGTTCTTCCTGATTGATCTCCAGTACATCATGCATATACTTCGAGAAATCTAGAACAACAGAATGGTTAACCGTCTGACCCGAAAGACCAGTTCCACCGCCTCGCGGGAGTACCGAAACATTGTTTTGCCCCGCAATCTCGAGTACTGCCTGAACATCGGAAGAGTCTCGCGGGATTACAACTCCAACCGGCTCAATTCGGTACAGCGAAGCGTCAGTCGAGTACATTTGTCGCGTTATGTCATCGAACCTGACTTCGCCACCGACTGCAGCCCTGAGATCGGCTTCTAAATCGGCAGAAGAGCTCGACATCTTGGGCGGTCGGAAAGTTTTCGTCATTGAACTTACTTCGAAGCTACAGCGTGAGGATCATCTTCTGTAGAAGAAGGGAACACCTTAGAGAGAACAATGGCGAATGTGAAGATGGTCGAGATCACAGCCAGCGACAGGAACGGGGATTCCGTCACCGCTGGAAGGTGGAATTCAAACGTGTGAGCCGCTTCTTCAAGAACCATTTTGATACCGATGAGTACGAGTACCAGAGCGAGACCGTACTGTAAGAACCGGAATATTTGAACGAGTCCAGATAGCAGGAAGAAAAGCGGCCTGAGTCCTAGTACCGCCATTGCATTCGAAGTCCAGACGACGAACGGATCCTTCGTGATACCGAATACCGTCGGGATAGAGTCGATGGCGAAGATGATGTCAGTCGTACCAAGAGCAATGATCACCAGCAGGAAAGGGGTTGCCGCTTTTGCACCGCTTGGAAGTCGAGTGAAGAAATCGTGCCCGTGATACTGATCGGTAACCGGCATGACCTTTCGGAAGACCCGAACAACCGGGTTCTGCCCCGGATCTACTTCGGTATCACCAAGGAAGGCGATCTTGTAACCGGTGTAGACCAAGAAGGCACCAAGTACGAACAAGGCCCACGAAAAGGCGCTAATGATGCTCAGCCCAATAGCGATGAATATCGCTCGGGCTATAAGTGCGCCGATGATTCCGTAGAACAGTGCTCGTAGTCGGGCGCCGTCGGGCAGACCGAAGTAGGTAAATATGACAAGGAAGACGAATAAATTGTCGACACTCAGGGCTTTTTCTACAACGAATGCAGTGGCGTAGTTGACGCCCTGCTCAGTGGATCCGGCACTGAAGATCCAGATTCCACACACAGTTGCCACGCCCCACCAGAATGCTGTAAGCCAGGCTGCTTGCCTCATGCTTACTTCGCGGGAGTTTCGAGTGAGGATTTTTAGGTCGAGAACAAGAAGGACTGCGAGGATTACGTTGAATATGACCCAGTGAGTGAAAGTAAAATTTTCTGCCAACGCAGATGCGCCCTTCCAGCTTAACCAGCTTAAGTAGTTGTTTTACTGCTGTTCAATATTACTGGCTTAACGAGCGCGCTGAGTAAAAACCCATTAACTTTTTTATCCTGTACCTCACGGCTCTATAAGCCGAATCGTCAGAGTGAAGACACAGTATCTAACCCCTGCTGTCGAATCTAAGAGGTTTTGCTGATCTTGTAGACCTGCTCTCCTCGAGGAGTCTTAACCTTGACCTCATCGCCCAGTTTCTGACCCAAGATTGCTGATCCAACAGGAGAGACGATTGAAATTTTGCTGGCGAGCGGATTGGCTTCGTTTGGTTCAACAAGCTGATAATTGACCTTTTTGTTCGATGTGGTCTCGGTAAGTTCCACCTTTGATCCGATTTGAACCCGGTTTTCTTCCTGCTGTTTCGCGTCAATGATAACCGCAACCTTGAGGGTCGCTTCGATCTCCTGAATCTTACCGATGGTCATTCCCTGAGCTTCACGCGCTGCTTCAAGTGGTGCGTTTTCTCGAACGTCACCATCGGCAGCAGCGCGCTGGATGTCTTTAACAATTCGCACTCTTTCTTCCTGAAGCTGTGTGAGCTGCTTGGTCATCTCGTTGTAACCACTCTGGGTAAGGCGAACCAAACGAGTGTTGGTGTCCGGTGTCGCTGACGTCCTTGCCCGCGCAGATGTTGTGCGTGACTTTCGAAGTCGAAGATGCTGAGCGAGATTTATCTCAATCAGCTCCTTCTTCTTTAGAAATGTGAGGAATAGCTTTACCGCGCTGAGCCGCTCCTTAGCGTCACGAGTCGCAGTCTTTGCACCGAAAATCTCGTTGAACTCACCAATTTCGGAAGGAATGATCGAGTCAATCAAACGCTCGGGACCGAGCCATCGGACGAACTTGGCAATTTCAGGCTGTGCGGCTTTCTTGGCATCTGTTGGCATTTGCCTTACATACGTCTGAAAGGCTTCGTTGAGTGAGAGAACTATTTGCTCTTCCTGGGTGGTTTCTGGAGCTTCAGACGTAGTTGCCATAGTGTGCCTATTCCTGTGAGAACAGCAGTGCCGTTTCCCACCTCTGATTATCAGGAGAACAATCCATTAATGATAATTATGCGGTTTTGAGACCGCAAATAATTGAACTCAAAATCGTTTGACACTCAATACGTCTCGAACTTAAAATTGATGTTTACCTACCTGTTATTGAATCGGGTCATATCGCTCAAGGATTTCTAGTAAATCAGCTAGGGATACCACGAGCCTCCCACTACGAATATGCCAAAGCGTACCTACCAACCAAAATCCCGACGACGCCAACGCGTTCACGGTTTCCGATCGCGAATGAGTTCAAAAGGCGGACGTGCTGTTCTTGCGCGGCGCCGAAGCAAGGGCAGGCTGCGGCTAACCGTTTAGTAAGCCGCTACCAGTGTCTTTACCCACCAAACAACGAATAAAACGACCGGCGGAGTTCCGCTTTGTCTTTTCACGCGGTCGGCGATCTTCGAACAAGCTCATGAACGTTACGGCGATACAGAACGATCTTGGCTATTCGAGGCTTGGCATGGCGGTCAGCAAACGTGTTGGCAACTCAGTAACGAGAAATCTTGTGAAACGTCGAATTCACGGAGTGTTCTCGGAAATCGAGACTGACTCTGGTTTGGATGTCGTGATTGCTGCAAAACCCGAAACTGCATACGCCTCGTACGCTGAACTTGATCGTGTAGTTCGGAAGTCCCTGGCTGGAGCCGTCGTGACTATCGAATCTTCCCGGCAGTGGACGGTGCTGTAATGCGAAACGGTGTGCTCTATCTAATCAAATTCTACAAGCTTGCAATTTCGCCTTACATGCCAGGACAGTGTCGTTACGACCCGACTTGCTCAGAGTTTGCAGCAGAGGCGATCAAAACCCACGGATCACTCAGCGGTTCATGGCTAGCACTCAAACGAATCACTCGCTGCAATCCCGGACGTTCTCGCGGGTATGACCCGGTTCCGATCAAGCATGCGGAAAATCTAATTAAATAACGCAATCTGTCGGGCTGGTGTGTTTTTTGTTTTCAGGAACACTCGAACTCGATCTAATCCATCCGGAGGCCTAAGACGCCACCGTCAACATTCGGCACGATTTGTAACTCCAAAATCGAATCAACGCCAGTAAATACAAAAACAAGCAGTCAAAAACGACTGCCTTTTATGTTCGTAATGCTGCTCGTGGCTTTCGCTGCGATTGCTTGCATTAATGACCTCACACCCGAAGGTGCGTGGGCCAGTCCTCATGTCGATAAAGAAAAGATCTTTATCGGCAATAAGGACGGTCATATCGTTCGTTTTGACATCGGAACAGGAACGCTCGACACAGGCTGGCGATACCCTAACGGCGACGGATTGGGGGCTATTTATAGCGATTCGGTGATTATTGGCGACAACGTCTACGGCACTGGTTATAACTGCACCGGCGACAAGTGCGATGGTGAAATATTCGGCTTGAATCTCGCCGACGGTCGTTCGATCTGGGGTCAAGGTGGTCTTGAACTAAAGACAAAGCTTGTCGGCAGCATTGGCGCGACTGACGATTCAATCTTCGTTGGAACCACTGCGTTAGGTGACGAAGAAGAGAGCGCCGATGGCTATTTCTACGCCATAGACGCTTCACCAAACGCCTCTTCAATAGTTCGCTGGCGAATCCCGCTCGATGGCAATTCCTTTAGTGGAGTTGCCATCGATGGATCAACCGCATTCATTTCAACAATGGCGGGAACGGTCTACGCGATAGATATATCGGACATCGAAGATGCCTCGAACCCAGAAGATCGAATCAAGTGGACGTTTGATGCTGAAGGAGCTCTTGCTGGACCGATTCTCGCTGTCGATGGGACCATTTACTTCGGCGATTTCGCTAACAAAGCTTACAAGCTGAACACGAGTCTTCGCTCCAGCGCCTCGCTCAGATTGGAGTTAGAGTCGGTGAACGGCGAGTGGAAATTCGATGCCGGTTCCTGGGTTTGGGCAAAACCGATCGTTGAAGATGGAATCACTTATATCTCTGCATTGAACGGCGATGTTTTTGCAGTCGATGACAGTTCAGGGACTGAGAAATGGTCGGCTACTGTTGAGGGACAAATTGTTGCCTCTCCGACGTTGTTCGATCGCAAGCGTGGAGATACACGTGAGCGAGCTCTCGCAGTGCCTTCAGGTGAAAAGAACGTTTGGGTTATCTCAGTTATCGATGGTCGAGAACTTGGTGTGTTCGTCACTGACGAGAAAGTGAAATCTTCGCCTGTTATCCATAACAGCCAAATGTATGTGCACGCCTTGAACGGAGACATGAAGTGGTACTCCGTCGATGATACGACTCAAAGAGGTTGTATCAATTTGAAGGGCGGTGAGCGATGCGACTAATCACCGTAATTACACTCAATGCTTATAACGGAGGTGCCAGGTAATGGAAATCTTTGGCATCCTCTGGCAAGAAATCATTATGCGGCCGATGATCAACAGCCTTGCGCTGTTCTACCAGCTGCTGTTCTCAAACTTTGGTCTGAGCATCATCATCTTCACTGTTCTTATCAGGATCGTGATGATCCCACTCACTGTTCGCCAGACGCGTCAGATGAAGAAGATGCAGGCGATTCAGCCGAAGCTTAAGGCGATCCAGGATAAGTACAAGGGCAAATCGGGTGATGCACGTCGCCAGATGTCCGCAGAGACCATGGGGCTGTACCGTGAAGCCGGCGTTAGCCCTGTCGGCTGTCTTGGACCAATGATCATCCAAATGCCCATATGGATTGGTTTCTATCGGGCAATTATTCGCACGATGCCATCGACGCCCGAAGGGATGGCGAATCTTTCAGAGCTGTTCTATTCATGGAACCCCGCGATCGCTTCGGTTCCATTCAATAGCCAGTTCATCGGTCTGTCACTAATTGACGCAGTTTCTGCCGCGGCTCTGCCGTGGAACTACGCGCTCCCGGTACTTGTGGGTGGCTCGATGTTCATTCAGCAGAAAATGACGACGAATCCAACGACAGACCCACGACAGCGACAGACTAACCAGATGATGCTTTGGATGCTTCCGATTATGTTCGGTGCGTTTACATGGCAGTTCCCGGCAGGTCTCGCGGTCTACATCCTGTTCTCAAACATCATTGGTGTAGTAATTCAGTACTACGTCAGTGGTAAACAACCAATTGAACTGTTCGGACGGTCGTTCCTCGGAACCGAAGAAAGCCGCGCGGAGCGAGCATTGCAACTCGCCGCTGAGGCTGCTGGTACGAGCGCAACAACACCGGATCCGGAGGAGTCAGAGGAAGATGACCAGAGCACGGAAGTTCTCAGGGAAAACAGTCGACGAAGCAACAGAAATCGCTCTCGCCGAACTGGGCGCCGAACTCGAAGACGTCGAAATAAGGGTAATTAACACCGGTCGATCCGGAATTCTCGGATTCGGCGGTGAACCCGCCGCGATTGAAGTTTCTCCTATGTCAGAGGGAAGCGCGGATTACGATGATGAATTTGAGGATTCAACGGAGTATTTAGAGGCTTCTGGATCTGGTTCAAACGAGAATGACGGCGAATCTGAAGAAAGATCTTCTGGCGGTCGCGGACGTGGTCGCAACCGAGACCATCGTCGAGGTCGCGGACGTGGTGTCCGATCTCGAAACAACCGCAATGCTCGTGACGGCGACGAGGTTGAACATGTGGAAGCCGAAGAGCCAAAGACTGAAGCCGTTGATCGTGACGAGAAACAAGAGGAACAACGTTCATCACTAGGTAGCCGAGTTCGCCGTGGTTCCCGAGGTGGACGCGGTCGAGGCCGTGGCCGCAATGGTCGAAGTAAAAACAATGACGCCGCAGTCGAACAGAATTACTCCGAGGATCGCAAGGATCAAGAGGAACCTCGACCGATCGTACGTGAAAAGGACGAAGAGGCAGAGCAGCTGGTATCCGAGCTTCTGGATTACTTCCTCGGTGCAATGGGCGTTGTTGCCGAAACGTATATTCGTGACGACGACGAAGACGGTTCTCTGACTTTCGAAATCGAAGGTCAAGATGCTGGACTGCTGATCGGACGCCGAGGCGAAACTCTGCAGGCGCTCCAGTTCATTATTCGAATGGTCACCAACCGACAGCTCGGTCGCAAGGCGTACGTGGTCATCGATATCGAAGACTATCGAGAGCGACGCATTCAGATGATTCGACGTATTGCACGTCGAACGGCTGGACGAGTGGCGTCAAGTGGTAGAGAAGACAGCCTTGATCCGATGTCTCCGGCGGAACGGCGAATCGTTCACATGGCACTCGCCAATAATCCTGAAGTTCACACCGAATCCGAAGGTGAAGGCAGCCAGCGAAGGGTAGTCATATTTCCGAACGATTAGTTCGAGACGATCTCACCTTTCACTCCGAAACCCAGAGAACCCGGGTCAGAATTGGCTCGGGTTCTTTTTAGTAATACGGAAGAACATAACTCGTGACAGATTGAGTGCTGGTATCGTCTCCAGTTCCGATTACCGCCGCTATAAGTCATTAGAGAAAGCATGACAGCACCTGAATTTGTAGCCATAGGCCACTTGTCGTTCGATGTGAATATCGTCGATAACGGCTCTCCGAGCAGCCATATTCCTGGCGGTGCAGTGGCGTATGGTGCTTTGACAGCTCAGAAACATGGTTTGGCTACGGGAGTGATTAGTTCAGTCGGGGATGACTACCCTGCAAACCTGATACTTAAGGGAATAGATTTTCGACGAGTCGAAAGTGAACACACGGCGTCGTTCGCCAACTACTACGACGTGGGGCAACGAACTCAAGTTCTCATGGCATCAGGGAGCCGAATTCCGCAAAGTTCAATTCCAGAAGACTGGGTTAACCCGAAAATTTTATTTGCAGGTCCGTTACTGCATGAATTACCGACCGACTGCGTAAATTGGTTCGAGCCGAGGCTTTCATGCTTGGTTCCCTCGGGGTGGCTCCGGCGATGGGGGCATGATGGAGCGATAACGCACGCTGACATGTTGCCTCCGTTTCGAGGCAAGAAATGGGACATCATCGTAGTGTCAGAATCGGAAATCGCCCGTCTGCCGGAGCATCACTTGTTTGATCTTGGTGATGTCATTTGTGTGACTCGCGGAGAAAACGGGTCGAGCATTTGGAATGACGGTAGCTGGCTCGAAGTACCTGCAGTCGACGCGTCACCGGCTGATTTTACTGGAGCAGGCGACGTTTGGGCGACCAGCTTTAGTATCGCAATGAGCGAAGGCTCGAGTATCAACGAAGCAGGCCGTTACGCTGCCGCAGCGTCGGCCATTGCTGTTGAAGCAATCGGACTGAGTGGATGTTCCACGCGGGATCAAGTAATCCGTCGGTTGAATACGGTTGGCTAAGCCGCTTTGAGCGCGTCTAACGCAGCGACTTTGTCCAAAAGACGACCAGATTGTCTCCAGAGCACCTCGCCATCTCGTCCGATCACGAGAAATGTTGGGGTTATAAAAGCTCTGTAGTCTCGGACGAGATTCGAAGAAATCGGGTCTTGCACGTTTAGTTTGAGCACCTGTACTTCTTCGTTCAGTTCACCCTCAAGACTCTTAACAACGGGCTGGGACGCAAGACACGCGGCGCATGAGTTTGAGAAAAACTCGACGAAAACCGGACTACCCGAAGTGATAACCGCTTGTGCTTCTGCCGAGCTTTCCACGGTGCTTTCGCCGGGTTGCAATGACAGCACTATGAGAAACGCAATTCCGCCTGATGCGCTGTACGTGACGATCCGTTTTCGCCAACTTTGTATGGGGAGCACCGCAACTAAAGCCACGATGAACGCGGGAATGGCGATGAAGGCTGAGTGTTGGTTGAAAAATTCGATCAATGTCCGATCTAGTCCTTAAGCCTGAGATAAGTTGTTGACGTCGATGTTCGTTAGATGCGTCAAGTTAGATTCACCAGATCCAGAATCGACGCTGGATCGCCAACAACACTGGCGTAACTAACTTTCGAAGCCTCAATCAGCCAAATGCAGCACCGTTGAGCAAGGCTCCGAGCGAGTATTCCGCCTCCAACGTGCCGTCTAGATCGAGACGATGCGTGCAGAGGGTCATATGATTGTGGTCGCAAGTGGCCAGGATTTGCTCGAATCTGTCCGACGAAGTGTTTCCGAAAAGGATCAAAACAGGCAGTACATGCCTGCGCTCTGCCTTAAAGATCGCTGCCTGATACCAAAGTGCCTGCCTGAGGCCTTCAGACCATGAATCAGCTCGTTCGATTTCGATCACGTGAGTCGGGAATTTCGCGCTGTAGCCGATTAGCAGGTCAGCCCGCTCCTTGCCGGTCCACATTTGCGCTTGTTCAATTACGTTTATTCCTGCGAGCCTCAGAATTCGCGTCACCTCATCCTGTATCTCAGCTTCAGCCTTTTTCGGAATGCCCTGCGCGGCGTCGAAGCCTTTCATGATGCCGTCTTTCAGCGTGGCATGCGAAAGGTTGTATTGTGACTCCCATGCCGAGTACAGCGCCGATTTACGGGAGTTGCTTAGTTGTGACCACCCGGCCGCCTCCGCTTCTTTGTGAACGGTGGTGATGATCATTTCGCGTTGATCACTCGAAAGTTCAGTGAGTGTGCGTGTCATGACTTCTTGCCCGATGCGCTTTTTGCCGGTGGCTTGAATTTTTTCCCAGATCGATGTGAGTCGATACGCTGGTTGGCTAATTCAACGTACTCAGACGATACGTCATACCCAACAAATTTACGACCAGTCTTTACTGCTGCAAGTGCTGTTGAACCGGTGCCCATGAATGGGTCGAGAACTACCTCGTCGGAAAACGTATAGAGCTCGATGGCTCTACGAGGGAGTTCCTCAGGGAAGGGAGCAGGATGCCCAACCTGCTTCGCCGATTGTGGAGCGAAATCCCAAACACTCTTCGTGAATTCCAGAAACTCATCGCGGGATATTGTCGGCTCTCCACCGTTTGTTGGCTTTCTTCCGAAAGGAGGTTTTTGGAAGATTAGTATGTATTCGTGCGTGTCTCGCAATGTTGGGTTCGCAGGGGACATCCAGCTACCCCACGCAGTTGATGTACCAGCTCCGGCCGACTTATTCCAGATGACCTCACCACGCATGTGAAATCCGGCTTTGGCAGATTCTTGGATGATGTAAGCGTGGAGGGGGATGTACGGCTTTCGACCGAGATTGGCTACGTTTACGAGAGCTCTGCCGCCGTCGACCAGTGCCCGAAATGTCTCTTGCATCACGTTGCCGATTAAGTTCAGGTACTCGTCATGCGTTAGGTCATCGTCGTACTCCTTACCTACGTTGTACGGAGGTGACGTGACCATAAGGTGGACCGACCGATCAGGAAGTTCGGTCATATGCTCACTGGAATGGTTTATGAAGGAGTCAAGGAACTCCTCAGGAATCGACTGTTCAAACTCGGGTTTCTTGTCGAGACTTTCCCGGTCCACCGGTTGAAAAGCACGTGCGTAATATTCGGAAGAATCGTGACTGAATCTTCCGTTGGTCCCGAAGGATGAAGTGCTGGTTGG
>CEUQ01109571.1_pt1 | contig 20637 bp, 22 predicted proteins | sample 361491 | NCBI WGS metagenome assembly CEUQ01 (sample SAMEA2622796, study PRJEB7988) | marine metagenome | biome: marine biome (ENVO:00000447); feature: marine epipelagic mixed layer (ENVO:xxxxxxxxx); material: "saline water (ENVO:00002010), including plankton (ENVO:xxxxxxxx)" | depth 120 m | reverse complement strand
GGCGCAATACCAGGCTATGCGACGTCTGCAGTGAGTATGCGTGGGGACTGCCACGGATGAACCTTCAGCCTAGAGTCCGTAGTTACCGGGCCTGCACCAGTCAGGCAGGCTGGAGGGGGCGTCTGGGTGGGTGAGTCCTACGAACAGGACCATGATGAGGATGAAGAAGGCGGGGAAGAGGGCAGTCATGGTCAGTATCCCTGAGTCCTCGTCACCATAGAGGTGCATGAATATCGCAGCGATCATGATGAACTTGGGAATCGCGATGATGGTCAGTATCCAGAGAGTTACCACCTTCTCCTCCGTCCCCAGGGAGTCTGCCAATGGGACGAGGTCAGCGCCTACGGCGAGGACCTCTATCAGCGTCAGTATCATCAATCCGTAGAAGTTCATCCAGTAGGGGTCTTGCCCCATTATCTTGTAGTGCGCCATTTCATTTCACCTCAGTATAGATAGAAGAACGGGAAGACCAGGACCCACACCAGGTCCACGAAGTGCCAGTATAGCCCGAAGTACTCTATGGATACCGCGTTGTCGGGTGTGTAGCCACCCTTGGCTGCCTTCAGGGTCATGTAGGTAAGCCCGACTATCCCTCCCAAGACGTGGGCGCCGTGAGTCCCTGTGGTCACGTAGAATGTGGTGGCACTGACCTGGATGTTCGCCATCATGTGGCCTCCCGGATGGGTCCCGGCCTGCATCATTGCGTAGAGCGCGCTGTCCTCGGGGATGGAGTAGTCATCGGGGTGCGCCTCGATGTAGTGGGTGTCGTAAGCATGGTGCTGGTAGCTGTCAGCATTGATCAGGTACCCCTCTGCGTACAGTGACTTGATGCTGGAGTCCCCGTGGTTGAACTCGTGGAGGAACTCGGGCAGTGGGAAGCCTAGGAACCACTCTATCATCTTCAGGGTCAGGAACAGTACCGCGAGGAACCAGGTGGTTCCCAGGTAGCGAGTCACCTTCCTCCTCCTGACGTCCTCATCGATGTCCTTCTTCTTCGCGTAGCGCAGCGCCTGCACTATGGTGAAGGACGAGATTATCAGGGCGAATGTGTTTATCGCACCAGGGGCGATGTGGAACCAGCTAGAAGCAATCAGGTGCCCAGCAGGCTCGAAGCAGGTTACCGAAGTCCCCTCCACCCATTCGCCCGACTCGAATACGGTCTGGCAGTTAGGGATCCCGAACCTGTACCTCATGTAGGTGCTGAAGAGTGAGGTGAAAACCATCATCTCTGACATCAGGAACATCCACATGGCCACTTTCCTGATGTCTATGTTCTGGAACGGTGCCCCGGCTGACTTGGGCTCGAAAACCTCACCGTTCATTCCGAAGCTCATGTCCTGCCTCCACCAGACTATCAGGCTGATTCCGGTTACACCAAGCCCCACGAAGATCAGAGGCACGCTGCCCCATCCCTGGAATTCTCCGAACTTGAAGGCCCCAGCCAGAGTGAATAGGAATATCGCGACACCCAGGCTCAGTATGAACGGGGCCCAAGAGTTGTGAGGAGCACCGTGTCTCCAGTCATGAGGCCCCCACGCGCTGGGGTGGTGGTCATCGCTCAATGTGACACCTCCTCTGCCTCGTCATCGGCGACCATCAGCCTCTGGAACCAGCTGGATAGCCAGCCAGGCTCGTTCGCGATGTGCTCGTTTGCGTCTTTCAGGGTCGGTAGCCCCCATGTGCCGTCATCCAGCTTGTATAGTGTGTGAGCGGGTGGCGGAGAGGTGGTCATCCACTCGAATGACCATCCGCCCCACGGGTCGTCTGGGGCGTCCTCGCCCCTGATCGAGGACACTATCATGTTGAACACGAGTATGAAGTTGGAGAAGAAGAACAGGAAGCCGGAGACGGTGATGAACATGTTCCAGCCAGCCGCTTCCATGGGCAGGGACCCAAGGGCCTCCTCGGTCGTCACGAAGTAGGTGTGGTGCCTGCGTGTCATGCCCCAGACCCCTAGCCTGTGCATTGGCCAGAAGAGGGCGTTGTAGGAAACGAAGGCTGTTAGGAAGTGTAGGGCTCCGAGCTTCTCGCTGAGCATCTTACCGGTTGCCTTCGGCCACCAGTAGTAGATCCCGGCGAAGAATCCGAAGACGGTCCCGCCCACGAGTACGTAGTGGAAGTGAGCTACCACGAAGTACGACTCATGGAGGTGGGTGTCCATCGCTATCGACGGGAAGAACATCCCGGATATCCCTCCCAATGTGAAAGTAACAAGGAAGCCGAGTGCCCAGAGGGTGTGGGTCCTGTAGACCAGTGACCCCCCGTGCATTGTCATCAGCCAGTTGAATATCTTGATTCCTGTCGGCACGGCGACCAACATCGTGGTCAACATGGTGACGAACCTCAGTGTCGGGCTCATTCCGCTGGTGAACATGTGGTGCCCGTAAACGATGAAGGCTACAACGCCGATTCCGGCGAGTGCGTAAACCATCGACCTGTAACCGAATACCGACCTCCTAGAACTGGTTGCTATCACCTCTGAAATGATGCCGAACGACGGTACTATGACCACGTAGACCTCGGGATGCCCGAAGTACCAGAACAGGTGGCTCCACAGCAATGGGTCGCCTCCGGCTGCGATGTCGTAGAAGGCGGTTCCCACCACCCTATCCAGGTAGACCTGTATCAGACCCACCCCGAAAGCGGGGATCGAGAGGAACAGCATCACGTTAGCAACCAGTATAGACCAGCTGAAGAGGGGCATCTGCATCCACCCCATCCCAGGTGCCCTCATCACGGCCATTGTGGTCAGGAAGTTGATTCCAGTGAGTGTCGATGACGCTACTAGCATGATCTGCCCAGCTGCCCACATTGTCGTACCGTAGTGGGCCCCCTCGGTGACGACGTAGGGTGCGTATCCCGTCCATCCGGTGTCCGCACCGTGACCTGAGAATACCCCTGTGAATATCAGAAGGGCTGCGAATGGCTGCAACCAGAATGACAGCGCATTGATCCTGGGTAGTGCCAAGTCGGCTGCTCCCAGCTGAAGTGGAATCATCCAGTTTGCGAATCCGTTAATCATTGGCATGGCAGCAAGGAAGATCATGGTCGTCCCGTGAAGGGTGAAGAACTGGTTGTACTGCTCCTGCGTAAGGAAGTCATTGCCTGGAACTGCGAGTTGTATTCTGATGATCATCGCCATTATCCCGCCCACCCCTAGGAAGAACAGGCCAGCGAGGAAGTACAGTGTGCCTATCTTCTTGTGATCCGTGCTAGTCAGCCAGTCCGCGAGCCACGGTGCGAAGTTGTCCCAGTCGAAGGCATCCGGGTCCTTTCTGTAGAAGACGTATGCTAGGGTGATGGCGAGAAGTGTTGCGGAGACGATGATCAGGACCCCGAGTACGACGAACGGATCAGCTGCCTCCAAGACCTCTATCGGCCCTCCTAGGGAAACTACTGCCTTGCTCCACATGTCTCCTGACGTCCCCCCTCCAGCTCCGTCTTCGTTTCCGTTGACCGAGTTGACGTGGAGGACGAAATCCACGTTCTTGTCCGTAGCAGGTGCGGTCCATGTCACCGTCCATGAAACCTGATCGTTGCCCGCATCCGTGTGTCCCACCTCGTTCTGGTTGTACACCTGTGCGGTCGCATCGTTCACGGTTAGCGTGCCTTCGCTCGCCCAAAGGTGGAAGCCGCCTTGGTTCACGTTCCCGTCCTGGCTAGGGCCGCCTTGGAAGGAGACCGTGATCTCGTACTCTTCCGAGTAGTTGTAGCTCTCAGGGAGACCATCTATCGTTGCAACCACTGAGTCTGAGGGAACCGCGCCATGGCAGTTGCAACCTGATTGCTGCACCCCCGAGATCCCTCCCGGTAGTGACTGAGCCGATGGCAAGGCAAGCATGGCAGCTATTGCTACCAGAGCCATGATTGCCACCTTTGACCTTGACTTCAACATAATTCAAACCTCAGTTGTGTGCCACCAGCTTTGCTGCCATTATGGAGTGTGCATCCCCGCAGTACTCCGCGCATAGGACCATGGACTCCTCGGTCATATCATCTGATATCGGGAGCCAAAGGGTGGTCTCCATGCCCGGAACGGTGTCCTCCTTGGTGCCCAGGTGCTGGAACCAAGGGGCGTGCGTCACGTCGATGGAATCCATCACAGCCAGGTACGTCTCTCCCTTCTTCAGGCTCAGTACCGGGACGCTGCCGTAAACCTCCATCGTCTCGGTTCCGGTGTCGCAGAGGCTTTCGTTCAACTCTAGGCAGTCGAAGCTCCAGAACCATTGCTGGCCTGTGATCTCTATCACGTGATAGCATTCGGAAGAAATTATTCCGGTTGAGTCCATTTGGTTGTTAGAGCCGTTGTATTCCGGATTGTCGTAATCGCACTCGTACCCGTGGACCCCTCCATCCTCAGATGTCCACATTGCATCCAAAGGCTCCCATGAGTAGTAGGTCAGCCATACTATCAGCAGGAAGGGCAGAATTGTCCAAGCTACTTCGAGACGCATGTCGTCGTTGTGCTTTGGGAAGACTCCGATCTCTATTCCATCCACATTTGGTACCTTCTCCCCGTCCTTCGATGTAAACCAGAATGAGTGGTGATATAGCCACCCGAAAGCAATCGCCCCCACTATTACAGACCACAAAATATAGTGGTCCCACAGACCTTCGAAGATGGGAGTCATGACGGACATGGCTATCTCTAACTCTACGGGGTCAAATTCGACTCATAAGGGTCGCGGGTAAGTCATCTGCATGATGCCCTAACATTCTGGTAAATTTTGCCAATCAGAAGAGTGAAGAGAAACGCGACTATTGGAATCATTGGGGGCCAAGATGACCGACGAATTCAGACTACCTGATTGGGGATCAAAAAGAGAGAGGGTGGATGGTCCTGCAGACAGGGTTGTGAGATTCGACAAGGCATCGAGAGCTATTGCAGAAGCGCTAATCAGAAACAGAACGCAAGAACTGGGTGGGTCCGGAATCCCCGTCGTAGTGGAAGGCAATAGGGACGAGGAGACCCTCAGAGCATTGGGGTTCACCGGACCGATTGAGAAGGTAAACAGGGGGTGGGACCGCCCTAGGATGGTAGCATACTTGCACTCAGAGTACTGCATCGGCCGGACCCATGACGGAGGTCCACCTGTAATTCTGCTAATGGACTGGGATAGGACAGGTGGCAGGATACAGGCATCGCTCAGAGAGCGTCTGATGGCAATGGACTCTCCCGTGGATGAGGACCTCAGGAACACTCTATTGAGGGCAATGAAGCCAGAGGGGAGAACAGTAGAGTCGCTGCTTCCACATGTGCCCTCCCTAAGGCCGATGGTTGAGAGTCTGGTGTCGGTTCTGGAATGAGTCATCATTCGGGGATCGAGGGAGGCATCTCCTTGACCGAGTTCAGAACTAGGTGGGTAAAGGAGCGCTCGATTCCTGACATGCTCATCACGCTCTTCGTGAGATCGTCCAAGTCATCCCTGTCCCTGGCTCTAGCGAGAACCATCGAGTCGTAGTCTCCTGTGACGTCGTAAACCCCGTAGACCCTGTTGTCCTTGGCAATCTTCTCTTGGATTTCTATCAGCCTTCCCTTCTCTATCCTTAGCCCGATAACGACGCTCAATCCCCATCCTGCCTTTTCCGGGTCTAGCAGAACGGTGTAACCCCGTATGACTCCGAGCTTCTCAAGCCTCCTGACTCTATTGCTGACGGTTCCCAGAGCGACTCCGACTTCCTCGGCGATTTTCCTGAGGGATGTCCTGGCATCGGCCTCCAGAACTCTGAGTATCCGCTTGTCTACGTCGTCCATACTGCCACCGGGGCATCACGTTCTGCTTGCGCGGCTCATGAACATATGCTAGCCAAAAACAATCATCCATGCTCGTTTGAGCAGATTATGACACTCATTCCTCTTCCTGCGAGTCGATTGACAAACCTCTGACTGCTCTCATGACAGTCTTCTCGGACTCGCTTACCATCGGAGTCACCCGACTTCCCACCCACACAGCGAAGCAGTGCCCGTCCGGACCAACCAGAATCCGACTACCACGCTCTTCATCCTGAAGTCCCTCTAGCGTATCCCGATGAGGCTCTAACCCTCGGAGGATGTCATCGATCACTGTTCCTTCAACATCCAAGAATGGCCCGGATACCTCCGCACGGAGTCTGTGAGATGCCTTCGAAACGACCCTGTCCAGACGTCCCTTTCGAAGCCTAGCGGCTATCAGGCCAAGGTGAATTACCTTCAGGGGCCTCCATCTTCCTCCGGGAACTATCTCTCTACCGCTCTTCCGAGTTCTTTCGGATTCCCAGATTTCCCTCACTTCGTTGGTGGACCAGAGAAGGCTCTTCCCCCTGGACCACAAGCTGCTTGGGGACGAGCCCCACTCGTTCTCAAGTTCAGCTATCCTCCTCTGGCTAATGGGACGTGGGGAAGAGTCCGGGTCAACGAACTTTTTTGGTGATGGGACAGGGGTTCTAACTGATTCTGGACTATCTCCTAGTTCGGGGGTCTTCTCGAGGACAGCGAGGAAGAAGCCCCCTCCTCCGATAGCATCGTTCCAAACCCGGAGGCATTCCCCCAACTGGGATGAAATCCCTCCGTCTTGAGGTGGCATCAGATTTTCCCCTAGGTGACCCCATTCGGACAACTCGCCAGAATCATCCAGACACGGCCAGTCACTCACCCCATCCTCCGATGGTACCCCTGGCAGAAGTTCTCTGGAAGGTACCATCCGCACCTTCCCTTCGGCGAGTGCCCTAGCCACAACGGCTTCGTTCTCCACTGGGTCCAGTGAGCAGGTCGAGTAGACAATTCTTCCACCGGCCTTGGTGACTGCGATCGCACGCCTGAGGATGTCGAATTGCAGTGAGTGAAGGGAACGGCCGGCAGATGGCCTCCATTTTCCCCAGACATCCGGGTTCTTCCTAGTTGTCCCCGAGCCAGTGCATGGGACGTCCACCAAGACTCCGTCGAAACCATCTCCCGGAACCTTTGGGAAATGACGACCATCGTGTTGGACCACAACAGCAGATCTGGAACCATGTCGCTGAACGTTTGTCACGAGGGTGTTGACTCGTCCGCTAATCACTTCGTTCGCGATTACTGCGCCCGAATCCTCGAGATGCTCGCAAATCTGGGTTGTTTTGGAACCAGGGGAGGCGCAAAGGTCCAGGATGCGCTCCCCTGGAGACGGGTCGAGCGCGAGAACAGGAAGCATAGACACCGCCTCCTGGCGGGTAACCCTTCCCGTGTCATGAAGAGCAGTCATGATCTTCTTGGTTTCGCCAATTGCTGACCCCCTCTCGAATGGCATCTCCCATGCGCTTCCGGGGCCGGAGAACCACGGAATCCTACAGGCCCCGATACCATCCAACCAGGACTCGACCCATTCCTTCTCCGGGCTTTGTGGGTTTACTCGCAGAGTCTCTGGAAGCCTATCGTACGAACCCGCAAACCAGGACTCGTGGTCTTCCCGCCAATGAGAAACAGCCTTCAGAAGGATGCTGTCTTCTGCCTCTTCCCTCCAACTCCTCTCTCTGCTCTCCACGACCTTGCGTCCGAATGCCACTCATCAAGTGCACGTTGGGCCTTGGGATTCCAGAACAACCGGAATATTGGGTTCCTGAGGTTGTTCGATACCAACAACGGTTAAACCTCGCTCGACTCGCTCGAGCGTTGCGGCATTTGTCGCAAGGGATGCACATGACACGATTCGGATATAGGAGGAGGATCTCGAACGAGACCTCAGAACCAACAAAGACAGATGAAATCGGAACCAAGATGAAGCTGGGCGATTTGGTAAAGAGAGCCCGAGACTTCGGTAAGGCAACGGGACCTCTCAAGCCGATTGAGGCCCTAATGACTGTGGACCAGAATGAGTGGACTTGGCAGGTCGTAGATAGGGACGTTCTGAACAAGCTCAGCCACCGATTGGTATTCCAGTCAGATGCTGGAATGAGGCGAGAGATTTTGATGACTGAGGGGCTTGAAACGGCCATGGGGGCAGCCTCCATGATCGTGGAGTTGGATGGCGGTTGCGTCCTCATTGAGACTCTAGAACCTTAGATTTCCACTCTCGTGGACTTGAAATAGGGATTGTAGGTGCGGTGCTCAGATGGCTAAGGAGAAGAAGGGCAGCGGCATTCAGCAGGCTGCAGGTCTGATAAGGTACTTTGACGAGGAGTCTGAGGATGCGATTCAGATCTCTAAGGGAACTGTCTACTTAGTCTGCGTAGTCTTCAGCATAGTCGTCTATCTGGCCAACGAGCCAAGTCCCGAAAACAACGTCTGGAAGTGGATGTGGGATACTCTGGGATTCTAGTCCCCTAGCAGCTCCCTCTCCATACTACCCAGGTCAGAATTAGGATCGGCTCTGACGATTGCGCTGGAAGCCCTGCTAAGTGCTCTGTCGACGGCAGGTGCGTTTTTGTCGGCCAGGGCCTCTCTTGCTCGATCCAGTGCCTCGTCGGCAGAATCGAGATGCGCGTCGCCCGATTCATCCACCCCCCTCATCCGGTGGACGGAGTCCTGGAGCCTGGTGATGTCATCGCTCATGCTCTCCCTAGCTAGTGAAATCAGGCCGTCCCAACTGGAGGTATGCGCCTCCATCAATCCTGATGTTGATCTCTCGAACGCCTTCACTCGGATAGGCTCCCATGGGTTTCTTCCCAATGAGGAAACGATGTCCATCGCGCATCTGGCTCTAGTCGGGAGTGACCCCTCCAGGACGATCCTGTTTAGGAAGCACCTCGCGAAAAGCCCGAAACCCCAGTAATGACTGCTGGAAATTGTCATCTTGACCTCAGACGTTTCGCATGATAGTTCCCAATTCTGCTCGTCAACTCTTGGCATCCGAGTGAATACCGGTGGATCATGGGTCCCGAGGGACCGCAATGCCGCTCTTGCGACATCACCCAGGTACACCTTTCCGAACGAACCTGTGGTGCCGAACTGGTGCATCACCCCGTCTTCGTCGAAGGCCATCCTTGGGTCCGAACTGGCCACCTGTGCGTATAGGACTGAACGCTGAGGGTCCACACCAATTGGCTCTGTTACGCCGCCACCCTCCTCTCTCATGAATCCGACAAATAGCACGAATGGTTCAACGTTGCGTGTATGGCAATCGCTAAGTCCCTCCCATTCTAGAACAAATATGTGCCACGCAGGAAGTACGGGAAGCTACAGAAGGTCGTAGAGAGACCTCCATCCGATAATTGCAGCAGATGCAGAGCGGGTAAGCACTGCCCAATAGAAGGTCATCCCGGGAACCAGGAAGGGGCCAATAGGCTGTGGAAGGGGCCAGACTCGGTAGCAAAGAGGGCCAACAAGAAGAATCCTTCTAGAAGGTGAGATTCAAGACTCACAGCCCCACCCCGGGCCGATGGATAATTCATCAGTGCATGATGATTCAGGTAAGAATCTGGGGCGAATAAAATGCATCGTCGACGTCGGTGATAACTCAATAGAGATCGACCAATATGTGGCTGATTTCTTCTTCGAGGAGATTTTCCTCTCGGGCAGATTTCCGGATTTGACCTGTACAGCACAGGTTATTGGATTGGATGGAGGTCAGGCTCCCTTGGTAAACGTAGAAATCGTCTCCAAGAGGAGGGGGGAGAGATACGATGCTCTGAGAATCACCAGTGAGGATCTCTTCGCCAAGCCAAACAAGTTCTCCATAGTTTTCGGATTTGATAGTGAGAGGCTCAAGTCACCTATGCAATTGGAAGCTGAAGTTGAGGTTAGGAATGCTGGCACTCCGATCATCGCTAGAATTAACTCCGGTCTCAGTAGCTCCTTCGATGGAAGTGTGAGCTCGAATCTGTCAGGGGTTAGCACACCGGTTCAGATGGAGAGGGCAATGACATTCTGGGACTGGCCCTTGGAAAATGCAATTCTTGAGATAAAGGCGGACCAGGATTGGATGAGTCAGTTTGGGGAAATCGAGGTACTCCATTATGGCGGGAAGGACGGGATCGGGGAATACGTGCAACTAACTTCCGACTTCCAGGAAGTCGACTTCAGTGCCATCCGTCCTCTGATGCTGCCTAAGGATGGTTTTCCACATTCGCCATATCACACATGCGCCTACATAATCCTGAGACTGGGGAGCGACGGATCGGAGCTCCCTATCGTCAGTCACCTAGTAGATAGTAGGGCATCTAGACGGGGTACGTTCGGCAAGATTGCAGATCTGGATGATCTGGATGGTTGGCCGTATTTTCTCTGGAGGGGGAAGCACTTCAAAGAGCAGCCATCGAATCAGAAGTTCCTGATCAAGAAGGGTAGGCTGTGGGAGGGATTCAGATATCTCGACTCTGAGATATCTGACACAATAAAACAAGTTCAACATGAGCGCTACACCAGCATCGTACCTACTCGAGCATGGTTCGCATACAAGGGCGATGAGTTCATCGTCAACTGGTTCCACTTGGACGAGTACGGTTGGAATGTGAACTTCTCAGACTAAATCTTCGTGACTGTGCTCTCGACTTTCTGCTCGACCAACTCGGAAGAGAGGGGCGTTCCCTCACCTCCGACTTGAGGGGCTTCGGAAGAAGCAGGGTTCCTCTGGGCTCTGTGGTATATCTCCCTGAGGGTCTGGTCGCCTATCTCAAGGTAAACTCTGGTGGTTGCTATGCTCGAATGCCCCAAGAGCCTCTGGATGGTGACTAGGTCTGCTCCCCTCTCCAATAGCCCTGTAGCGAACGTGTGCCTCAGTGTATGGGGGCTCAAGCGGGTCTTTGGGATGTCAGCGGCATCGGCAAGCCTGTCCATCATTTTCTGAATCGAACGCGGATTTATCCTCCTCCCTCTGCTAGAAACGAACACGGCTCTGAGACCTCGGTCATGACCACCTCTGAGTCTTCTTTCCCTAATTGGCTCCCAAGATTCTAGCACTTCGACAGAGGATTGGGTGAACAGGACCGTTCGGTCCTTCTCCCCCTTTCCTCCGATTACTAGTGCGGAGAGGTCCTCCTTGTCGATGTCATCGATGTCCAGCGCGCAGAGCTCCGAAACTCGCAGACCGGTGTCCAGCATCAGGGTGGAAACTGGCATGGCCAAAGGATCTTCAGACTCGCTCACTGCTTTCCTAAGCCTAGCCAACTCCCTCCTTCCGAGGGTCTTCGGGAGGGATCGGCTTCTCGATGGGCGTTGGATCCAATCTGGGACGGTGTGCCCTAGCCACTTCAGAAGGTGGGTTAGAGCAGCAATTTTTGCATTGATCGTGGAGGGTTTCAATTCACCCATGCTATTCATCCAAGCATCCATCCTCCCATTGTTGGGGTCCGCGAAAGTATGGAAGGACCTGACAGGGGTGGTCGAAGTTTCTCCCCAAACCAAAGGCCCCTCCCCAGGGAGAGGAGTAGTTGAGAATGATCTCGCTGCAACGTCGTATGCCCTGATGGTGTGGGAGCTCTTCTTCTCAGATCGCAGTTGCTGCATCCAACAATCGTGCCATTTCAGTTCCGCTAGTCTGTTCAATCTAGATGGAAGCGAGTCCTCGAGACCAATCTCATCCGAGTCGAACCTACGACCAAACCTACCGCTAAGCGGGTTGTCAATCTCTTTCCGGCCCCCTTCTCCAGTCAACCCATCTCGCCTCCAGCCGCGAACGGCCTGTGCATCCCTGTCCCGTAGGACGTAGGCAACGAGGCGTATCGGGACTTGAATGCTTCTCCGTGTCTCGAGTGCCCGGAGCAGGTTAGCAGGCGGGTAGTTCTCCGCCGAAGTGCTCAGTAAGCCCGCTCAGACTGGCTTTCGTTCGAGTCATGGTTCTCCTGAGCCTCGCTTGGATCCACCAAGACATCCGCGTAAAGATTGTTCAGTCGTATAGCAACCTTCTCTGCTACATTGAGCTTGGTGGCACCCTCAATGCCTTCCAGACCGGGACTGGAGTTGACCTCCAGGACCAGTGGTCCTCTCTCGGACTCCAGCATGTCGACACCAGCCAACTCAAGCCCCAGTGTTTCAGTTGAGCGAATCGCGATCTCCCTCTGCTCCTCAGTCAGCTCTACGATGCTAACTGATCCCCCTAGGTGGAAGTTGGAACGGAACTCGCTTCCATGCGCCTTCCTACGCATCGAGGCCACCACTTCCCCTCCAACTACAAGGGCCCGGACGTCACTTCCATGGGATTCCTTGACGTATTCTTGGACCAATGGCCTCATCCCCCTCTCAAGCATCTGGAAGACTAGTTGCCGTGCCTGCTGTGCGGAGTTGACCAAGAAGACCCCTGATCCATGTGTCCCCTCCGTTGACTTGACAACGCAAGGAGCTCCTCCGACTCTTCGGACTGCACGGTCAGTGTCTTCCCAAGCTCCTACGTGGGCAGTGATTGGGACAGGTACGCGAGCCTCGGCCATCATTTGGCATGCAACAAGCTTGTCCCTGCTCCTAAGAATGCCCTGACTCGAGTTTAGGACGATTACCCCAGATTGCTCAAATTGCCTCACTATGGCAACGCCTCTCCTGGTTATCGAGTACCCAATCCTCGGTAGCACGGCCTCGCATTCCACAGGCCAGCCCTTGTGGAAGACCCTGCCTCCGTCCTCATCCACCACAATGGTTAGTGCCAGTGGATCGATGATGTCTACCATCCATCCAGCCTTCTCAGCCTCAGTTGCAAGCCTCCTTGTGCTATACAGCTCTGGGCCTCTCGAGAGGAGTACTAGACGGGGCTCCATGGTCTGCGCCGCCCAAAAGGGCGTCTTCAACCCTTTCCCTCGGGAATTCGTGGCAACACTAGGAGTATGCTCTCGGAGGCTCATGAAGTCGGAGGGATTGAAAGCCTCAGGGCCGGACTGAGTCACAGAGCATGCCCGAAGACGATTCAATTGACCGAGAGTCGCTTACATCAAACACAGTAGCGAAGCTAAGGGAGATTTGCAAGGAGAGGGGCCTCCTGGTGTCAGGAAAGAAATCAGTGCTAGTCGATAGGATTCTTGAGGATGCAGGAATAATCGATGACGCGACTGAGGCTCCAGAAGAGGAAGCTTGGGAGGAGGAAGCGCTTGTCATTGATGACGAAATTCCCGATACCCGCGAGAAAGTAGACGAAGTCCTATCTCGGATCGGAGATGTCGTAGAGGCCGAGGTCGTAGAGGCCGAGATCGTCACTCCAGAACCAGAGGAAGTTCCAACCAGAATAGAACCGGTAATCCTCGGTGAGGACGACCAACCGTCACTGGTCATCTCAATGCCAACACTTTCCTCTCTGGGGAACAGGTGGAAGGCTGTCGTGGCAGTATTACTCGTTACAATCCTAGTAGGAGCCACTGCTACGATTTTCCTACAGAGGAGCTCCGGTTTCACAGTCTCAGAGCTGAGGTTCGGAGAGAGCATGGACTTCCAGATAATTGAGTCAAGCGTCAGCATCAATGGAGAGGAGATGCTCAGCATAGTCAGAGACTCTTCTGGGGGGATTCTAGGCCCAGCCTGCGGAGAATTCTCAATGGAAATGGATGGAACTGGAACTGTAATGGTTGCGGATGGCCCCGAATCAGGTGCTGTGGAAACTACGGATAGCCTGGGGAGATCGGGCTTCCTCTCGGCTGAGAAGAGCATTAGCATGGATCTAGACGTTGATTTCGAGGGAAGGACGTGGAGAGACACAGATGCGAAAACCGATTGTGGGAACATAAGATGGGTGAGCCCAGATAACGAGCTATCGATCGACTCTACCAGTTGGGTAGAGATAGAGAAGTCCGAGGTCAAGAGGACCCACACATCGGTCTCTTTCAGTGACGTTGACTCCATGACCACGAATCTCAGAGCAGTAACCTATGATGCAGGGGGTCTCGGAGGGTTGGCGGCACTTCTCCCAACCCTATCTTTCCCCATGACGCCGATAGAGCTTCACGACTTCTTTGGTGACGTTGTGATCAAGGAAGGAGCGAGGTCATCAGACCCCGACATCAATTGGAACTCAGACTGGAGCTGGGAGGTCAAGAAGGAGTTCAGAGACGAAACGCACGGGCTCGTCTACCCGGTTTCCCTAGAGCATGAAGAAATCGGAAGATGCTATGGGCACGCTACGATACAGATCTACGTTCAGAGTGGAAGCGCCTGGCCAGTGAAGCAGATGTCCGACATTCTTCTTGACAAGGACTTGCAGACGAAAAACTGCGATTTCCTAGTCAGTTCACTGTCCGACGAGCTTCTGCCCCAAGGCACGCTCTCAATCACCACAACATTCTCTCGGACTGATTCTTCATCTGGAAGCAGTCCAATAGACTGGGGCCGAGACTACACATCGAGTCCCGCCGACGGCGAAGACAGGCCCGGGACATCAACCAAGAGAAACTGGGTTGATGCAATGTGGGACGAGACTGACATCAGACAGTTCGACCTGGAGGAGGCGGTCGCCTGCCTAAAGACAGGTCACCCAGACACACAAGCAACCCAGGCCCTAGACTCCGGAGGTTACCTCTGGAAGACCTCTTGGTCCAAACCCACCGGGGAAGGCGAGTGGAACATGTCGTGGGTGGATGAGGACGATGACTCCGGTTGGCTGGTTCTACGTGCTTCCCCAGATGGTTGCGAAGTCATCTCCTCAGGCTCAAACGACAGGGGCGATGTTTCATGGAACCGCGATTCGATACCTAGTACCCAGACGATGTCCCTGCTGGAACAGCGAATCCTAAGCCCCGATAGGTACCCGGACGTATCCCAGTTCATTCAGTCCGGGAACTCCTGGAACCCAGAAGCAGAGGTCGGCTACAGGCTTTCTGTCACAGAGGACAATGAAATCCTAAGCTTCCTTCCCGGGGATCTTGGAAATGGCAAGGTGACAATGACCGCGACTAGGAACTGGGAGGAAAACGGGAGGGACAATTCACTAGACCTAGCAATGGATGCCGAAACAGGTGAGATGGTTCTCTGGTATCTCATCGACAGTTCCGCAGGGTAAAGCAAACCTGCATTTCCATCCCCAAAGCAAGCGTCATGTTCAACACGGCTCCTAGCGCCGTTGCCTAAGATGAGCTCCTCGGAAGGCGATGAAAATCTGCCAGAAGTAGGCGATGCGCCGTTAATCATCGACGTAGAATTCCTGGAGGAGGAGGACGAAGGCATTGCACAACCACTGGATAGGCCCGAGGAATTCAGATCAAGTAGGTCGAGAAGCCCGATGGAGCTCCCACTTTCATTGCCAACTCCGGAGGGTAGGGCAAGGGTGGTCACTGTGATCAACCAGAAGGGAGGGGTTGGGAAGACAACCACAGTCATCAACATCGCAGCACAACTTGCACTGAGGGGCTTCCGAGTACTTGTGATCGACTCGGATTCCCAGGGGAACTGCGCAACCGGGCTAGGCGTGGACAAGAGCAGGGTCAGGACTACGACAAGAGACCTCATTCTGAATCCGGAGACTGCGGTCGACTCAAGGCATGCAACCGCGGTGGATAATCTGCACATCATAGTGGGGGACAAGAGCCTGATAGGATTGGAGCAGGAGATGATGCGTCAGCTAGGGAGGGAGAAGCGGATGAAGGAGGCACTCGAACCCCTGCTTGTTCATTACGACCTCGTACTGATCGACACTCCCCCTTCTCTGGGGCTGGTGACGATCAACGCATTGGTGGCCTCCGATGGGATACTGGTCCCGGTTCAGACTGAATACTTCGCATTGGAGGGGCTGGCGCTATTGGCTGGAACAATCCGGGAAGTCAGGAGTCTTCTGAACGATAGATTGGGTGTGGACGGAGTGCTTCTGACGATGCACTCGCAGACACTACTGAACAAACAGGTCGCAGGAGAGGTTCTGGAAAACTTCCCTGACCTAGTCGTCAGACCAGCAATTAGGAGGAACGTGAGGCTTGCGGAGGCACCAAGCCACGGAGTACCAATTCACCTCCACGATCCATCTAGTGCCGGGGGCAAGGACTACCAGGCAATTACCACAGAATTGCAACGTCGTTGGGGTCTGTCCTAATATGGCGAAGAGCGGGCTAGGCAGAGGCCTAGAGGAAATTTACTCCAGCACAGAAGGACCCGATCTTTCGTCGTTCGTTTCAGAGGAAGAGATGCCGGACTCGCCAAGGTCCGCTGTCCTCTGGATGATTTTCGGGAGCTTCTGCTTTGGAACGATGAATGCGTTGGTTAAGTGGACTAGCGACCATGCTGACGTTTGGATGATCATAATGGTCAGATCGGCAGTGATTGCGTTCGCGGTGGCAGCCTTCGCTGCTACCCGAGGAATCAGCTTGAGAATCAATGACAGGAAGACAATGCTACTCAGATGCTCCGTAGGACTTCTGGCGATGATTCTCTACTTCACAGCCCTCGGAAGGATACCAATAGGGCAGGCTGTCACTCTCCAGTACACAGGTCCACTATTCGTAGCGCTGCTTTCGGGAAGGATCCTGGCAGAGCGCGTCTCATCAGGAGTTGCCATGCTAGTAATCACAGCATTCGTTGGAATAGTCCTGATTATCTCACCAGAACTGGGTAGCATCGAGCCGGACGCACTCTTGGCATTGGGTTCGGGATTCTTCGCTGCTCTGGCATACATGTACGTGAGGGAGCTCAGGAAGACTGACTCGCCCGCTACTGTGGTGTTCTGGTTCGCTGCATTCTCAGTATGCGGAAGCATCATCCAAGCAGCTCCCGATATCCCGTCCCTTGATTCGAGAACTATCGCTTCCCTGGTTGGGGTAGGAATTGGGGCAGGTGGTGGTCAGATTGGAATCACGATGGCATATCACAAGGCGAACGCTGCGTGGGTCAGCGCCTTCTCATACCTCACTGTAATAGTGGCAACTTTCTACGGATTTGCGATTTTCGGAGAGACTCTCGATCCTGCAGATTGGCTAGGGGGGCTGCTCATCATTGGATCGGGGGTGGCATTGGTGTTTGCCGTACCTCCTGAAGAGTCCTATCAAGAGGGTCTAATCTCACGAGACGCTTCCTAGGGATTGTATCGAAATATCCCCTCCCATGTTTCCATGGTTCTGGCAATAGTAGTACAGTGTGTCGGGAGCATCAAGAGGGACTGTGAATGTCAGCAGTCCGCTCGAACCCTGGCTCCCCGTGTATGTCACCCCGTCAGTGTACTGGGTTCCTCCCCCGTGCGTTCCATCGCTGGTGGTGGATAGCCTGAGTGGGTGAGGTGAGTTGCTGGAGGCAGACTGGTCGAAGGTGTATGTGAAACCTCTGTACAGAGTTACGTCGGCTTGCAGGATGGAGTCGATGTAGAACTTCATGCTTGAGACTGTGACGTCCATTTCCATCACGACGGGCATCGAACCATCGGCGCCATCCTCTCCGGCAGGACCAGCGGGACCTGTTGGACCGGCATCACCGTCTTCTCCTGCCGGACCTGGAGCACCATCTGCTCCGGGGGTTCCCTGTGATCCGGGTGGGCCCTCTGGGCCTGATATATTCCCAAGATCGATCCATTCAGATCCACTCCACACATGGATGTGTACTGTTGAGTTTACCATGAAAGCGTCCCCGGGGTCACCGATGTATACCTCTCCGAGGTCAGAAGTGTCCTCGACTGTTCCGATAATTGAGAACGAGGTTCCGTCTTCTCCCGCTGGGCCGGATTGTCCGTCTACCCCCGAAGCTCCGGCGGGTCCGACTGGGCCAGCTGGGCCCGCTGGTCCGTCTTGTCCATCGACCCCAGCCGGACCCTGCGCTCCACTCGGTCCTGTCAGGTCGATCGACTGCCACGAGCCGTTAGAGCATGCTTGGAATCCCGAATCGGAAGAGACGTAGTAGAGCCTCCCCTCGGTTACGGAATCGCATGAAGGGAGATTGGAAGATGCCGGAACCAGGAAAACGTTCCAGTCCTCGAGATCACTGGGCTCATCATCCACATCGTCATCGGTCCCGGAGCAACCCGCTAGGGCAGAGGCGGTCATCAGTAGGGCTAGTAGAATCGCCAAGGCGTTCTTTCTGGTACTCTTCATGGGCAATCGGGAATCTCAGCGATACTTAATCAATCTCGGAAATCAGAGACCTCGTGCAGCGCCTTTCTAGACAAATCTGGAACTTGTGCACCCTCTGCAGGGTAACCGACGGGGAGTAGAAGCATTGCGTGCTCGTGCTTGGGCCTCTGGAGGATTTCCCGCAGGAAACCCATCGGAGAGGGAGTGTGAGGGAGGGTCGCCAGACCCATATTGTGGATGGCTGATATGAACAGTCCGGCTGCAATACCACAAGACTCCTGAGAGTAGTATGTGGGTGCGAAACCATCTCCCCTCTCCCTCTTTGAGTGCCTGAACAGAACAATGACCCATGGGGCTTCAGTGATGTGTTCCTTCACATGATCGGTTCCAAGAGGTGCTAGTACTTCCTCCCACTCCTCGGGAATCCTCTCCTCGTAGAACTTGGCCTCTTCCTTCTCAGCCTCCTCCCTGATAACCCGCTTCAATTCCTTGTTCGAGACCGCCACGAATGTCCATGGTTGGAGATGGGCCCCAGAGGGGGCAGTGCTTGCTGTCCTGATTGCAAGCTCAATCAATTCTCGGGGGACCTCTCGATTGGAGAAGTGCCGAGTAGTCCTGCGTCGGTCCATCTGCTCGTAGAATGAGCGCGCCTTGGAAAGCATGATTTCACTGTCAACCTCGATGAACTCCAAGTCAATGAAGCCTGGGTCCTCGGCGCCAGTCATTTTCCTATCACTCACGCCGAATCATCAATGTCGCCAGAGACAAGGAGGCAATTGCCAAAGGAGTTGCGAAGCCCGGGATGAAGCTCGAGTCATCGGACTGGCATTCGGTCGTGGCGCCCCCCCAAGTGCCGTTGTCATACCAGCAGTCGGACCAGACCATCCAGCCGAATCCGTTCTCCGGAATGCTGGTTGTATTTCCATCATCCCATTCGATCTCGATTTTCCAGTTGACGTAGGTCACTGTTTCCTCGGGCACAATTGAACCCTCCCAGGCATCACTCTCATCTGTCATTGAATGTGCCTCTGGAGGGTAGCAGATTCCTGAGTTGACGCAAACCTGAGTGACCCATGTAACTGACGTAACGTTACTCGCTGATTCATCGTTTATACGGACGGTGACTTCGAAAATGTCCCCTGCGGATGCGACATTGGGGTACGAAACGCTCTCGACTCCAGTTCCCTCTATCGAAGCCTCCTCGTTGACGCCTCCCTGAGATGCTACGGCCGCAGATGCAATGGAAACGAGAAAGACCAGAGACAGTAAGACCGTTCTCACGTATGGTCGTGAGAAACCATCATTCATCAATGGTGAGGCACTATGTCTCAAGATTCCAGAGGTCGTCACCTATCCAATGAATCGTGGAAATCGCCTTCCCCTTTGTCATCGACATCATCTCCTCGCCGTCGTGCAATGCCGTGCCCGAGGCAATTGGTTCGCCGGTCTCCTGGCTCCTTATCCAGACGAAATCTCCTTTCTGGAGTGATGGATCTGCAATATGAATCCCCGCACCCATGCAATCGGCCCCGTTTTCCAGAAATGGAATAGCCCCTCCGTCAACAGCCACCCATGAGTTCTCAACGTTCCACTCGGAAATTCCCTTTAGCGTGGGGTACCAACCCATTTCTCCACCAATCTCAATCTTCATCACAAGGGGGACCCTATCAACTAGGATAAGGTCAGTTTCCTGATAATGCGCCTGCTCGAGAAAACCCTCGAGGCTCACCTCATGCCCTATCCAAGATGCCAACTCATCAGCAACGCCCCTGATTTGCTTGATTCTTACCGGAGTCCTCCTCCTGAGCCTCTTGTCCACCATGATTGCTCACATGCAGGTAGGCGCAAGAACATGCCGAAAGCGCACACTTGAAGCGCAGCGCCCTCAGCGATGCTCGATGCTTGCTGTGTGTCTAGACCTCGAGGGGGTGCTTATACCCGAGATTTGGATCAACGTCGCGGAGAGAACCGGAGTCGAGTCACTCAGGAGGACAACCAGGGACGAACCGGACTACGATCGTCTGATGAGTTACAGAATAGGAATCCTAGATCAGCATGACATCAAGATAGAGGATATCACCTCGACTATCGATTCCATGGAGCCTATGGAGGGAGCGCTCGAGTTCCTCCAATCTCTAGAGTCGAGATGGCCGACGCTACTGCTCTCGGATACATTCTCCCAGTTTGCCAAGCCTATGATGGCAAAGTTGGGACACCCGACGCTATTGTGCCACACATTGGTGATCGATGACAGCGGGAGGATCGAGGACTGGGAGATTAGGTACGAAGACCACAAGAGGAAGACGGTCGAGGCCCTAATGGGGATGAACTACCACGTTATCGCCGCTGGCGATTCCTACAACGACACCACCATGCTATCAACTGCTAGTGCAGGAATACTATTCAGACCACCAGATAATGTGGTCGATGAGTTCCCGCAATTCCCAGTAGCTAGAAATTACGCAGAGCTCACAGAGGCAATTGAGTCTGCTGCTACAGACCTTGGTGAGCATTGGAAGTAGGATTCTCGGCCTCCAATCGATTGAAATAAGGCAGGCAGGTCGGCGAGACGCATGGCGAAGTGGCACGGCATTTCACGCAGGAAGCCCACGGGCGGGCGTCTAAAGCGCCCGAACCGCTACAGGGGCAAGCGCAGGACCGAGGTCGCCAGCGAGGAGCAGCTCGCATACGTGGGCGAGACTGATGCCCGCAAGAACTACAGAAAGAGGGCTGGCTCACAGACAGTCAGGACCCTCTCAGTGAACCAAGTGAACGTCAACACGAAGGACGGGA
>CEUQ01041537.1_pt1 | contig 20684 bp, 23 predicted proteins | sample 361491 | NCBI WGS metagenome assembly CEUQ01 (sample SAMEA2622796, study PRJEB7988) | marine metagenome | biome: marine biome (ENVO:00000447); feature: marine epipelagic mixed layer (ENVO:xxxxxxxxx); material: "saline water (ENVO:00002010), including plankton (ENVO:xxxxxxxx)" | depth 120 m | reverse complement strand
ATAAGTTGCATTTGCTGCAAGATTAATTGCATCTTTAACTTGTAACTCTTGAACTCCTTCACCGTCTGGATCTTGAGCTGTAGCCTCAACTGTAGCGAGCCCACTCAATGTATTTGTTGGTGTGAAGATAAGTTTTACATCTGTGATTACTTCCATCTCCTCTTCTTCTTCAGGAGCAGCTTCGTCTTCCTCACAAGCTGTAAAAATAAATAGAGTTAGTACAGCAAATAAAAGGTATTTAAGTTTTAATATGTTTTTCATTGTTTTATAGTTTTATGTTAAGTAAATGTTTAAAAAATCGACCCTAAAATTTGATGATATTATATTGAGGCCGGGAATATAACGATAAAACTATGCAGGCGGTCCCCTTTGATATTTTTTATTGTAGAAAGGTTTAAAGTAATTCTCTGATTTAAAACTATTGAGATGTAAGTCTACGAGATATTCATAACTGTTAGACTTTACCTCAAAATTTGAAATAGAATTTGAATTACAATTGCTAAACAAACATTTTTCACATTCTTCATATTCTGTGTAACTGGTATATTCATTCGAATTTATATCATGATGGTGATATGAATGTCCATCAACTAATATTGTGATTAAAAACAAGCATGAAAGAAATAAAGAAAGTGTTTTTTTCATAGATTAATTAAGTGAGCAATTTAAAGAAATTTTGCAATTTAATAATCCAGATATCGGACAATTTTTTTTAGCTTCTTCTGCACATTCCAAGAACTTATCCTCTGATAGCTCTGGTACTTTAGCATTTAATGATAAATCAATTGATTCAACAACGCCATCGATAAAAGTGAGTACTGACTCAGTTTCTAAGACTTCAGGGAAAAATCCATTTTCATTTAGTACAAAACTCAATTTCATATTAAAACAACCTGCGTGTGCAGCAGCAATTAATTCTTCTGGATTAGTACCGAGTTTCCCGTCATCATTTTTAAATCTCATTTTAAAATTATAAGGTAAATTTTCAATTGCTCCACTACCTGTTGATAACATACCAGAACCATCCTCACCATTTCCTTTCCATACTACATGGGCTTTTCTTTTCATAATAAATTTTTTTACTTAAATTAATATATTCTGAATTTAAATAGAAATGGTCAAAAACTCTAGAAGAAATTTTATAAAAAAATTATTTTTATTATCTCAGTCTTTGCTTTTACCTCAGAACCTAATTTCTAATCATTATTCAAAAAAAAATTTAGATATTGCCCTTCAAGTATATTCCTTCGCTCCCGAGCTACTTCAAGGTAAATTTCAAATACTTGATTTTCCAAGAATTATAAGAAATGATTATAACATTAGTGGTGCTGAGTACTGGTCGATCGCTTTCCTAGGAAAAGAAAAAGATAATGAATTTATCAAAAGTTTAAGAAATAATTCAAAAGAGTTTGGAGTTGATAATCTTATTATTCTTGTTGATAATATTGATATTCAAACAATGAAAAGTGGACCAAGCCTTGCATCATCAATAAAAACAGAGAGAGATTCTGCAATTGATTTTCACAAGCAATGGGTTGAGGTAGCAAAAGAAATTGGCTGTCACTCAATTAGGGTAAACCTTAGATCTAAAGAGGATGATAACAAAAAAATACTTGACAATTCATCAAAAAGCCTACACGAACTTATTGAGTTTAGTAAAAACTATAAGATAAATATTGTTGTTGAAAATCATGGGGGCATCACTGGTGATGCTGATTGGATGGTGGATTTAATGGAAAATATTAATTCTAAATACTTAGGAACTCTTCCAGATTTTGGCTCAAGTAACTTTTGTGTTAATAAAGGGGAATTAGATTTAGAGGGAATAACGAATAGATGTGAGAACCAGTACGATAAGTATGATGGTGTTACAAAACTGATGCCATACGCAAAAGGTGTGAGCGCTAAATCTCATAATTTTAATGAAGAAGGTGAAGAGTTATCAACAGATTTTTCAAGGATGATTAAAATAATTTCGGAATCAGATTATGATGGGTATATTACAATAGAGTATGAGGGTGCGATAATGAGTATGTACGGACAAGGTGAAAATTATTTGAATTCCAACGAAGGAATAATAGCAACAAAAAAACTTATTGAAAAATATTTATAAATGAACTGGGTAGATTATTTCTATAAAATAGCAGAACAAGTAAAGGAAAAATCTAAAGATAAAAACACAAAGATTGGAGCTGTGATTGTTGGAAGAGATAACGAAATAGTCTCGACTGGTTATAATTCTTTTCCAAGAGGTATTGATGATAATGTTGCAGAAAGACAAGAGAGGCCTGAAAAATATTTTTGGTTTGAACATGCTGAAAGAAATGCTATATACAATGCAGCAAGAATTGGAGTTTCAACTAAAGGTTGCACTATGTTTTTAACTTGTGATATTCCATGCGCAGATTGTGCAAGAGGGATCATAAATGCGGGTATTAATAAAATATATGTGATGGATGGAGGAGGCGCCAAATCTAAGAAATGGAAAGAGTCCGCGGAGAGAAGTATGAAAATGTTTAATGAATCTGGTGTAAAAGTTAAATGGTATAATAAGTAAATTATTTCCAATCCCTATTAAAAGGACCTAAAAACATAGGGACATTTTCTTGATACTTCTTATAATCAGAATATTTTCTGGAGCTAATTCCCTCACTAAATATGGCACTATTAACAAAAAGTATTACGAGCAATATACATCCAACGATTGACCAATTTAAATAAGCGCCGTTTGCTGAAGCGCTAAGGCAATAAAACGTGATCCATATAAGCTGCTCACATGTAAAATTTGGATGCCTAGAAAAAGACCATAAACCTGTCGTAACAAACCCTCTTTTGTAGTCGCCGTCTAATTTTTCATTATTTTCAATTCTTCTATACTTCTCGGTTTGAAATTCATATTGCTGTTGATCAGAAATGTATTGTATTACAATTAGTAAAAACATAAAACCACCGATAATATAATCCAGCATACCAAGTGGCTCAGATCCCTGCCACGCTGCAAGTATTGGTAAAGAAAAAAGAAATATTAATCCCATCTGGTATAAACAGATAAAAAATAGATTAAATAAACCCCAAGTTAATCTTGAAGATAGAAAAGGTATTGCAGCTTTTACTTCGACCCACCTGTAGTCTTCTTCTCCTTTCCAAAAATAAATACTAAATCCACCTCTTCTGGCAAAATTATATGTTAATCTAGCTCCCCATAAAGTTACTAGAACTGCCATCATGACCATGCGATCATTGTAACCTGAAGCGTGAGCAAAGTACCATACGTATGCGATGGGGATTAAGCTCCAAAATTTATCTACCTGACTATAATTTTTTGCGAGTTCGCTAACAACAAAACAATAAATTGCTGACCCTAAGTATAGTTTTGTCATTGTAATTAAGGCTGCATACTGCTCATCTGTAAAAGATGTATCAAACACATCGGTCCCAAAAGTTATATACACTAATGCGCATAATGTGACAATAAGAAATATTGATTGTTTTGCTACCATCTAACTATATTTTTAATAATTCGTTCAATTTGGATTATGAGTTTAATATTATCTAAAAAAATCTATGATACCAAAAACATACCAAAAGTAATCGGAATATACTATTTCATAGATGATAATAATATACCTATTTACATTGGAAAAAGTTTAAATATTAAAAAAAGAATTCAGCAGCATCTAAATTCAAAGTCATTAAAATCAGATAAAATTAAAACCAGATATAGCTACATAAGGTATCTTGAAACAAAAAGTGAGCTACTTGCATTGATTATTGAATCTCAAGAAATTAAAAAAAATAAGCCAGTTCTCAACAGGAAGCTTAGGAAGAAAAAAAGAAATATTTTTATTTCAAAATATAAGAATGAGGATGGGTATTATGGTTTGAAAATCTCAAGAAAAAGGGAGGGTAGTATAACAAGTTTCAGATCAATAAATTCTGCTAGATCATTTATAAATTATTTATCTAAAAAGTATAAGTTGTGTGAAAAGATAAATACAGCATTTTCATCTTCACATTGTTGTTTTTCGATATCATCATCCTCTAAATCTCAAAATTGTTTTTGTGACGATAATAAAGATTCATATAATATTAAATTTTTTGATATGCTCAATTCTCTTGAACTACCAAAAAAAAAATTTCTCATCTTCTCTAAAAATAGTAACAAACCTTATCCATTCATATCCGTATCAAATGGTGTTGTAGAAGGGTACGGATACTCCAATACCAAATCCAAAAGTTGTAAAAACCACCTTAAGAAATTAGATTTTATTACAAAGGATGAAATTATAATTGTGAATAATTATTACAAAAAAAATTTAAAAGATTTAGAATTAATCTCTCTAAAATGATAACTTTCAATAATCAAAATAAGGTTTACACACTTAAGACAGAGCAAGAATTACCCATCACTCTGAAGAAAAGTTGGGATTTTTTTTCAAGTCCAAAAAATCTGTTTAAAATAACTCCTGAGCATATGAACTTTAAAATTCTTACAGATTTTAAAAAGATGTATGAGGGTCAAATAATTAAATATAAAGTTTCTCCCTTTCCTTTTTTCAGAGTCGGATGGACTACTAAGATTACATATGTTGAAGAACCTTTTTCTTTTATTGACAAGCAAGTTTCTGGCCCTTTCAGATTATGGGAACACACGCACACATTCAAAAAAAAAAATAGTAAGCTTCTAGCATGTGATATTGTAAAATACAAATTACCTCTAGGTCTAATTGGAAGAATATTTGGGGGGGCAATTGTAAAGTATCAATTAAATAAAATATTTGAATACAGAAATAAACAATTAAATAAAATTTTTAACAAATGAGCAGAATACTAATAATTGGCGGTAGCAGAGGAATAGGAAAAGAGGTGTTAAATTATCAACTAGATAAAAATAAAAGATGTGTAGTCTTATCCCGATCAGATTTAGATATTAATGATACCAATGTAGAGCATCACAAGGTTGACATATCTAATGAGAGTTTACCAGAAGTTAACGATATTGAATCCCTTGTATTCTGTCCTGGATCAATAACGCTTAAACCATTTCTTCAACTAAAAGACGAAGATTTTTTAAGAGATTTTGAAATCAACGTTATTGGTGCTATTAAATGTATTAGATATTATATTAACGAACTAAAAAATTCTGAGAATCCCTCTATAACCATGTTTAGTACAGTTGCTGTTGGTCAGGGCATGCCATTCCATTCCTCAATATCAACTGCAAAGGCAGGAGTTGAAGGTCTTACAAAGTCTCTGGCGGCAGAGTTTGCTCCTAATGTTAGAGTAAACTGTATTGCACCAACTCTAACCAAAACAGATTTAGCAAAAGGAATTTTAAGAAATGAGAGAATAGAAGAGAATATATCTGAGAAACATCCATTGAAAAAAATATGTGAGGCCTCTGATGTATCAGGAATGGTGAACTTTCTAGTTTCAAGGGATGCTAAAATGGTTACAGGACAAATCATGAGAGTAGATTCTGGAATGTCGACTTTAAAAATATAGTAGTGATTCTTACTAGAGAGTCTCTTAAAAATTCTGATAAGGTTTATAGATTGAACCTTATAAATAGCATTACAGGTTATAAACCTGGTAATTTGATTGGCACTAAATCAGCTAACAATAAGAGTAATCTAGCAATATTTTCATCCGTAGTTCATCTAGGGTCGAAGCCACCTCTACTCGGAATTATTACAAGACCAAACAGTGTGCCTAGACATACTTATAAAAATATCATAGATACCAATTATTTCACAATTAATCATATATCAAAGGACTCTGTTTTAAGAGCTCATTACACATCAGCAAAATTTGATATTGACGATTCTGAATTCAAGAGATGCGGATTTGAAGAAAATTACCTTAATGATTTTTTTGCTCCTTTTGTTAAAGAGAGTGAGGTCAAAATAGGAATGAAATTAGTCGAAGAAATAAGTATTAAATCAAACAATACAATTTTATTGGTAGGTGAAGTGATAAAAATCATAGTTGACGATAATTTTATAGATACAGATGGCTCTTTAAAATACGAGGATATGAATTCCATATGTATTTCTGGTCTTGATACGTATTATGAAACAAAGAAAATTGCTAAATACCCATATGCAAGAAGGGAGGAATTACCTGAAAAATGGTGAAAATAAATATTCCAGACAAGATATGTATAGTTTGCGAAAGACCATTTTCATACAGAAAAAAGTGGAGAAATTGTTGGGAAGATGTCAAATACTGTTCTAAAAGATGCAGAAAAAATAAACATGAAAGAATTATCAGTAATACTTCCTAACCAACTATTTGAGGACATTAGTATATTAAATAAAAAGTTTCCTGTTTACCTAATTGAGGAATTTCTTTTTTTTAAAAATTATAATTTTCATAAGCAAAAACTTGTATTCCATAGATCCTCAATGAAGTGCTATGAAAAGTATTTAATAAAGAATGGTTACACGGTTAGCTATATTGAATCTAAAAATGAATTATCTGACATACGTTATTTCATAAATAATATAGATAAAGAGATCAATCACATTCATATCATTGAACCTAACGACTATCTTATTGAGAGAAGACTTGTTAGAGAATGTAATAAAAATAATATCAAATTAAATCTTTACGATAGTCCAGCTTTCATAAGCTCAAAGGATGATCTTAAAAGCTTTTTTAAGGAGGATAAAGTAAAATTTTTTCAAACCTCTTTCTATAAAGCCCAAAGAAAAAAATTTAATATATTATTATCAAATGGTGATCCAAAAGGAGGAAAGTGGACTTATGATGATGAAAATAGACTGAGATATCCGAAAGATAAAAAGACTCCTGAAATTGAATATCCAGCATCTGACGAAGATCACTCAAAAGCAATCAAATATGTTAATGAGAATTTTGAAAGAAATATAGGTATCATTGACAGAAATATCATATATCCATTTACTTTTAATTCCGCTAAAAAATGGTTTGAAAACTTTCTAAATAAAAGGTTCAAAGAATTTGGTCCTTATGAGGATGCTATTTTAAAAGAGGAATCAATACTTAATCATAGTTTACTATCACCGCTGCTAAATAGTGGTCTATTATCTCCTAAATATATAGTTAATGAATCCTTACTTTTTTATAAAAAAAATAATATACCAATCAACTCGTGCGAAGGATTTATAAGACAAATAATAGGTTGGAGAGAGTTTATAAGAGGAATCTATACCGTGAAAGGATCTTACGAGAGGACCAAAAATTATTGGAATTTTGAAAGAAAAATTCCAGAGTCTTTCTACAATGGCACAACCGGAATTGAGCCTGTGGATGATACAATAAAAAAAGTAATTAAATCTGCTTACAACCATCATATTGAGAGACTAATGATCATTGGCAATTTTATGTTATTATGTGAATTCGATCCAGACGAAGTTTATCGCTGGTTCATGGAATTTTATATTGATGCATATGACTGGGTAATGGTGCCTAATGTATATGGTATGAGTCAATTCGCAGATGGTGGTCTTATGTCAACAAAACCATACATTAGCGGTAGTAGTTACATCCTCAAAATGAGTAACTACAAAAAATCTGATTGGTGTGATATATGGGATGCACTTTTTTGGAGATTTTTAGATAAACAAAGAGATTTCTTTTCTAAAAATCCAAGAATGAGAATGTTAGTAAGCACCTACGATAAAATGGATAAAAGTAGGAAAAATGTATTATCAAATACAGCAAAAAATTATTTAGAAAATTTAAAATAAATTATTTAATGAAAAGGGCAATATACTGGTTTAGAAAAAATTTAAGGTTATATGATAATCCATCACTAGCTGAAGCTATCAAAAACTATGATGAAATCATTTTCATATACATTAAAAATGAAAGTTTTTTTAATCCATTAAAACATGATGAAAATAAAATTGGAGAATTCAGAAAAAAATTTTTAGATGAATCAGTCATTAACTTAGAAACAAATCTTAAAAAAATAAATATAAGGCTTTATATTTTTGATGGGGATTTAGTAGAAATATTTACAGAAATCAATATGAATTTCAAATCCAACATTGTATTTGCAACAAAAGAAGTTGGATGGTATGAGGAATCCGAGGAAAAAACCCTTAAAGAAAATGGATTTGATTTAAGACTATATGAAGATCAGAACCTATTTGAGTTAGAGAAATTACCTTACGATATTGAAGAATTACCGCTTATTTTTACTCATTTTAGAAAGAAAGTTGAAAAAAATGTTACTATACGAAATATAGAAAAATATGAAATACCAAGTTATTCTACTAAAGAGTTTAGTTTTAAGAAACTAGTGAATGTTGAACATCCAAAAACAAAATTATCAAATAAATCTGCGTATCCTTTTATTGGTGGAGAAGACGATGGAATCAAAAGATTAAATTCTTACCTATGGGAAACAAACAATATTGAAAATTATAAAGAAACAAGAAATGGATTAGTTGGAACTGAATATTCTTCTAAGTTTTCAGCTTATTTATCCTTGGGCTGTATTTCTCCTGTACAGGTTTATCAGGAAGTAAAAAAATATGAAAAAGAAGTTAAAAAAAATTCGTCTACTTACTGGATAATCTTTGAATTACTATGGAGAGAATTTTTTAGATATGTTTATTTAAAAGCTGAGAATAAAATTTTTTTAAAAAATGGGATTAACGGTAATATCTTTTCAAAAAACTTCAATAATAATATAGATGCTTTTACTGCTTGGAAGAATGGTGAAACTGGACAAGACTTTATAGATGCTAATATGATTGAACTGAAAAAAACTGGTTTTATGAGTAATAGGGGAAGACAAAATGTAGCTAGCTACTTAATTAATGATTTAGATATCAATTGGGTTTGGGGTGCATCTTATTTCGAAAAACATTTGATTGATTATGATGTTACTAGTAACTGGTGTAATTGGATGTACATGGCTGGAGTTGGTAATAATACTAGGAATTGGGTATTCAATCCTGAGAGACAATCTGATATGTATGATAAAGATGGATTATTTCGATCTAATTGGTTATCAACAAAAAAGGGGCAACAAAATATTATGTTTTAGAGTATAAGTAGATATATATGTAAATTTTTTATGTATATAAATGGAATAAATTATAGTTATGTTTAAATTTATAAAGCTTTTTAAACCTTTAGAACTCGTATTACTTATACTAGTTCTTGCAACAATAGTGGTCTCTGAAATGTTTTTTTTCAATGACGAACCTCTAAAAGCTGTTTTTTTGGGTTTATGGGCTCCAACTATACTTCTTTTTATTTTGGTATTTAATCAAAAGAAAAGAGATTTATAGAAGTAAACTAACTATGTCTGAACTGTTAACTAAAGATTTTATCTTCCTTTGGGCAGGAATCGTTTCCGTGTCGTTCATAATATGGATAATTTTAACGGCTAAAGAACTTAATGAAATTGTTGATAAAAGAAGCAAGAAATGAACGCACACACGGCAAGCTTAGTTAATGCCATCCTATTAATTTCTGTTGGAGGATGGGGCTATTTTGAATCTAGTTCACCAAGTGCTCTAATTCCAGTTATAATTGGTGTCATTTTATTTTTTTTAAATAAAGGTGTCAAAAATAATAACAAAGTAATCGCCCATATTGCAGTCTTATTGACATTATTATCTTTTGCATTATTTATGCCATTGATGAGAGCTTTAGAAGATGGAAGAAGCGATGCGGTTCTCAGGATACTTATAATGTTAAGTTCCTCTGTATATGCAATGGTTTTCTTTATCAAAAGCTTTATTCAAGCAAGAAAAAAATAGATTAAAAATATAGTTGGATGAAAAAAAAATCCTTCATCATTTTATTTCTTTTAAGCTATAATTTATTATCTCAAAATCTTGATACAGTAAAATGGGTATCCACTACTGGAGATGATATAAATGGCACAGGTGAATCCTTCAATCCTTATAAAACCATAAAAAAAGCTTTATCTGAACTAGACTCTGGAACAATATACTTTCGAGTAATTGAAAATATTGATACTTTCAGAGAGGAAGTAGTTATTGATGGAAAGGAAAATATCACTATTCGTGGACACGAACCCGGCAACAAATTTGTAATTTTTGATGGAACATCTGACTTAAGTAATTTTAATTGGATAAGCCAAGGAAATAATATCTTTAAAACCACCATTGACACAACAATATGGCAATTATTTATTGACGGTAAGGAGATGGTTATGGCTAGGTGGCCGAATGCTCAGTTTATAGATAAATCAATTTATAGCTGGGAAACGTGGGGACAAGGTAATGAAAGTTTAAGTACTAATGGAAATGTTATTGTTGATGACAATTATCATGACATGTCTAAATTAAAAGGAAATTTAGATACTGCACACGCCATTCTAAATTTGGGATCATTTAGAACATGGAATAGTAAAATATCCCATTCCCAAGGCAACAATTCTTTCACATACGATAAGGATATTTCAGATAACCAGTACAAGGACAAACACCATTATTTTTTTATAGAAGGAGACTATGACTTACTAGATACAATAAACGAATGGTATCATAATCCAACAACTGGTGACCTCTGGGTCATGACTGATGGAACAAATCCAAATGAACTTGATATAAAGGGTAAAACATCTTCTTACTCTTTTGAAATAAAAAATTCAAAAAATATTACAATTGAGAATCTCTTTTTCTTCTCCTCTACAATAAAAGTTTCCTCGAGTGAGAATATCATTATTCAAGATTGTAATTTTGCCTTCCCTTCCACATCAAAAAGAATGATAGGTGATTTAGGAACACCAGAAGCTACTTCAATAGGAATAAGTGGCTCATCAAATAAAGTTAATAATAGTATTTTCCGTAGAAATTTATTTGCTTACACCGATGGTGATGCTTTAAGAGTTTTTGGTGATAACAATAGAATTGAGAATAATATTTTTCAATATATTGACTATTCTGTCTCTGAACTTCCAGGCCTGATGGTATCTTTTTATGTTAATGGTGACAAAAATGTATTTACAAAAAATTCAATTAATGATACTCAAGCCTCTGCAACTTTAACCCCTGGAGAAAGAAGTGAATTTTCATATAATAAAGTAACAAGAACTGGAGCATTACAATCTGACGGATCAGTTTTTCAAGGAACAAGAAATTACGTTGCAGAATCCGAAGTTCATCATAACTTCATTTATAATACACCTAAGCTTGCCCTCCGATACGATGCGCCTGGTGATGATCCAACAGCAGCTGGACAAAGAGGTAAAATGTATAATAATGTTGCAATTAACACAAGCGGTATAATGGTTAAAGGAGACTATCATTATATTGCAAATAACACAGTAATTGGAAGTAATAAAAATGGGATGATCATATTAGACGAAGAAAATTCAAATCTTAATACTTTCACCCAAAATAACCTTGTAGATAAACTTTCTGGTCATAGAAGTATTAGTAATTATGAGGATAAAGATCAAAATGGATTTCCAGATTATCCTATTCCTGGGACATCGTCAAATAACTGGAATGGTTGGGACTCTGTTAAAACATCCTACATTGATGAGGAAAATATTGATAATTTAATTTATAGTTTAATTGATAGCGTTACTCTAATGCCATTGGAGGGTTCTCCATTAATTAATGCTGGCACTAGTATTGATTCTATACCACTTGATATTATTGGCGAATCTCCTGATATTGGAGCATACGAGTATGGTGGAGAATTATGGATTGCTGGCTATGATGGTTGGTACCCTAGATATTACCCCTGGAATTTTATGGAAAATATACCAAGGGGGATTTTAACTTCGTCTAGTTCTGATTTATATGAAGATTCCACAATTATTGAAATGTCTTTCAAACTTGAAGGTGGACCACACAACGAGGATATAATAATTAATATAGATACTATTAATACTATTGGAAGCGCTGATTATGGCAATGACTGGATACTCATTTACGAAAGTGATACAATAGAAAACCCAAATGAGGATATAATTTGGATGAAAGGAAAAGATTCAATTTCAATAAAAATTTATCCAATAAGTGATGATGTATATGAAAGAAATGAAACCTTAGTTGCAGGTATATTTGGAAGGTCAGCAATAAGTAGAGTAGTTCCTATTAATACTGGAATATATGGAAATTTATATGATAATGATCCAATGCCAACAGCATCTGCTTCAGTAAATACAGATTCAATCTCAGAAAACTCCGAAACAAAAATAATAAGAGTAAGCCTCAGCAACCCTTCAAAATTTGATATTAATCTAGGAATTTCAGTAGAAGACAGCCCTTTAATTCCTGGAGAACTTGCAGAGAATAAAATAGATTTTGAATTAAATTTAGATACCATAATTTTTCCTGCTTTAAGTAAAGAGCAAGAATTTAGTATAACTACTATTCAGGATGATGAAATCGAGAGCGATGAACTTGCAATATTAAATATTGAATCTATAGAGGATTCAATTTATCTGGTTGTTACTCTAGTTATAATTGATGACGACGAACCATTACCTCTCTCAATTGAAAATAAAAATAATTCAAATCAATTATTCCCAAATCCCGCTAAGGATGTAATTAATTTAAAACTCAATAATCAATTTAAAATTGAGAACATAAAATTTACTGATCTTGAGGGCAAAGAGTTTAAACCTAAAAATATTATTCTGAATAAAAAATTTATTAATTTTGATGTATCAAATCTTGACGAGGGAATCTACGTTATCCAAATACAAACTAATGATGATATCCTAAAAGTCAAACTTATAATTGATAGAAACAACTAGTTACAGAAAATGAAAATAACGAAAACATTATCAGTACACCCAGACAATCTTGGTGCAACTTTTAGTCTTCTATGTGTAATACATTGTTTTGCAACACCATTACTTTTTATAACACAAAGTCATTTACTCACTGTCCCCGGTTGGTGGCAAGGTTTAAACTACATATTTTTAACTCTCTCATTAGTAGCAGTATACAAATCAGCTCAAAATTCATCAAATCAGTTAATAAAAGTTCTCTTATTTGTTAGCTGGAGTTTTTTAGCATTTTTATTAATAAGTGAAGAGTTTCACCTTCTACACTTACCTGAACCTATAACATATTTCACTGGGTTTACACTTGCATTCTTACATATGTATAATAAAAAATATTGCAAGTGCAATGATCAGGAATGTTGTATTGAATAATTTATATTTACCTTAAAGGCAAATCCCTTTGAGAAAAATAATAATAGATACAGATACAGCAACAGACGATGCAATAGCATTAATAATGGCTCTAAAATGCGATTATTTCGATGTTTTAGCTATAACTACTGTAGCTGGAAATGTTGACTTAGAGCTAGCAACAAATAATGCCCTATATACATGTGAACTTTGTGAATCTCAAACTCCTATTTTCAAAGGAGCATCGGGTCCTCTGAATAGAAAACTAGAAACCTCCAAATTTTTTCATGGTAGGGATGGAATGGGAGATACTGGTCCATATGAGCCAAGTAATAAATCAAAAAAAGATAACGCAGTTGATAAAATTATTTCTCTTTTAAAAGATAATCCTCATGAAATAGAAATCATCGGTATTGGACCCTTAACAAATATAGCTGAGGTCTTTAAAAAAGATCCAGACACATTCAGATTAATCAAAAATCTATATGTTATGGGGGGAATAGGAGAAGGTAGAGGAAATATAACTGAGTTTGCAGAATTTAATTTTTGGGTTGATCCAGACGCAGCAAATATGGTTTTAAACTCAGGATTAGATGTAAAAGTTATTGCATGGGACGTGACTCAGATATATGGATATTTAGATAGAAATAATTTTGATGATCTAGAAAAAATTAATACTTCTCTTTCAAGATTTGCTATAAATATTCAGCAGAGAGGATTAGAATACTATAAAGTAAAATACAATGAATACAAAGTTGACCTGGCAGATCCATTAGCTATGGCAATAATGATAGATGATAGTGAAACAGTTTATAGAAATTGCAAGGTAAATATTATACTCAAAGGTGAAAAAAGAGGACGAGATAGTTATGAGTTTATAAATTCAGGAAAAATTAAACTTGCATCAAAAGTTTCTAGGTCAAAGTTTTTAAATATTTTACGATCAAGTCTTGAATTATGAAAATTTTAAATTACGGCTCAATTAATAAAGATTTTATTTACACAGTAAAAGACTTTGTGAGACCAGGTGAAACTATTAAAACAAGAGGTTTTAAAGATTTTTTAGGTGGGAAAGGATTAAACCAAAGTGTTGCTGTTGCTAAGTCTGGTATTAAAATTTTTCATGCTGGTTGTATTAATAAAAAGGATAGTCAAATAAAAAATTATTTAGAAAATTGGGGAGTTGACACAAAAAATATTTTTTACGATGATGAGCCAACTGGACATGCTATAATCCAAGTGAATAAAAAAGGTGAAAATTCAATATTAATTCATGGTGGAGCCAATAGAAAAATAAACTCAAAACATATAGAGAAAACAATATCACAATTTAATACTGGAGATTTCTTAATAATTCAAAATGAAATTAATAAAGTTCCAGAAATCATTGAGAGAGCCAATCATCAAAAAATGAGAATTATTTTTAACCCTGCTCCCTTTACTGAAGAGGTATTAAATTATCCTTTAGAAAAAGTAGATACTATAATTTATAATGAAACTGAGGGCACGGGTTTATCAGGTTTTAAGAAAATCAATGAAATAAAAAGTAATCTTTTGGAGAAATACCCCATGCTAAAACAAATCTTAACACTTGGAAATCAAGGATCAATTTATTTTGATAAAGAAAATGAAATACCAGTTAAAGCAATTAAAGCAAAAACCATTGATACTACAGGTGCAGGAGACACATTTGTTGGATACTACGTATCTTCACTATCAAAAAAAATGAAAATAAAAGATTGCTTATTAAGAGCTTCTAAGGCTGCAGGAATAACTACTGAGAAACTTGGAGGAGCAGTTTCTATTCCATCAATTGACTAAAGAGCTTCTTTTTTCCTTTCAACAAATGTATTTAAACCATTACTGTTCTTTACTAAGTCAAAGGCATCATATAAATCTCCAACGGCAGTATATGCTTTATATGTAAGCTTATCACCATCAATTGAAATTACTTGAAAAAGCTGTTTGTTATTTCCTACCCTATCTCTTAGAGCTTCATATTCTTCCCATCCAGGTTTAACTTTATACATCTTACCTCCACTTACAGAAACAACATATACAGTTCCTGTAACGTCTTTTACATTATTGCCAGATAACATGTTCATTTCATATGGAGCAACCCTCCCTCTTGTATATGTATGATCATGACCTTGTAAAGCAAGGTCAACTTTATACTTGTCAAATAATGGTTTCCATAGTTCTCTAAGAGTAACGTTGTCTCTTCCTCTAGAAGCTGAAAAGACTGGATGGTGAAAAGTTGCAATTGTCCACTTATTTGGATTATTTTTTAAAACGCCCTCTAACCATTTCGATTGTTCCTCAATCATAAGATTACTATTAAGAGCAATAAACCTCACTCCTTGATAGTCAACATAATAATTTGTTTCTTGAATACCTCTTACTCCATTATTTGGGAATGTAAACTGGTTATTCCATTGCACCGATAATCTTTTAACATTTTCATCAATATCTTTCTGGACAAATGGTCTATACTCATGATTACCTGGAACAGCTAACGAAGGAAGAGATCTATGAATCCATCCCCCTGCCATAAACCACTCGTGCCACTCATTTTCATTGTGAGCTTCATCAACTAAATCGCCCGCGTGTATAATAAATTTAGCGTCAGGAGCTTTTCTATAACTTTCTCTTATTAACCTTGACCACAGCTCAAGAATATAATTTTGAGCATCTCCTACATAAAGAAATGAAAATGGTTCATTTGTTTCGTGGGCAGTTCTAAATTGAATCCATTCGCTCCAAATCTTTCCATTTCCAACTCTATAAGCATATAATGTATTAGGTTCTAAATTATCAAATGTTACCGAATGATAATTATGGTTTACGTTATTAAATTTCGTTTTTTCGGGATCTCTAGAATTATAATTTTGAACAATATTTGCATAACTCATATTTTGGGTAATTGCTTTTTTGGTGACACCTCTTACTATGAAACTAGGGTTCGCAGTAGCCTTAGCTATCTCTCCAAATCCCTCTTTTACATCTTTTGAAGTTCTCCAAGTAACACTTATCGACTTAGAGGGGTCCCCTGAAAAATTAAGTACAATATGATCTGGATGCTTTGACGGATTACTCCAACTTTTAGCAAACTCAGGCTTTACATATTTTTTTTGAGCAGATATCTCATTGAATAAGAAAAATGAAATGACAATTATAGCTATCCTCATAATGACCCCAAAAGTATAAAAATTATTTTAAACAATACACAATTAAAATGGTGAACTGTATATCTCAAAAACTTTAAATTTTTATTTTTAAAAAAAATTACCCGAGATATTTAAACTTCTCCATTCTCTTGTAGATATATAAGATTATAAGACCAAATAATACACCTGAGGCTATCAGTATGACACTAACTAAACCTGATGCTGCAAATGATAATCTAAGTAATATTGTTGATATAATAAAACCAGTATTTCTAATTAACTGAGAGTAGCGTTCTGTATACCTAAAGGAGATAAGCAGTATAAATACATCAACAAGTATGAGAATTGTAAAGAAGTCTACAAAAAATAGAAAATTTACATTATCATCATATCCATTAGAAAATAAGGATGCGTTGGCCCAACTATAAAAACTCCACCCTGCCAAAAATAATAAAGTAGGAACAAGTAAAATTGAAATTAATTTTTTTTGAGAAATAAACTTTTTTAATTTTTTATCAGGCTTCGTAGTTTTTGGTCTACCAGCTGTAGTTTTAAATAAATAGATTAGAAAAAATACAACGAGAATTCCTAAAAGATCATAAATTAACTGAATATTATAATCATTTGAGAAGAAAGGAACATCTAGGTTTACAAGAGGAAAGTCCTTAAAAATTTTTCTTATAAGTATGAGAGAAATTATCTCATATTCTTTCACAACAGTAACAGTGAAAGAATTTGGGAGATAGTATATTAATAAATATGCCTCATACACAAGAATAAATGAAAAAGGGGTATAAAGCGCTGATATAGGATCTAAGAGTAATGTATTATTAAAATTAAAATCTGTATAATTATACTTGTTAAGATATATCAGTATGAGATGTATTATAAAGCCTGAAGTAGCTAAGAATAAAATATATTTTTCAAAAATTTTCTGACTTTTTTCGGAAAATATCGTATGAAAGATTGAATCAACTTTATTCAACATATTTTTTAATTTTAATTATGAAAAATATATTCTTCTTTATTTTGATTTTCACATACTTTAACGGCTATTCGCAAGAATTAGTTATAGGAGAAGAGAGAATTGAGCCAGGAATCATTTTTGTTTTTGAAGGTGCAATAAAGGATGTTGTATACCCAAAATCAATAAACTTAGATGAAGAGTTAACAAATATTCATATTGAAGCTAGGGTAAACTGGGACAATAATAACTTACCAAAAGGCACTCCTTCGGGTGGTTTTATTCCTTATCTCAACATAAATGCAATTATTACAAATGATAGAACAGGGCAAAGAACTTTTGTGGATTTAACTCCTCACTTAAATCTCATAGATAACTTTCACTACGCTAGAAATATTTCTTTACCTGGTAATGTTGATGACTTATATAATGTTATATTTAATGTGAATCCTCCAGAAAAGTTATCGCTTTCATTTCATAAAGATTGGAGTGATACTTACTCCAATCAATTATTTAAACCAATCACATTCGAGTACAAAAAAGTAGACTTTGAGGAGATTGCAAATTCATCAAGAAGATAATTTTTGAGTTATATTTACCTAACCAATTTATCATGATAAGGTATTTTATATTACTAACTCTTCTTTTTCATTATAATTCATATTCACAAGATATTTTTGCAGAGAAGGAAAGATTTACAAGGCAGGATAGTCTTAGAGGAAGCATAACACAGGAGAGATCTTGGTGGGATTTAGTATATTATCACCTTGATATTAAAATTGAACCAGATAAAAAATTTATTGAAGGTCATAATACTGTAAAATTTCAGGTAATAGAAGAAAATCAAGTCATGCAAATTGACTTACAAGAACCACTTAGAATTACTAAGGTTCAAGAAAATGGGAAAAATTTAAAATATACTAGAGAAGGAAATGTTTATCTCATTTATCTAGATAAAAAACAAATTGTCGGAGAAGTCAATGAAATAAAAATTAGTTATAAAGGAAAACCTAAAGTTGCGGTAAGAGCTCCTTGGGATGGTGGTTTTTCTTGGGATAAAGATGAAAATGGAAATCACTTTATTGCAACTTCTTGCCAAGGTCTTGGTGCAAGTGTTTGGTGGCCAAATAAAGATCATATGTACGATGAAGTTGATAGCATGCTTATTAGTGTAAATATTCCAAGAGAATTAGTTAATGTATCTAACGGAAGGTTAAAAGAAATTACATATCCTGACGATAAGACGAGCACTTATCATTGGTTTGTCAGTAACCCTATAAATAATTATGGAGTGAATGTTAATATTGGTGACTATGTTAAATTTTCAGAAATATATAATGGCGAGAAAGGAAATTTAGATATTGACTATTATGTACTTAGATATAACGAGGAAAAAGCAAAAGTACATTTTGAAGATGTTCCTAAAATGTTTGATGCCCTTGAATACTGGTTTGGTCCATATCCATTTTATGAAGATAGTTATAAACTTGTAGAGGTACCATATCTTGGTATGGAGCACCAGAGTTCAATAACTTATGGTAATAAATATTTAAAAGGCTACCTAGGTAGAGACCCATCTGATTCAGGTTGGGGCTTAAAGTTTGATTTCATAATTATTCACGAATCTGGACACGAGTGGTTTGCAAATAATATCACCTACATAGATATTGCTGACATGTGGATTCATGAGGGATTCACCGCATACTCTGAGAATCTATTTCTTGATTATCATTATGGAAAACAGGCAGGTGCTGATTACACAATTGGAACAAGAAAAGGGATACAAAATGATAAGCCAATTATTGGTCCTTATGATGTAAACAAGAATGGATCTAAAGATATGTATTCTAAAGGAGCAAATTTATTGCATACAATAAGGCAAATTACTAATAACGATGAGTTATGGAGGAAAACTCTTAGGGGACTAAATGAAAGATTTTATCATAAGACTGTCTCATCTATTCAAGTTGAAGAATTTATCTCCGAATCTATTGGATTAGACCTTAAGTATGTTTTTAATCAATACCTGAGGGATGTAAGGATTCCAATCTTTGAATATAAAATTGACGAGAACGGATTGAATTATAGGTGGTCAAATTCTATTGATAATTTTGATATGCCTTTAGATATAGAATTAAATGGTGAAAAGACAAGGTTATTTCCAAAAAATAATTGGTCAGAGTATAAAACAAAAGTCAATACACTTGAAATCGATAGAAATTTTTATATAAAGACAAAAAAAAAGGCCTCTAAGTAGAAGGCCCTTTTCTTATAAAATATACTGGTTTTAATAAAATTTATAACCAATATTATTTGAGTGAGGCACAAGTCCATCAGAACCGCCTACTAGATATTTTGATAACTCTCCAGCAATTCCACTAGGATCATCATTTAATCTCCAATTTAAATATGTATCATATTGTTCGAATGAATCCCAGTATTCAATAATAAAATATGTACTGGTCTCCTCGTTGAATGTTGCTTCCAAATGAGTACATCCATCATATGCTCTAGTTGTAGGTAATCCATCCTCTGAGTCTAACATTTCTTTTACCTTTTCATAACTTCCCTTCTTGACTTTTAAAGTTGCAACTACTACTTTTCTATCAACAGGACCAACAGCATTTGTCATACCTGTTGCATCAAAGTATTCTCCTGTATAAACGATCTTACCATCTGCAAAATCAAAATTATGATACGATGGCAATGTAAATGTCCTACCAGTTGACTTACTTTTTCCAGTCCAGACTCCATAAGCTCTAACGCTTCCGTCAAGTGTCATAGTTCCGGTATCAATACCAGGTAACCACATTGGGTCATTAAACTTAACATCAGTATAACTATTGATGTAGAATTCTGCAATTTGTTGAGATGTTGCATAATCTACTTCACCCATACCGTATAAAGGAGCTTGATCACGAAGGTCTTCAGACATGATTTCTTTCCATAAATCAATATCTCCATTTTCAAAAACTTGAACCCATTTCTTTGCTAATTCAAGATTAGTCTTATATTCTGGGTTTGTATTACATCCATATAAAAACATAATAGATATAATAAATAATAACTTTTTCATATTCTTAATAATTTAATTTAGTGGACAAAATTATAAAAAAATATAATACTATTCTTTAAAGAGATGACTATTGATTCAAATTCAGATAATCTTTAAATTCTGAATAACTTTTTATTTTATGGTAAACACTATCTTCTGATAAAATTTTTTCTATTTTCTTTGGGTATTTCAGTGTTTCTGGGATGCACTCATTTACTTCTTTTATGAACTTTGAGTAATGAGCGGTTTCTAGAAATATATGGTATAAACCATTATGTTTCTCTTGATGTTTTTTTACTCCAAGATATCCTACTGCCCCGTGAGGATCGCAAATGTAATTATATTTATCATTCAGTTCGTTTATTGCAG
>CEUQ01031183.1_pt1 | contig 20757 bp, 21 predicted proteins | sample 361491 | NCBI WGS metagenome assembly CEUQ01 (sample SAMEA2622796, study PRJEB7988) | marine metagenome | biome: marine biome (ENVO:00000447); feature: marine epipelagic mixed layer (ENVO:xxxxxxxxx); material: "saline water (ENVO:00002010), including plankton (ENVO:xxxxxxxx)" | depth 120 m | reverse complement strand
TTTAGAAAAATAAAAATATCTACTTTTTCCCTCTTGGATCAAACCATTGTGTTGTCTCTGAAATAGCTCTTTCAGCATTCTCTCTACCCACAATTGATAATTCTCTTTGTGCATCTCCTGAAGTTTTTCCACCAATTCTTAAAACAAGGATTTTTCCATTACCTCTAAAACTATGAGTAACAAAAGGCTTGATATACAGTGAATCTCCAGGATGAAATTCTGTATTGTTTTGATTATTTCCTAATTTCCAATTAAATGAAATTGAATTTTCCCCAATATTATATGCATATTGATGTGTACCTGATACTAAATCTAACTCTGGATTATTTTCATTCAAAATTTCAATCTCAAATGATTTGGAAAAAGGTAATGTTGTACTTGCAGCCAATTCATACATTTTATAGCATTTGGTATCTTCTGGGTAAAACCATGTTTTACATTCATCATGGTGTTTCACAATTACTTTCTTCTCATTTTTATCATTTGGGAGAAGATCTCTGATGTTGATGGTTAAAGATTCAGCAATTTTACCTAATTCGTTAATCGTTGGGGTTCCAATTCCATTTTCAAAGTCTTTTAATTTTTGTATTCCAATTCCAGTTCTTTCAGAAATTTCATTTAGTGATAAATTTCCATTATCTCTATGAAATTTTAACAACGAAGAAAAAGTTTTTTCTTTAGACGAAAAATCTAAAGCAAATTCACTCCCTAATCCTGATAGTGCAGATAACTCATGCTGTGGGTCTCCTGTTAATTTTCCTCCATAGGTAAGCGCTAAAATCAAACCGTTCTCTTTCGCATCATCTCTGGTAGTAAATGTATGAGGAACGAATGGTGTTATGTACATTGAATCTCCTGAATTCATCACTGCTGTTTGTTTAATCCCATTTTCATCTTTATAGTAAAAATTTACTTTTCCAATAAAATACGTAAATTGATGCATAAAATGACCATTATTCCATTGTACCTTATCATTTTGAGGATCATTGTCTTTTACTCGACAAAGTTCTTCAATCCATTCTGGTCTAAATGGGCTAATTTTACTCATGGCAGTATCTCTATATTCATAATATGGCTTATCAGCTCTATTCATAATTCTAGAACTTTTTTCTGATTCTGACGCAGTCATGATTTTAACTCCTTGTGGACAATCATCTTCTACGGTGTAGAAGTCCCTTCTATTTACTGGCCAAATTTTTACTGCAATGTTTACAATATCATCCGTCAGCTCAGAATCCCCTGATATTATCGAATTTATCTTTTCAAGTGGTAATTTTAATTCATTAGCGGCATCTTCCGGTCTACGTTTTATGTCATTTAAAATTCCTAAAAAATTTCTTCCTACTTTTATAAGTTCAATTTTTCTTTGATCTATTTCTTGGACTTTCATACCAATTCTCTGTTTTTGTATTTATTAAATATACTATAATTTTCATGTGCGAATTTTTTATTTTTATAAATATCCAAGTTTCCGTAATTCGCTCCTAATCTCATCATCATCAGATTCATCACTTTGTATTTTTGTTTCTTGTTGGAATTTTACCAAAATTTTTTCCATTTCTTCAATTTTTTCAGGTTCTTTTTCAGCTAAATTATCATTTTCAAATGGGTCATTGATTATATCATAAAGATTTACATCTTTTGTAGACTCTCTAGAATTCCTAAAATACTTGAATTTCTCACTCCTAATTCCCATCCTATCAAGATGTGATTCATTTTCATATGGAATTGTATGAATAAAAATTGGTTCTCTGACTATTGAATTATCATTTATCATTGGTATCAAGCTTTTACCATGTCTTTTCTCATCATCATTTATCTCTAATAAATCACAAAGAGTTGGAAAAATATCCAGTTGAGATACAAAACTTTTATTTTTCTTACCCTGATATTCAATCCCTGAAATAATTAATGGGATGTGTAATAATTCGTCGAATAATGATAAAGTAAAATAAGGATCTCTTGAACGTATTTGATAATTATTGAGATTTTTATTTTCTTTTTCTAATCTTTTTTCAGCAATTGATTTTTTTAACGAACCCAAAAATCTTCCAGATTTTTTATGAAAAGATTCTGGAATCACTTTTTTTCCAATTTTTTTTGCAAAATCTAATTTCGGTTCAAATTCAAATGAAAGTTTATCATCTAAGGGGATTCTCTCTCCATGATCTGATGTTAACACTATAATCGTATTGTCTAAATCTATATGTTCAAGTGTTTCATTTAATTTCTGATTAATCATTGATACAGTTTTTGAATATAATGAATTTCCAAATTCACTAGAACTAAATCTATCAAGATTTCTGGGAATTCTTCCTTCTCTTAATGGATGGAGATCAAAAAGGTGTATGTAAAAAAACCATTGTTTTTCTTTTTTCAAACTCTCAATTATTTTTTTGATTTGTTCACTTAATCCACTTGTTAATGTTTCAGGTGGTGGGGAATGTGAATAAGTACATTTTTTATTTTTAAAATATTTTTTTAATGGTTCTAGTGATTTAAGATCCGGAATTAATCCATGTAATGTATAGCCATTTTTTTGAAATAATTCAAGAAAATTATTATCTTGTAAAACTATTTTTCTACTCCTAATTCCTGTTTCATATTGAAATTTTGAATTAAATAAACAATTTAGCGAAATAAATGTCCCATCCGCAGATGAGAATGTATTATCAAAAGTGATTCCTTTAGAAATTAATTTATCAAAAAAATTAGTTTTACAATCTGCTTTATCATTACATTGATCTGCTCTTAAGCCATCAATTAGGATGAAAAGTACATTTTTTTCCATATTTTCTAATCAATATTTTTTATTAGTTCAAAAGCTTCTGCCTTTGATACTCCTGATTGAACCCCTCGATAAATTGCAAGATTCTCAACTGCTTTGATTGAACGTGGATGAGGAAATTTCATAACTTCTGATTTATACATCTTAAATGCTTTAATTTTATTTGTAAATTGTTTTGTAATATCTTCAAAATGATTTGGTGAAAATGGTAATTTTACATATCCTGGTAATTCATAACAATATACACTTTTTACTATACTTGAATTTGGTCTAGTTGCAACCAATGTGGAATTAAATGTAATTTCATGATCCTTATTAAGATCATTTTTTGGTGCAGTATACACTATTTTTGGCTTAATTTTTTTAATTAATTTTTCAATTTGTTTATTGATTTCTATTTGTGGGATTGAATCTAATTTCATATCTTCAAAATCAAGAAATTCTATATTTGATATTCCTAGTATTTTAGATGATTTTTTACAAGATTCTCTTCTAACTGTAATCATTTTTGCATCCTTATATTGTGCCGATGCACCTTCTGTCATCACAAGTAATGAAACATTATTTTTTTGACTTAATTTTCTAATTGTACCTCCCATGCCTAAAACTTCATCATCGGGATGTGGGGCAACCACTAAAATATTCATGATAAAAAATTAATCTTCTTCATAATTATTATAATTATCTACAGATTTAACTTGAAAATAATTAATAGAATCTACAAAAAAACCTTATTTTCTAGACGTACAAGTATTTCTTCATTATTTTTTATTGCAATATAATCTCCAATTTTTGGTTTAAAATCATCTGATATTTTTTTTAATAATCCTTCTTCATCTAATATGTGAATAATAAACCCATTTTCTTCTAAATAATTAAAAATTTCTTCATAATTGTAATTGTATTTTTTATAAAAATGTTCTATTGCAGGAAAATGTATACATGATGTATTTTTGATAGTTTGTTTGCCTCCTTTTAACACAAATTTTTCATAACCTAAAACATCTATTTTCATTAAATCTATTTTTAAATCCCTGGGAATTATTTCATCTAATGTTTTCATTTTAACTAAAATTCCATTTTTATCTACTTGTACTGAATTTGATTCATCTGCAAAACCATCTGAAATAAATACATCTTGGGATTTTTCACCAATTGCATAATTAAATGTCCTAATATTCTTTGAATTATTTAATGAAATATTAATTTTTAAAAATTTAAAAATTCTTGTATTGGCCTCGAATGAAAAAACCATTCCTTTAATTCCAACTTTTTTTGATGCTTCTAATGTAGTTGTCCCTATATTGGCACCAACGTCAATAAAAATTCCGCCTTCTTCCAAATAATTCCAGATAAAATCCTCCGTTTTTGTTCCACTATGTCCATGAGTTGGGTCAACCCATAATATTCTTGATAAATATGTTGGATTAAATTTTAGAATATGATGTTTATATTTGAAATTAAAATATTTGCAAATTTTTAATCTAAAAAATATTTTTGAAACTATAAATCTGAAAGAATGCTCTTGTTTTTGAATTGTTTTAATATATTCAATTACTTTCATTTTGCAATATTATTTTGATATTTTGAACTCCAATTTCTGCTGATTTTCCTAAATTAAAAACCACGTTATTTCGTATATCTTTTATTTGTTCTTCATATTGTATTTTTTCATCAATTAATTCGTTTAATATCTTAGAAATTTGATCAATTTCTGTTGGTGATACGATCTTTCCTATTTTCTCTCTAATTCCAATTTCAATTGGTACATCTAAAAATTCTTTAGATTCTGGATTCAAATCTTTTTTTGGAGTATCGATAAATATGATTGGTTTTTCATGAACAAATGAATATTCAAATGAAATTCCTGACCAATCAGAAATTAAACACATTGAATTCTCAAATATTTCAAAAGGAATTACACCTTCATGTAAAGTAAAATTTGTATTTCCCAAAAATTTATTTCTAATTTCTTCAATGATTTTAGGTGAATCTCTAATTATACGAAAATGTGGTCGTAAAAATACTTTGTAACCGTTTTCTATTAAATTCTCTATTAATCTCATACCACATTTTTCAAGAAGATTTTCTTTTCCATATGATGGAGTAATTAAAATTACTTTTCCATCATAGATTTTGTGTTTTGATTTTTGTTTCTTTTCTAACAAATAATCTAATCTCCCGAATCCATACTCTACAAGTTTTTTTTCTTTTAAGTTATATTGTTTTTCAGTCATTCTAATTTCAGCTACATGATGGGATCCTACACAAAAAATTGTATCATAATTGTCAAGTGCTTTTTTTCTAAGATATGAATGAATGCTAAACATTGAGTGAAATAAATATACATAATGAACTGGATAAATTTTAGATCTTTTGATATGAAATGTTTCCAAATCTGGCATATCCATTATGAGAATTTTTGCTTTTAATGTTAGAAAAAATTTTGTACGCGTTACCCCTTCTCCAATAAAGAAAGATTTTATGTTCTCATTCTCTTTATTTAATATTGGATCATCTTCAACTGATGTAACATAGCAAACTTGAATTTTTTCTTCTAATGTCAGTCTAGTTATTAAAGTTCGAAAATGATTCATAGATGCAATATTTTCTGCATAAAAAACAATTGATTTTTGTTCAATTGATAATTTTTCAAATTTTTTAAGCTCTTTCCACTCTTTTCCAAAATTAAAATTTAATTTCATTATTAACGTACTTGTTTACGAGCTTTTTGAAATTTTCTCTTTAATCTTAAACCAGTATAACTTTAAAGTCATTCCTGCACCTGCTATTGCTCCAATTATCATTGCAAACACCGCACTAGCACTACCTGGATCAATATAACCTGCAAGTTCTAGGAGAAAAAAACTTTCTATTAAAAACTCACTATACATATTTTCATTTTCATTTTTTCATGCTTATAATCTTTAGTATGTTTTTACTATTTCATTTTTTCAAAAATCCATCTTCTTTGATAATTTTGAAAAATTCTCTTGCAATATTTTTCCAATCAAATTTTTCTTTTACTGAAACATATGCTTTTTCTCCCATATTGTTTGCTAAATCTGGGTCTTGGATGCAATTTTTTATAATCTGACAAATCTTTTCATGTTCCCCTTGCTCAATTAGGAATCCATTAACATTATTATAGATTAAATCTCCAACTCCTCCAGTATTCGATGCTATGATTGGCTTTTTCATCAACGCTGCTTCAATAATGCTTTGTCCCAATCCTTCTAATCCTGTTAAAAACAAAAAAATATCAATCTCTTCCAAAAATTCTTGAACTTTGTTAGGATATTCCAGTTCTTTTAACCATACAAAATTTTCAAATTTTTCTAATTCAGGAATTATTTTATCTCGATAAATTCCATCCCCTGCAAAATAAAATGTTACATTTGGAAGCTCCCGAATTACATTTTTTAATGTTAAGAGTTCCTGACTTTTTCCCCAAATATTTAATCCTTGTAACAATCCAACACACGGATGTTTTAATTTTTTTCCAACTTCACTATTCCATTCATCTGTATTCCTTCCATCAGCTGCTAGAATTTTTATTTCTTTATTAGGATATTTCTGAACTACTATTTTTTTTAAATACTTAGATATGGGTATAATCATTCTAGCATTTTTAATACATATCTCAAAATTATCTTCATTTTCTTTCATTCTCATTCTTTTAATTTTTGATCTATAGATCGTTTTTCTTGCCCATGATGACTCTTCCCAAAAATTTCCTCTAAGAAGAATATAGTAAGGAATATTTTTTTCAATGACTCTTTTTCCTATTTTTGTAACCCTGTCAAATAATACTAAATCAGGTTCAAATTGACTTAAAATTTCATCAAAACTTTCTTTTTTTCTCATTCTTTTTTTCAAATTCAGTTCAAAAAATTTATCAATATATTCTAAATCATAAATTAATTTTGTTGTAATTCCTAACTCTGTTAATTCTCTTGAAAAACTTTCAAGATGATAAAATCTTTCTTTATCTCCAATAATTAATAATTTCATTTTCTTTTTAAATGAATTATAGATTTAAAATCATTTCTCATATTGAGTGATTCTTTTCTCATCGTCACTAAATACTACGCCTACTGTTCTTAGTAATGAAATATTATTTTTTTCACAATAATCTATTAAATTTATTATATATTTTTTAAAATTATCCTTATCTTCATTATTTCTAATTATTGATGAAAATAAATCATCATGATCTAACATGATGATTTTTTCTTTAGAATTTAATGAATCAGTAATTTCTTGTATGTTATTTATTGCATTTGGACTTTCAATTTTTGGAATAATGTTGACGTGTTGCGGTAACTTTTCTTGAAATATTGTTAAATCTTCTTTAGATTCCACATTTGATACTGCAAAATATTTGATTTGGTCATTCGTATTGATGATTGGAATCATTTCTTCGAGTGTATATCTATTATTTGGTGGTTTTATTCTACCTATAGGTAAATCAATAAAAATTTCATTATTCCTGTTTTTTTGTAAAATATTTTCTAACTCTTCCAAACTATTACACCAAGCAAGATTTATTCGAAAAACTGCATTTTTTGGCAAATCTAAATCATAATTTGTCACATTTTGTGAAATTAATAACAATTTTCTTTCTCCATAAATTCTTCTACAGACTCACAAATGTAATTCATTTCTGTTTTTCTTAGTTCTGGAAACATTGGCAATGATATTATTTTTGATGATATCATTTCTGTATTGTGCAACTTTATTCTGAATGTTTTTTTGTAAAATTCAGACGAATGTATTGGATCAAAAAATATCTTAGTCATTATACCTTTTTCAGTGAGAAATTTAGATAATTTATTTCTAATTTTTTTAGATGGTAATGAAATTGTATATAATTGCTGAACATGTTTCTCTCTTTTTGATTCTTCTAAAAATTGAATTTGTTTATATTTTTTTAATTTATTTGTCATAAATTTTGCATTTTCTCTTCGTTTTTTAATTAATTTTTCAATTTTTCTTAGTTGTGAACTTGCCAATGCTGCTGTTATGCTTGACATTCTCCAATTATAACCTAATTCAACATACTTTGGAATTTCATTTGTTTTAAAATAATTTGCATTTTTTAAACGACCATGTGATCTAATTAATTTTAATCTCTCGAAAATTTTTTTTGAATCCGTAACTATTGCTCCTCCTTCTCCACATGTAATGATTTTATTTCCTGCAAAACTGAACACTGCTAAATCACCAAACGTTCCTACTTTTTGTTTATCTATGCTTGCACCTAATGATTCTGCTGCATCTTCAATTAGCGGAATTTTTTCTTTTTGTGTAATTTCTTTTATTTCTTTTATTCTACATGGTAATCCTGCATAGTGAACTGGTATTACAGCTTCTGTTTTTTTAGAAATTTTCTTTTTCATATGTTCAGGATCTATGCCAAAATTATTTACTTCTATATCTGCAAATTTTGGAATTGCATTAATCATCAAGGGCCAATTAGCTGTTGCTATAAAACTAAATGAAGGTACAATTACCTCTGCCTTTTTATTAATTCTGAGGGCTAATAATGCTGCATGTCCTGCAGATGTTCCTGAATTGAATGATACACAAAATTTACTTCCTACATATTTTGCCAACTCACTCTCAAAATTTTCGATTTCAGGTCCAATTGCCCAATCCATTCCACGTTTGATTACTTGAGTTACTGCTTTTACATCATCGTTGTCATTAAGAACTTTGTATAGTGGAATTTTCCATTTCATTTTAATCTACAAAAATTCTAATATGTAATATAATCATCTATCAATTCATTAATTATCTTATGTAATCGTTTTCTATCAATTTTAGTTGCAGTCTCAGAACTAAATTCTTTTGAGTTAATCTTTTGTTTTCTATTCTCAGTTTTAGTTATTTTATACATTCGACCTGCATCATAACAGAATGGAATCTCTTCATCTGTGACTAAAAACTCATGAAATCTCTCTCTTTCTCTAGATTTTGATATTTTTATTTTGTTTGAAATTTTAGAATTTGAGAATCGTATTTTAAAAACTTCAAGCATTCCTTTCGCAAGATCTTCAATTCTTACTGATGGCATCTTTAGAATAAAAATTTCTCCATCTTTTGTCATGGCTGTAACATCTAAAATCATTTCAGCAGCTTCTGAAATTGACATTATAAATCGGGTCATTCTAGCATCCGTCACGGTCAATGGTTCGCTATTTGTAATTTGTTTTTGAAATATTTGAAATACTGATCCCCTTGATCCAATCACATTTCCAAATCTAACAATTGCAAATTTTGTTTTCCCTGTACCAACATATGAACTAGCATCTAATGTGAGTCTTTCAGCTAAAAGTTTACTCCCGCCTAGTGTACTGGTTGGATTTGTTGCTTTATCTGTGCTGATAAAAATAAACTTTGAAATATTTTCTATAATGGATGCTTCTAGAATATTGCTGGTCCCAACAACATTTGTTTTTACCGCATCAAAGGGATTTTCTTCACAAATGTCTATGTGTTTCATTGCTGCTGCATGAAAAACTATATCTACATTTCTAATTGCAAGATTAAGACGATCTCTATCTCTTACATCTCCTACCATATATTGTAAAATTCTATTTCCCCCCATCAATTCTTTAATTTCAACAATTGAATTTTCATCATTTGAAAAAATTCTAATTTGTTTTGGTTTGCATTTTAGTAATTGCTTAATTAGACCCAAACCAATTGAACCTGTTCCTCCTGTTACAAGAATGATCTTATTTTCAAATTCTTTAGTAACAGATTTTTTCAACATATTTCCTCGTTCCCTTCTAAATTATTTGAATTTTTAATTATCTTTAAACTTTCATCATTTCCATTATTGGCAAGTAAATCTATGATTGATAAGTTTGGTATAAATTCATTTGAGAAATTTTGTTTATATTTTAAAGGATGATAATTTTGATATTGTAATTTAATATTCTTTTCAACAAAAGCTTCTTCTTTCAAATAGTTTTTCCCCCCAATTCCTGAAATATATGTATCTGCATTCAACACTTCACAAATATTTACTAATCTTTGAGTGGAATTTCCACTTACATTCAATTCAGATTCTTTAATTATTTTAATTCTAAGACCTAACCATTCTATAGTTTTTTTTAATGTTTCAACATTTAATTCAACAAGCATATCCCATTTTTTTTCATAAATATTTTTTAAATAATTTTTGTACAAGTAAAAAAATTTTGATGAGTTGTAAGATTCCTCAAGTTTTGCAAAATTTTCTCCTTGCCAAGATATTTCATTATTTATTTCTACATCCATAATTTTTTTATGAGTTTGATTTTTTTTGACTGGAATAGTAATTCTTTGCCATTTTCCATTTTTTGAGATTATTTTATTTCGATTAGTAATATCAAATTGAAATTTAACATTATCCATTACGACAAAAACATCTGAAAGTGATAATTTATGAAATAATCCTGGATATGGGAAATAATTTGGTTGATGAATTGTTACTTTCACATTGAAAACACAATTATGTTAGAATAAAAACAACTCGTCTCAATACTATTCTAATTTAACTAATTTTATAGTATCTCTTAATTATTATCAAAAATTTTTCATATTAAATACATGAAAGATACAATTTTCATCCGTGTAGAATCTGGAGAAGATGTAGGTTATGGTCATATTATAAGATGTATGGCATTAGCAAACTATCTAAAAATTCATTTCAAAATAATTTTTATAACAAGTAACTCAACTGGAAATCTAAATTCTCTAATAAAAAAAAATAATTTTCGAAGAATTAGTTTAATGAGACTAATTCCATTATCACATTCTAACATTATTAATGATGCCCAACAAACAATTAAAATCATTAAAAAGTTTGGAAATGAGAAATCCCTATTACTTGTAGATAGTTATAATTTACCTATTAGATGGGAATCACTTGTAAAACCATATGTACGAAAATTAATTGTTATTGATGATCTAATTTCTCGTAAACATAATTGTGATTTGATCATTGATCAAAATTTACACACTGATATGAAAAAACTTTACCAAAACTTGATTCCAAATTCATGTGTAAAGCTTTTTGGCCCTGATTATGCCATTTTAAGAAAACAATTTTTTATTCAACGAAAACATATGAAAGTAAGATCGTTACCAATACAGAAAATTTTGATATCCTTTGGTGGTTCAGATAAAAAAGATTACACACTGTCAATTTTAAATTTAATTGAATGTCTTGAAAAAATCAAAAAAATCTATGTTGTTGTTGGAAGTGCATCTTCTAACAAAGATAAAATTAGATATTTTTGTAAAAATCATTCCCAGTTTGAATATATTGAACAGACAGAAAATATGGCCAAATTGATGAGAAACGCAGACCTTGCTATAGGTTCAGGCGGAACAACTACTTGGGAAAGATGTTGTTTGGGATTACCATCAATTATTTTTGTAACATCTATTGATCAAAAGGATATTGCAAATGCGGTTTCAAGATATAATTGTGGAATAAATCTTGGGAAACTCAACAAATCATCCAAATTAGTTTTATCTAAAATCCTTTCATCATTTAACAAAAAAGAATTTGAAATAATGTCAAAAAATTGTATGAATTTAGTTGATGGAAAAGGTGCAATTAGAATAACTAATGTTATAAGAAAACTATAGTGAGTGATATTATGGAAACTATTGAAATTAATAATTTTATGATTAAGAAAAACTCTCGTCCATTTATTGTGGGTGAAGTGGGGATTAATCATAATGGTGATTTGACTAAAGCATTTGAGATGATTGAAGTAGCAAAACAAAGTGGTTTGAATGCAATAAAATTCCAAACTTTCAAAGCACAAGAATTCTGTGGAGATCCCTCTCAGACTTACACCTACAAATCTCAAGGTAAAGAAGTCACTGAATCTATGCTTGAAATGTTCTCTAGATATGAATTTTCAAAAAACGAATGGAAACAAATTAAACAAAAATGTGTTTCAGAAGGAATTACTTTCTTATCTACCCCTCAAAATTTTTCTGATTTAAAATTATTACTAGAATTAGGAATTGATGCAATAAAAGTCGGCTCTGATGATTTTACAAATATTCCATTATTGAAAAAATATTCTTCCACTAATTTACCATTAATTGTTTCAAGTGGAATGTCTACTCTTGAAGAAGTAAATGATGCATTAGATGCTATTGGATATTTTTCAGGATACCCTGTAATTTTACTTGTAACTACTTCCCAATATCCTACTCCTAATGAAGATGTAAATCTCTTAAAATTTCATACTTTATCAAAAAAATTTCCAAACTTGTTACTTGGTTTTTCTGATCATACCATAGGAAATATTGCAGCAACTGTTGCATGTGGAATGGGGTCTGTATTTTTTGAAAAACATTTTACACTTGATTGTGATTTGGATGGTCCAGATCATTGGTTCTCTGCTAATCCTCAACAATTAAAATCCTGGAGAAATTCAATTATCAGTTCATTTGAAATGTTAGGTTCTCCAGAAATCAAACCTACAAAAAATGAAATTATAAATAAAAATGAGTTTAGAAGATACATTGTTGCAAAAAAATCTATTATGTTAGGAGAATTATTTTCTAATGAAAATATTGAATTAAAAAGAATTTCAGGAGGCAATGGATTATCTGGAAAATTCTTTGAAATACTCCTTAAAACGAAATCAAATAGAAATTATAAAAAAGGAGAAAAAATTCAAATTTGAAAAAAATACTTTTTGTCGTAAATCAAAAAGAAAATTTTTCTATTGAAAATTATCTACTTAAACATTTATCAGATTTTGAAATCCATGTGGAAGAAAATCTTCCTGAAACATTACTTGCATACGATTTAATCATTTTATGGAGTTATAGAAAAATTCTTGAAAATATCTCAAATTATAGAAATATTGTTGTCTTTCATAGTTCTGATCTTCCTGATGGAAAAGGATGGGCTCCAATTTTTAATACAATAAATCGAAACAAAAAATTTTTTGTTATATCTGGAATTATGCCTGCCGATAAAGTAGATAGTGGTGATATTATTTGTCAAGCGAAATTTGAAATTAAAGATAATCATACAGCCGAAATACTTCGTGAATTTGACGAAGAAATATCAATAATTATGATAAAACTAATTTGTGAAAAATTTGAAAAAAATACTTTATGTGGAAAAAAACAACAGGGTACTGAGTCATTTTTTCCAAGAAGAAAACCAAGTGATAACGAAATAAATACTAAGTCTTCTATTGAACAAAATATTAATTTTCTACGAGCATGTGAAAAACAACATCCTGCTTTCTTCTTTTTAAATAAAACAAAATATTTTATATCTATTACTCCTGAAAAAAAACCTGATTTTCCATCAGATTTAGAAATAACCTTTTTTAATAAAATATAAAATGATTCCTCACAATTTACCTACAATTGGAATAGAAGAGGAAGAAGCAGCATTACGTGTTTTACGTTCAAAACAATTGTCTCAAGATCAAGAAGTTAAATTTTTTGAAAATGAATTTTGTGATTATCTTGGATTGCCACATGGCTCTGCAGTTGCATTGTCCAGTGGAACGTCATCATTATTTTTAGCGTTGAAGATTTTGAATGCAAAAGAGAAGCATGTCTTATTTCCTGGTTATGTTTGCTCAGCCTTACGACATGCTGTTTCATTAGCCGGTGGAATTGAAAAAACTGTGGATATTACAACTAATTCTCCAAACATCGATATGAAAATAGTTGAAAAAATATCTCCTGATATATCTATAATTCCACACATGTATGGAATTCCAATAAAACTAGATGTTGAAAACACATTAGTGATAGAAGACTGTTGTCAAGCTTTAGGTGCAAAGGTTAACAAAAAAATGGTTGGCTTACACGGTGATGTTGGAATCTTTTCTTTTTACGCAACAAAATTAATGACATCAGGTGGTCAAGGTGGAATGTTCGTTTCACAAAATCAGGAATATGTTCATGCAGTCAAAGATTTCCGAGAATTCGATTATAGAAATGATACAAAAACCCGTTTTAACTTTAAAATGACTGATTTACAAGCTGCCATTGGCCGTGAACAATTAAAAAAATTACCAAATTTCTTAAAAAGGCGTGAAGAAATATTTCAATATTATAAAAAAGCTGGATTAGATTTACTAGATATTTTAGAAGAACAACGTAATTTTTTGGAACCTGTACGATTTAGAGCAATAATCAAAACACCAAATCCTAAAGAAATTATTGAATCATTAAATTCAATAGATGTGAAGGCTATTGTTCCAACTGAAGATTGGGAACTATTGGGATCACAAAAATCATTTCCAAATGGTTTAAAACTTTCTCATGAAACTGTTTCAATTCCAATTTATCCATCATTAACTGATGATGATCTTGATCATATTCTCTCTGGAATAATAAAAAAATAATTTTATTAAAAAATGAAATTTGATAACAGATTCTTCATAATCATTATAGTAGCGATTATAACATATGCAACTTTTCTTATTTTCTCAGATTTTACAAAAATTACTGATAGTGTAGAAAATTTCCAAATTGAATATTTACCAATTATTCTTATTCTTCTGCCTACCGGATGGTTATTTTTATACTTGCGATGGCAATTCTTGTTAAAAAACATAGGTGCAACTTTTTCCCATAAGATGAATTTTCAAATTTTTTTAAGTGGCTTTGCACTTGGAGTTACACCTGGAAAGGTAGGTGAGTTACTTAAATCCCAACTATTAAAAAATAATTTTAACATACCAAGAAAAACTACCGCTCCGATTATCTTGATAGAGAGATTTTATAATGCTGTTGGGTTGCTAATAATTTCTTGTTTTGGAATATTGGTTTTTGATTTTAGTGCATTGGTATTGTTTATCACTGGAATACTACTATCATTCATATTTTTTATTTTACGCTCAAAATTACTATTCTCGAAGTTTATAAAACAAATTTCTAGAGTAAAATTCCTCTCAAAATATTCTGTTTCGTTAGAGGATTCTTATGACATAATTGAAAAATCAACAAAGTTCAAAGTCTTTTTCGTTTCCTCTATGTTATCTGGAATTTATTGGATAATAGAGTCGATTGCAGTTTATTTCATTCTTTTGGCTTTAGGTATAAACATAATTGATTTTCTTACAATCATTCCAATTTATGCTACTTCGATGATACTTGGCGTTGCGTCTTTTATTCCTGGTGGATTAATTGTTACAGAAGGTACTCTAGCTGGGTTACTAAATTTGCATGGACTTGAATTAACTTTGGCATTATCTGTAGTAATTATTATTCGAATTTTCACTCTTTGGTATCCTGTGATAGTTGGATTTTTTGCATTAAAATTTTCAGGTGCATTTAAAATAAATCATGAAAAAATTAATGATTAATTTTTTTTATAATACCATCTACTAAATGGCGCATTGAATATTATTTTATTTTTTCTAGCCCATTCATAACTTCTTGTTAAGCCATCAGTCATTGAAACTTTTGGTTTCCATTTTAATAATTTATGTGCTTTTTTATTATCACAAATCAATCTATTTACATCATATGGTCTCTCTCTACTCTCATCATATTTTATTGAAATTTTTTTTCTTGAAATTTTTAAAATCTTTTTTGCTAAATCCAGTATTGATATTTCAGTACCAGAACCAATATTGATTATCTCTCCAATTGCTTTTTTATTATCTATACATCGTAAAATTCCATCAGCAGTGTCTTGAACAAATGTAAAATCTCTTGACGTATTTACATTACCAAGAGTTAGTTCCTTTGTACCTGTTAAAAGTTGATTCATGATCTCCGGAATAATGTAAGGTTCAGTAAATCTTGGTCCGTACGAATTAAACGGTCTAATAACGACAGTCGGAAATCCATTTTCTTTATATAATGTAAATGCAGATCTGTCTGCAGCTAATTTACTAACTGCATATGTAGAATGTGGTGCTGTTGGATGATTTTCATCCATGGGAATTTTTTGAGCTGAACCGTATACCTCGCTAGTTGAAATATGAATAAAAAGTTCTGGTGTTTTTGCATTAATTGCCTTCCACAAAACATTGACACTTCCCATTGTATTAACACTAAAAAAATCACTAGGATGAAAAAATGAATCAGGAATGAATGGTAATGCAGCTAAATTGATTATTACTTCTTGATCCTTAACTGCTTTAGCGGTAATTTTTTCATCTCTAATATCGCCTTTAATAATTTTCAATTGTTTAGACTTTGGCAAATATTTTCTTTTTCCTGATGAAAAATTATCCAAAACTGTTACGAGTGCTTTTTTTTGTAATAACTGTAAAATCACTTCTGAGCCTATGAATCCAGCTCCTCCTGTAACTAATACCCTCTTGTCCTTAAAATTCATTTTAAACTTTTCAATAGTTTGTCTCTTTTATTTCTTAAGAATATCTTTTCAAATAGTAAAATCCTTAAGGAATTGAATTTTATCTATGATGTGGAACTAAAAAATAAAACAATTTTGGTAACTGGCGGTAATGGATTTCTTGGTAAATATGTTGTAGAGAATTTAAAAAAAATTGGATGTAAAAATATTTTTGTTCCTTCCTCCCGTGATAATGATTTACGAATAACTGAAAACTGTAAAAAAGTGGTTCAGGACGTAGATGTAGTTTTTCATCTTGCTGCACACGTAGGTGGAATAGGACTTAATAGAGAAAAACCAGGTGAATTATTTTATGATAATCTAATCATGGGAACGCAATTACTCCATGAATCAAAATTGGCTGAAGTAGAAAAATTTGTTGCATTGGGTACTATATGCAGTTATCCAAAATTCACGCAGGTACCATTTTTAGAAGATGATATATGGAATGGTTATCCTGAAGAAACTAATGCTCCTTATGGATTAGCAAAAAAAATGCTATTGGTACAATCAAAAGCTTATCGTGAACAATATAATTTTAAATCAATTGTTGTGATACCTACAAATCTATATGGTCCAAATGATAATTTTGATCCATCAAGTTCACATGTAATTCCCGCATTAATTTTAAAAATTTTTAACGCTAAGAAGAATAACTTAGATGAAATTGAAGTGTGGGGTGATGGTACTCCTACTAGAGATTTTTTATTTGTTGATGATGCTGCACAAGGAATTATTGATGCAGCAAAAAATTATGATGAAGAAACTCCATTAAATCTAGGTTCATCCGAAGAGATTCCAATTAGTCATTTGGTTAATCAAATATCTAAAATTTTGGATTTCAAAGGGAAAATTATCTGGAATACATCAAAACCAAATGGTCAACCAAGAAGATGTGTGAGTTACAATCGTGCAAAAGAAAAAATAAATTTTCAACCAAATACCAGTTTTGTTGAAGGTCTAAAGCAAACAATAGACTGGTTTATCAATAATCAAAAATAGGATTATTCTAATATTTTAATGGAAATTTATATTATTATATAATCTTCACAGACTCTATGACCACTTCTGTAATCATTCCGACAAAAAATGAAGTAATTGGTGTAAAGGAAATTCTTACGAAAGTAGACCGTTCATGGGCTGACGAATGGTTCTTAATCGATGGAAATTCAACTGATGGAACTATACAAGAAGCAGAAAGTCTTGGTTTTGAAGTTATACAACAAACTGGTAAGGGATTAAGTAACGCATATCGTGAGGGTGTTAATCATGCATCTGGTGAAAACATCTTATTTTTTAGTCCTGATGGAAATGCAGAACCAAAAGATATACCGAAGTTGATAAAAAAAATGACGGAGGAAAATTGTGATATTGTTCAGATCTCACGATTTGGAAAGAACGGTATTAGTGAAGATGATACGTTAATTACTGCATTTGGAAATAGAATGTTTACATTTTTAGTAAATGTTTTTTTTGGTGGAAAATTGACCGATTCTTTATTTGGATTTAAAATTATCAAAAAAGATGTTTTTAATAATCTACATTTAGATGGGGAATTTTTAACTTTAGAACAACAAATGAGTATAAAATCATCAAAGTATAATTTGAAAGTTTTTGAAATTGATGGAAGAGAACCCAAAAGAATAGGTGGTGAGGCAAAAATGAAACCACTTCAAACAGGGTTTGCACTTAGCAAACAAATCATAAAGGAATTCATTCGTTGGTGAAATTATGGATCGTATAAAAAATCAAAAATGGGATGACTTGTATAATCCTAAGCATAAATCATTATTTTCAAAATTCGAAGAATTCCTAATAAATAATTATTTCTCAAAAATTTTTACTCGTGCAATTTTAAAGGCTTCCAAAATTAAATCAGGTACAATCTTTGAACCTGGTTCTGGCGGAGGAATGGCTAGCGCAACTTTGGCAAAATTAGGATTTGAATTAACCTGCATGGATCTTTCAGATAATGCATTAAAGAAAAGTAAATTCTTGTTCAATGAATTATCATTAGATGGAAAATATGTGTTAGGTGATATTTTCCATCTACCAATATCAGATGAAAAATTTGACATTGTTTTTAATCAGGGAGTAATGGAACATTTTCGATTAGAAGGAATGAATCCCTCATTAGCCGTGAATGAAATGTTTCGACTTGTAAAAAAAAATGGAACACTAATCATTTTTGTTCCTGCTTACTACTCTCCACTTTTCTTTATCTATAGAGTAATGAAAGCACTGAATTTACTTGAAAAATATTGGCCTTATGCTGATCAAGACTTTTTACATAAAAATGAATTATTTGACATGATGAAACAAACTGGTTCAAAAGAAATTAAAATTGAAAGAGTTTGGTCATCTTTTTTCTTCTCATTAATTGGATATTGTAAAAAAATTGATTAATCCATGAATCAAAAAATCTCTGATACAAAATTTCTTAATGAGAAAAAATACATCTCATTATATCTTGTAGGTATTGCAATTATTTCATTATTTTTAAAATTATACACAATTGATTTTACACTTCCACTAACTAGTGACGGATTATCGTATTTGCTGAATTCTATAGCTCATGTAAATGGTGATTTTTCACAACATCCTCATCGAAGTACTGGATGGTCATTATTCCTTTATCCAATTTTTTCTCTGATTGATTCAAATGATATTTTGGTTTATTCTAATATATCAAGAATAGTTGGCATATCACTTTCATTAATCTCCATTCCTGTTGTGTATTGTCTGGGAAACAAATTCTTCAATGAAAAATACTCACTAGTGGTTGCATGTCTTTTTGCGTTTGAACCTCATTTAAATTATAATTCTGGATTTGGATTAACTGAACCATTATACCATCTATTGATTTTAATTTCTTTTTATTTTCTTTTTAATGAAAAATCTAAATTCATTATCATTTCTTTAGTTTTTGCTTCATTTGTCTGGTGGACTAGATTTAATGGAATAACAATTTTTATCATAATTACAATAATTTATTTTTTAACACAAAAAAAAGACTCGAAAACAATTAGGAATTTTTCAATAGCACTTTTCTTATTTTTAATAATAATCTCGCCAATGTTAATTCAAAGAGCAGATCAATATGGAGATCCATTTTATTTTGCTTATACAGGAAAAGTATTTTCAGGTTCTTATGAACAATTAACAAGTATTCAAGTAAAAGAGAACCCTATCACAGCTTCTGAATATATAGAAAACAATGGCATCATTCTTTTCATAGAAAATTTTGTCATACAAGGTATATCTAATATATTTCAGACCCTTTCTAGAATACTATTTCCATTTTTGATAATTTTGTTGCCCATTGGAATATTTTTTTCTATAAGAGCATTTGATCAGAAAACTAAATTTATAAAAATTAATTGGGTGATAATCATACTTTCACTATTATCATTAACTCTCACTTTTTCTATAATTGCTGAAAAAAGATATTTGTATTTCATATTCCCCTTTTTGATAATTTTTGCAACAATTCCAATACAAAGATTTACTGATTACGGTCTCAGTACATTTTCGTTTTCGCAAAGACAAAAAAATATTTCATTAATTATTATTATTTCTATTATTCTTCTTCTTTCTGTTTGGTTCACAGCAAGATATGATAAACCAGATTTGGAATTAGAAAATGAAAAAATTGAATTTTCTAATTTTGCCATAAATAATCTATCTGGTAATTTACAAAGGGAAATGGGCCATGCATTTGATTACTATGCATTAATGTTAATTGATGATCCAAAAGGAAATTTTAAAAATTGTAAAGTTAATTTTGTCAGTGATTACTGTGGAATTGATAGGAGCCAAATGGTAAATAGAATTACTGTAACAGGTGATTCCTTAGAAGAAATAATCCTCTCTGGGAAAAAATATAATTTGAAATACATCTTAAGTAATGAGAAACCTGATGATATTGGCTTTCATGAATTTTTAGATGAACTTTATTTCACAGAAAAAAATTACGTATATCTTACTAAAGTGTTTGATTCAAATGATTATGACTATAAAAAATTAAAATTCAAAATATTTGAAATTGATTATGAAAAATTTGAAGAATTGTTTCAAAAGAATCAATCTGGCAAATAATTTTTTTATTAATGAAAAATCTGTGGAATTTAATAGCATATTTTATAGGGTAATAACTAAGCCATATGATTGAAGTAATAAATTGTCAAAACTCAGTAATATTCATTTTCTAATGTTTGCAATCTTCCCAGTGATTTTCATATATTCTCAAAACATACATCTTCTACCTTTCCAAGAAATACTATTTCCACTTGGATTTCTAATAGGTTCTAGTATTCTTATTTGGTTTATTACTAAATCAATCTCAAAAAATTCTATTAAATCTGGATTATTCGTAAGTCTATTTTTTGTTACTTTCTTTTCATACGGACATATTTACAATCTTTTATCTGGAATGACTATATCTGATGTTGATCTAGGAAGACACAGATTTCTTCTAATTCCATTCGTTTCATCAATAGTATTAGGAATAATATTTTTACTAAAAACAAAAAGAAAATTAAATAATTTCTCTCAAATTACAACTGTAGTTTCTATAACAATTGTATTGATTGCTATTTTCAATGTT
>CEUQ01188145.1_pt1 | contig 20831 bp, 26 predicted proteins | sample 361491 | NCBI WGS metagenome assembly CEUQ01 (sample SAMEA2622796, study PRJEB7988) | marine metagenome | biome: marine biome (ENVO:00000447); feature: marine epipelagic mixed layer (ENVO:xxxxxxxxx); material: "saline water (ENVO:00002010), including plankton (ENVO:xxxxxxxx)" | depth 120 m | reverse complement strand
GAAGGGCGCACCGAAGTCATAACCGATCAGGCGCTGGAGCTGATCCGGCTATTCCCGCGCCTTCTCCGGCGGCAGGGTCAGGAACTGGTTCTCCTGCTGGCGCAGCCAGCCCAGGGTGAAATTCAGCGCCACGGCGGTACGTTGTTCATCCGACGAGTTGGCGCCGCTGCCATGGATGATGTTGTGGGCATAGATGATCGCCGAGTCCGCAGGCATCTCCGCCGGTACGACCTCTGCGGCCTGGGGCTGGCGTTCCTCATCCCAGAGATGGCTGCCGGGCACGATGCGGGTGGCGCCGTTCTCGGCCGTGAAGTCGGTAACAGCCCAGAGCGACCCCTGCTGTGTGACGGGACCAGGATTGTGGAAGGGATAGAAGAACGCGTCCCGGTGCAACGCCTGGGCGGACTCGCTGGGCAGCAGGATCGGGGGGATCGCCATCTGCCGTGTCGTGGGCGCGCGCATGAAAAGATTGTTGAGGCGTTTGGTTCTGGCACCGAGAAACTCGGATTCGCCTCCGGACTGTGCATTGAACTGCGGTGCGAGTTCGGTGCGCCGGGCATCGAACCGGGCCAATCCCGCCATGCCAAACCTCCTGACAACTCAGCTGATCCTAACGCCGCCGGTCCTGCCGTGCATAGCCTGCCAGTCGGCGCTATCGTGACAACAGGATTGGGAGGCCAGACCATGACCAGCGACACCCTGCTTTATGACTCGAGCGACCACATCGCCACGATCACGCTGAACCGGCCGGACAAACTGAACGCGCTGAACCACGAGTTGGGCGATGCCCTACGCCAGGCCTGGATCGATTTCGAGGCCAGTGACGACCGTGTCGCCATCCTCACAGGCAACGGCCGCGCCTTCACGGCAGGCGCCGATCTTTCCGGCGGTGGTGAGATGTGGGCGATCACGCCCGGCATCGGTGTGAAGCTCACCAAGCCGGTCATCGCGGCGGTCAACGGACTCACCGTGGGGGGCGGCCTCTGTCTCGTGCAGATGGCCGATATGGCCGTGGCGGCAGAGAGCGCGTGGATCAGTTATCCCGAGGCCAAGATCGGCTTCACAGGCGGGATCATCGCCTCGCTCGTCTCGCGCATGCCGCACAAGGCGGCGATGGAACTGCTGATGACCGGCGAACCGATGAGCGCCCAGCGCGCTTATGAGCTCGGCTTCTTCAACAAGGTCGTGCCCGACGATGCCCTGATGGACGAGACCCGAGCCCTGGCGCTGAAGGTCGCGGAGAACGCCCCGCTCGTGGTCACCGCGCTGAAGCAACTTGCGGACGAGGTCATGCCCAAGGGCCCGATGGAGGGCGCCGGATGGGCGCGGCGCCTGGTCGAAGCCACCTTCGCCAGCGACGACCTTCAGGAGGGTCTCGCCGCCTTCAAGGACAAGCACACCCCTACCTTCAAGGGCAGTTGAACAGCGCGAAGAGCGCGGCGGCGTCACGGCGCAGTGTGGCCGCGTGGGTCTCGAAAATCATCGTGTCGTCGGTGACCAGTTCGATGAAGCGCGCGCGCCAGTGGTTGCAGAGAATGTCGCCGATGGCATCAGTCTGAACGGTTTCGGGCAGGCGGTCGGCGACGACGGACTGGGCTGCGTCACCCAGCAGGTTCCCGCGGGCGAACCCGCCTGATCCACCCGAGCTGCGTTACTCCACGGCCTGGCGGTTCGGGTCGAACACCGTTTCAGTGCGGCCGTCAACGAACATCCCGTCGTCGCCGTAGTAACGGCGCTGGTTGTCGACCAGCGGGCGTGACGGCTGGGCCTTGAGCCAGAGGCGCAGCAGCATGCGGCGCTTCTCAAGCTCCTCCCAGTCGACGAAAGCGGTACGTGAGTGCAGCATCGTGTAGTTGTTGATGAAGCTGGCCCAGCCCGGCTCCAAACGGAAACGGAACTGGATGTCGTCACGTTCGGCGATGTCGCCGAACAGGGTCAGCGCCTCGGCCTGTTCATCGGTCAGTGCGACGCCGGTTTCCTCGCAGGCCATGTGAATGAACTCGCGCAGGAAGATGCAGGAGAGGTAACCGTCGTGCCGGCCGAAAACGGGCACGGGATAGCTCGTGACAGCGCCCTGGTCGGGCGGCTGCTCGCCGAACCAGTGATAGGTGTAGCCTTGGAACAACGGCTTGAGCAGATCGGGCCGCGTGGCCGCAATCTCGTTGTAGATCGCCATCGAGCTCGCCAGCCGGCTTTCACCGCCCGACTTCGCCTGCCGGATGCAGAGCAGGCCTACGATGTCATCGGAATCGGTGTGGAGGTTGAGTTCCTTGGAGCTGCGATAGCCGCGCTCCTGGGTGCCGGGTTTGGAGACGTCGGTGACATATCCCAGCCTGTCGCCCATCGGGCTCTGACTCACGCCCCGACCGAAATAGGTGCCAAGCGCCCAGTAGGCCAAGCCAAGTTCCTCATCGGTCATCTCGTCGATCGGCCAGCCGCGCACCAGCAAGAGGCCGCGGCCTTCCATCAACTCGTGGCGTAGGTCCTTGAGTTCGGCCTCGATCTCAGGCATCGCGGTTTCGGCGTCGGTCAGATCCTGGATCCCGCGTCCGGCCGCATAAGCACGAGCGACAACAGCGCGCAGCGCATCGAGGTGACGTTCGTCCAGATCGAAGGCGACATCGTCGGGCCCGGCAAAGTCACTGCCCTTCCAGGCGCTGGGATGATCGATGATCTCGGAAAACACGTCCGTCATGTCATTGTCCTCATGTCCGTACCACGGCGCTCTTCCCCGACAGTTCATGGTGAATCGGCGATGTTTGCAAGGGGCGAACCACTGCAGCATCAGTCGGTGGTTTGACTGGATGTTCACGAAGCTTTCAGAGTTCGCAACCAATTTGCTGTGGAGGCAGCCATGATGTCACTGAGAACAGCCACTTGGTCCGGGCTTGCCCTGCTAGTCCAGGGTTGCGCCAACGTCGGAACTTTGAGCACCGAGGCATGCGGCAATCTCGCCGTCTATACATTTTTCGGTGAAGGAGCCGAGGACTATGCCGGCTACTGGGTCACGAGTGCGGGTGACGTCGATGGCGACGGCCTCGATGATGTTCTGATCGGTGCCTACGACAATGACGAGAACGGGCCGGGAGCCGGTGCTGCCTATCTTATCCTGGGTCAGAGTCTGAACGGCCCTGCGACACAATCCATTGCCCGCGCCGACTACAAGTTCCTGGGCGAAGCTCCCGGCGACTACGCGGGAATCATGGTCGCCAGCGCGGGCGACATCGACAATGACGGTCTGGATGATTTGCTGATCGGCGCCTACGGCACCGAAGACAAAGGCGCAATCACCGGACGAGCCTACATCGTGCTGGCACGAAGTCTGGGACAGGAAAGGACGATCGATCTAACCCATGCCGACTTCACATTTGTCGGTGAAGCCGCTGAGGATTACGCCGGCTATGCGGTCGCCAAAGGTGGTGACATAGATGGCGACGGCCGTGCTGACGTCCTGATCGCTGCCAGCGGTCACGGAGCCGGCGGCGAGAATGCCGGAGCAACCTATGTTTTCTTGGGCAAGAATCTCGTTGAAGGCACAACAGTCGAGATGGCCGATGCAGATTACAAACTCTATGGAGAACACGACCTTGCCTGGTCCGGCCACAACATCTCGGGTGACGGCGATGTGGACGGCGACGGCCTCGATGACATCTTCATCGGAGCAACCGGCGATGACGGCGGCACAGATGCCTATGCGTCCTACCTGTTTCTCGGCCGAAATCTGGGCCCGGGCCGCGTTATCGGCCTGTCACAGGCCGACTACAAACTGATCGGTGAAGACCCCTATGACTATGCCAGCCAGGTTTCGATTGCCGGTGATCTCGACGGCGATGGCCGCGACGATCTCGTGGTCGGCGCTGGTGGACGGGACGCGGGGGGTGATTCTGCAGGCGCCGCCTACGTCGTCCTTGCTCGCAGCCTGGGCGACACCCGCCTGTTTGACCTGGCTGAGGCCGATTATGTGTTCCTCGGTGAAGGCAGCGACGACTACGCCGGGGGCACAGTCGGACCCGCGGGCGACGTGGATGGCGACGGACTCGACGATTTCATGATCGGCGCCCTCTACTACAACGGAGACTACCCCAATCAGGGCGCAGCCTATCTGATATTGGGGAAGAGCCTGGGAGGCGATCGTGAGATCGACCTTGCACAGGCTGATCTTCGTTTTGCCGCGAGCCGGCGCGACCAGTATCTGGGCCATTCCGTGTTCACAGCAGGCGATGTGGACGGTGACGGACTCGACGACATGCTCGTCGGTTCCTGGGCCGGTCCGAACTGGACCGGCGCCGCCTACCTCGTTACCGGGGCCGCCGTTGTCGGCCAGTCCTGCAGCGCTTCCGACTGATCAGCAGACTAGACTGAGGCCGCATAGACCTTCAGCGCCGGATCGCCGTAAGCCCGCATAAGGGCGTTTTCGTAGGCCGCGACGCCGGGATGGCGCGGGCGTGGCGGCTGGCTGGCGTACCAGAGACGGTACAGCAGGCGGCGGTGCTCCGGGCCGTCAGGCACATCGAAGGCGGTGCGGGCGTGCAGCATGGCGAGATTGTCGAAGATAAGTGCGTGACCGGGTTCAAGTCGGAATTCCAAGGCGACGCCGGGCCAGTTGGCGATCTGACGAACCAGATCGACGGCCTCAAGTTCCGCCTTCGTCAGCGTGCGGCCCATGTCCTCGGCGGCCTGATGGATGAACGACTGGATGTAGACGCCCTGCACCCGGCCCTCGTGCTCGACCAAGCAGGGCACGTTGAAGTCGCTGACCGGACCGGTGGCATCAGGCGGGGCTTCGTCAAACCAAGCGTAGGGGAAGCCATGCTGGACCAGCGCCAGGGCTTCGGGGTCTTCATCGGCCATGATGGCGTGGATCGCGGCCTGGCTGACGATGCGGCTCAAGCCGCCCGCCGCACCCTGGCGGACACACAGCAGGGCGACCGTGTCAGCATGGTCGGTGTGATAGTTGAGTTCCTTGTTCTTGGTGTAGCCACGCCAGGCCCGGCCGTCATCGACATACTCGACACGACCGATCAGATCGCCCCAGCCAGACTGGGCCCGCAGGCTACCAAGCTGCGCCGTGGCGAGATGCCAGCCGACAGCACACGCATCGTCGCTAAGTTCTTCGATCGGCATGCCGCGCAAAACCACCAGCCCGCTGCCGTGGCCGACCTCGCGATCAATGGACGCCATCGTCTCGGCCAGTTCGGGCAACGCAACATGCTGGCCCCAGAGGTCGGCGACCGTGGTGCCGTCCGCCGCGAGACGCCGCGCCGCGTCGACGATGGCGCTGCGCTGATGGTCATCAAGATCGACTGCGAAAGAGTCCGGGCCGTCGGTCTCCGCGGCAGTCCAGGCGAGAGAGGTCACAACGGCCATGGTGTCAGACCCGGCTGTTCATGGCGGTGTGGGGCTGGCGTTCACCGTGATCCCAGGCGCCGTACCAGGCTTCGATGTGGGGCAGCAGTTCCTGAGCTAGGGCGTGATCTTCGACCGGGAACACGGTCGCGGCCATGACATCACGCAGTTCGGTGATGGCGGCATCGAGGTCGAAGCGGGTGGGGTGGCGATCGCGCAGGACCCATTCGCCTGCGATCATGACATGGCGGACATCGCCGCCCTTGACCTTGCAGAACGCGATGTCACGGCCGGAGACCTCGGGCGCCACCCATGGTGTTGTGGCTTCGGTGAGATCGACCAGCAGCAGGTCGGCGGCATAACCCGGTGCGAGGCGGCCCAGGGAGGCGTCCTTCCGCAGAAGCTTCGCACCGCCTTCGGTGGCGCAGCGGAAAACATCGGCGGGCATGGGCGCGGGTTCGTGATAGGTCGGTGTGCTCGCAAGACGCAGGGCCAGACGCATTTCGGCGAACATGTCCTCGTCGTCGTTGATCGTGGTGGAGTCCATACCGAGCGCGGTGGTGACGCCAGCCTCCAGGAAGGCGTCGAGCGGTGCGATCCCGGCGTGCAAGCGCAGATTGCTGGAGGGGTTGTGCGAGACGGCCGTGCCGGTGCCGGCCATGACCGCGATCTCCGCGTCTGTCAACCAGACACCATGGGCAATGGAAAAGCGCGGGCCGGTGAGCCCGATGTCATGGAGATGGAGCAACATGGGTTGGCCGGTGAACTTCGGCCCCTGGAGCTTTTCGTAGAAGGATTCTGAGACGTGGGTCTGGATCAGCGCATCGTGCCGTTCGGCGGCCTCGGCGATCTTCTCGAAGAACGGGTCGGTGATCCAGGGTGGACCGGCGGGGCCATAAATGACCTCGATGCGCTCGCTGTCGCGCCAGGCGACGATCAGGTCATCCATCACCGCGAGATACTGATCGGGCGTGACATGATCAGGGCCGGGCATGGAATGGGCCCGGGTGCGGGCGGCGAGATCGCCGGGCAGGGTGTCGAGAAAGTCCTCATCGCAGGTGCCGGGGCCCACGCCCAGATAACCCTGATCCTTGATGCCGGGCCCGAAGGCACAGCGGATACCGATCTCGTCATAGGCGGCCAGCGCGGCGGCACAATCCTCGGCCACGGCCTTCTGGTCGCCGACCGGCGAGTAGAGATCGACAACAGATGTCACGCCGCCCTGCAGCAGGCGGGTGGCGCTGAGCAGGATATCGAGACGGGTGGGCGACGGGCGCATGAGCCATAGCGCCTTCAACCAGGATTCCAGCAGCATATCCGGCCCACCATGCTGGACATGGCTGGCCGCGCCGGAGTGGTGGTGCGCGTTGATGAGGCCGGGCATCACGGCATAACCGTCTCCACCCTCGACCGTGGCCTCCGGGTGGGCCGCCTTGAGATCGTCCAGGTCGCCGACCGCGAGGATGCGACCGCCCTCGACTGCAACAGCGCCGTTGTCGATGACGGCACCATCGGCATCGGGGATCAGCCAGCGGCCACATGCCAGTTCCGTCATGTTCTGCTCCCGAGTCGTCTGGACCGAGCCTAGCAGGAAGTACGCAGCAGAGGACTCGCCATGGGAATGATCCTCTGGAACACTCCCGGCCACGGAACAGAGGGGAGGCCTTGATGGGCGCGTTCGACTATCCTGACTGGGAGACCTTCATGAAGACCAGCTTCGCGGCGGGCCGTGAGTTTCCGCTGGTCGCACCGGAGACCCCGAGCTTCATGTCGCAGCCGGTGGCAAAGACGGCAGCCGATCTTGAGGGTGCCGATGTCGTTGTGATCGGCGCGCCCTATGTCGCGGCCAGCGACGGCAAGTATGCCGGCGTGCCGCTAGAAGAGTGGATCGAAGCGCCCAAGCGCGTGCGCCAGCAGTCGGCGCGGTATCCCAGCGGCTACATCCAGGACTTCGACCTCGATCTCTTTGAACACATCAAAATGGTTGACTACGGCGACGCCGACATCCCGCCCGAGGTGATGTCCAACCAGGACCCGGAGCTGATCCTGCAGGCCCAGGCTGCCGTGGAGGCCAAGTGCAACGACGCGATCAAGGCCGGCGCCGTGCCGGTGGTGATCGGTCAGAACAGCCCCTGCGGCAGCTTTGCTATCGCCAAGGCGTGTTCGGAAAACGTCGACGGCATGGTCGGCTGCGTCAGCCTCGACACACACTGGGACGCCCGCCCGCTCGACGAGCTGACCGGGGACCCGCGCATCGCGGGGGCCTCGTCGTGGAAACACAAGATGTACGAGTTCCTCGACAACATGCATCCGCGCCATCTGGTCGAGATCGGCGAGCGCGGCATGCTGGAGGATAAGGACATCATCCGCCGTTACCTGAACGACGGCGCCCGGTTCATCAGCTCATGGGAGCTGCGGAGCGGTCTGGGCATCGAAGGCTGCGTCGGCGAGCTGGACCGCGCATGGAACGACACCGAAGGGGTCTATGCTCATTTCGACATGGATGTGATCGGTGGCGCCGGCCCCGCGCCAGGCGACATCCTGGGCGAGCTGGTCGAGCCGATCGCCATGACCGACTACGAGGTTATCCGCATCGCCCATGAGGTCGGCCGCCGCGGCCTGACCGGTTTCAGCTTCATCTGCATCCCACCGGGCTCGGCCGCCGTCTACCGCGTGATCGTCTCGATCATCGTCTACATGGCCGCCGGACTGGCCCTGCGAAAGATCGGCAAGGGCCACGGGTAACGAGCGGACGAGTCAAGTCACCCGCTCCTTCAGCGCACGGATGTGATCCGGCCCCAGGCCGCAGCATCCGCCGACGATGGCAACGCCGTGATCGGCGATCCACCCGGCGGCGGCGTCCGCATAGGCATCGGCGGCAATGACATCGGTGAACTTCCAGTCGGGCGGGGCGAACTGGCCCGAATGGGCGTAGGCGAGCAGCGGACCATCAAAGACGTCGCGCACGACCTCGAGTCCTGGCGTCGTATCCTCGATCTCCGAATGCATGATCCCGGCCGCCGCCGCACCGTCAGCCAGGAGGCCACGGGCGAAGGCGCCGAGGTCCTGGCGCGCGCGCCCTCGCCACAGGGTGTCAGGTTCATCGGTGCTGCGTCCCGCCAAAATCTGCTTGGCTGCGGGGAACGTGAGCATGCGACCGTCGGGCTCTTTGTGCGCACTCATGCCGACCCAGACCGGCAGGCCCGTGGCGCGTGCCGCATCGACAGCGGCTTCGGCGTGGCCGGAGGTCATCATCATCTCGCAGACAATGAGATTACAGCCGGCTTCAGCCAGAAGATCGGCCAGGCGCCGATAGTCGTCCGACGCCGCTTCGGGCGAGGGCGCCCCGTCGATATGGGCGAGCGGTGGCATGGTCGACATGGAGCCCGCGATATCCACCGGATGGTCGGCAGCGTCGCGCGCCTGTTTCGCCAGATCGACCGCCAGGCGGTTGATCTCGTCAAACCGGTCGGCCAGCCCGGCCGGCTCGAGCGTGAAGCGGTTGGTGCCGAAGGTGTTGGTCGTGATGACATCGGCTCCGGCGGCGATGTAGTCGTCATGGAGTGTACGGATGATGCCGGGGTCGCCCAGCATGGCGCTTCCACACCAGGCGTCGGTATCCATCGTGACACCCCTGTTCTGGAGTTCGGTGCCAATTGCGCCATCGAGAATTACCACCTCACCGGCATCCAGCTTCTGTTGGAACACGGTCATCGCACAGCCTTTTCGTTTGGTCCGATGCCATCGTAAACTCACCTGACAACCTGAAGCTACAAGGCCGAAACGATGCCCATGCCCATTTCGCCCAAACCCGACCACGCCGAGCAGCTTCTGCCGAAGTGGACCTACTACGAGGACGCCTGGTTCGAGCGGGAGCACAAAGAGCTCTTCAGCCGGGCCTGGACCTTTGCCTGTGTGGTGCAGGATATCCCGCAGCCGGGCGACTACCGCGCTGTGCAGGTCAACCGCCACGGGATCATGGTCGTGCGCGGCAAGGACGGCGAGATCCGTGCTTTCCACAACACCTGCCGGCACCGCGGCACGCAGATCTTCGAGGAAGGCAAGTCGGGCAATTGCCGCCACGGCATCGTCTGCCCCTATCACGCCTGGACCTACAATCCCAACGACGGCAGCCTGCGCGGCCTGCCCAAGAAGGATCTCGCCTTCCCCGACATGACGCTTGAGGACTGGCCACTGCACAAAGCCAGTGTCGGCGTGCTGGGCGACCTCATCTTTGTGAACCCGCAGGCCGTGCCCGAGGACGATTTCGAGACCTGGCTGGGCAGCATGCGCGACACCCATATGTGGCCCCACAAGCTTGACGGGCTGAGCGAGAAGCGCCCGGTGCGTTACGACTTCGCGGCAAACTGGAAGGGCTTCTGCGAAAACGCGATGGACGGCTATCACCTGAGTTATCTGCACGACAAGACGCTGATGGGCCCGGATATCGAGTGCCAGCGCTGGGATGCGGTGGGCCGCCACTGGGTCGTGTTCTCCGAGGCCGAGGAACGGCCCAGCGCCAATCCCTATACGCGTATTCCCGGAGTCGACACCTCCAAGCCCTATCCCGTGGTCTACCAGTTCTTTCCAAACTCAGGTGTACTGTCATCACCGATCTTCTTTTCGGCCTACACGATCGTGCCGGTCGCACCCGAGCAGTGTTACCTGGAACTGCGGACCTGGATGATGCCGCGTGAGCAACAGCCCCAGGCCGAACGCACGAAACCGAGTTCGACCTCGGGCCACGGCCACATCATGCCCGACGGCAAACGCTACATCTCGATCGACACGCTGAGCTGCCACGCCATGGAATCGCTCGATTTCCAGATCGAGGACATGTGGGTCTGCGAGCAGCAGCAGAAGGCCCTACACTCACCGATGATGCAGACCGGGCCGCTGGCCCGGCTGGGCGAGACGCCGCTGACCTGGTTCCAGCAGCACATTCTGGACTACGTCCCGCTCGACGGCCCGGAGATGCGCGTGGCCGCGGAATTGCACGATGGGCACGAGCCCCTTCGCAGCGCCATCCCAACCCGCACGGCAGTTGCTGCATCGTGAGGCCTATTTCGAGGCAGACTGGCTGGCGCGTGAGGAGACCGAGCTGTTCGGCCGCGCTTGGACCTTCGCCTGCATGTCCGACGATCTGCCGGAGCCGGGCGACTATGTGGCGGTGAAGGTCTGCGACTGGCCGCTGATGATCGTGCGCGGCAAGGACGGTGAACTCCGTGCGCTCCACAATGTCTGTCGCCACCGGGCATGCAGATGGTCGAAGGCTGCGGCAACGCCGCCAAGGGCCTAGTGTGCCCCCATCACTGGTGGACCTACGAATTGGACGGCGGCCTGCGCGACATGCCCAAGCGCGAGACCTGGATCAGCTCTATGTGCACCCGATGGAGACGCTGGACTTCCAGATCGAGGACATGTGGGTTGCCGAACGTCTGCAGGAAGCGATCCGCAGCCCGGCCTTTGAGGTCGGCCCGCTCAGCCTCGACACCGAAGCGTTATTGACCCATTTACAGCGCTCGATTCTGGATTTCGTGCCCGCCGGCGGGACCAGCCTGAGGGCCGCAGCGGAGTAGTCGCGGAACGCTTGCCGTTTCGGTCGTCCTGGGGCACATGCAGGACCATGATTGTGACCACGATTTCCATCGCAGCCGAAGCACCGGACCAGCCCGAGATCATCGCCATGCTTCACGCGAGCGATGCATATATGGACGGACTCTATCCGCCCGAGAACAACTATATGCTCGATGTTGCCGATCTCATGGTCACGGCGATCAGCTTCCTGGTCGCCCACAGGGATGGTGCAGCCATCGGCTGTGCGGCCCTGGCGCGCCGTGACGGTTATGCCGAGATCAAACGCATGTAGGTGTCCCCCGAGGCTCGTGATCTGAAGCTGGGCCGCCGCCTACTGGATGCCCTGGAAGACATCGCACGGGACGAAGCGATCCCCGCCCTGATGCTGGAAGCCGGCGGCAAGCAACCCGAGGCCCGAGGCCTCTATGAAAGCGGCGGCTTCACCATCTGTCCCGCCTTCGGCGACTATCCCGAAGGCCCACCCAGCGTGTTCATGGCCAAACGGCTGAGGTGAACGCCTAAAGCCGCATCCCCAGCTCCCGCCCCTCGTAAAACGCCATGCTGGCGGTGCGCGCCGCGACCGTATCGCCGATGCTGTGGACCTCACGGCCTTCGTCGGCAAGCTGTCGGGTGAGGTGGTCGTTGACGGTGTTGGTTGTGGCGGTGACCAGCGTGTCGAAGGATCGTTCCTCGGTGTCGCCGGTGTATAGGTTCATGATGGTGGCCATCGCGCCATCCCACCTGGTGACGGCGTGACCGCAGACGACCTCGACGCCCATCTTCCAGAACCGTTCGCGGGTGGTGTCGCCCGTGGCGGAATAATCGAGCTGGGCGGCGGGCTTCTCCGCGGCTGTGACGACCGTGACCATGTGGCGCTGCTGGGCGAGGTGAAGCGCCGTACCGGTGGCCGGCCACCAGCCGTTTATGTCGTCGAGCAACAGCACGTTGCTGCCGGGCACGACCGAGCCGTCGAGCACATCGTGCACGGTGCAGACATTATCGCCGTCGATCCCGGGCAGGGCCTCGATATGCGGGAAGGCGCGCTGGAAACCGTTGCGGCTGGGCTCAGAACCGGTGGTGAGCACGACGACGTCGGCATCGCTGGCGCAGATGTTGTCGGCGCTGAGCTCGGTGCGGAGCTGGACGCGAACCTGCAACTTTTCGAGCTGGATCTGATACCAGGTCAGAAGCTCGCCGATCTCGCCGCGTTCGGGCTGCCCCGCGGCAAGACGGAACTGACCACCGAGCTCATCGGACCGCTCGGCCAGCGTGACACGATGGCCCCGCTCGGCGGCAACGCGGGCTGTTTCAAGACCGGCGGGACCGCCACCGACCACCAGCACATGGCGCGGCGTCTCGGCCGGTGCCAGCGCATCGCCGTCCCAGGGCGTCTCACGTCCGACCGAGGGATTGACCAGACAGGAGATGTGGTAGTCGCGTATACGTCGGCCGATGCAGAGTTGGTTGCAGGAGATGCAGGGGCGGACATCATCGGCCCGGCCTTCGCGCGCCTTGTTGGCAAGATGCGGATCGGCGATCTGGCCGCGCACGATCGAGACAAGATCACACTGGCCTGCTTCGATCGCCGCATCGGCGCGTGCCGGTGTCTTCACCCGGGCCTCGGCTGTGACCAGCGCGTGTTTCACCACCTTCTTGAGTTTGGCCGCATCAGGCGGGCCAAGCGGGGTGTCGAAATGCATGCTGGGCACGATCTTGGAGAACTGGTTGAGGTAACTCCCGGTCCCGCAGGAGAAATAGTCCGCCAGCCCGCGTTCATCGAGCCTGGCAAAGATCTCCTGCTTGTCGGCCATCGACAGGCCGCCGGGATAGGGCTCGGCGCCGGAGACGGTCATGCCTACAATGAAGTCCGTGCCACAGGCCTTGCGGATGCCTTCGACGATCTCGGTGACAAAGCGCAGGCGGTTGTCGAGGCTGCCGCCCCATCGATCCTCGCGCTTGTTGGCGAGCGGCGACCAGAACTGATCGACCAGGCAGGAGTAGCCGGCAAAGATATCGACACCATCGAACCCGCCTTTCTGATCGCGTAGCGCCTGTTCGACGAAGGCGGTGATCAGCTCTTCGATTTCCCCTTCGGTCATGGCGTGGCTGCCCCAGGGATCGTGGAAACTCGGCTGACCCGACGGTGACCAATATGGGGACCAGGAGTTGTCCTGATCACCGTGGGCGCCGACATGGTAGACTTGGTGACACATCACCGTGCCATGGCTGTGGCACTCGTCTGTGATCTTCTTCCAGTAGGGGATAACGCTGTCGTCGTGGCGGAGGTTGCCGCGGATCAAAATTGCGGTGTCGTGGGGCGGTGTCGGCTCGCACACGATCATGCCCGCGCCGCCACGAGCCCGTTCCCGGTAGTAGCCGAAATGGCGATCAGCGGGCAGACCGTCCTCGGACATGTTCGGCGTATGGGCGCCGAAAACGATGCGACACTTCAGATCATGGCCCTTCAGCTTCACCGGACTGAAGAGATGCGGGAACGGTTGGCTGTCGGACATGAGTGCCTCCTGAGAACAGCCCCGAGATTAAGCCGTCATGGCGATCCCGCAAGCACCCGGCGCGCTACTCAGGCGTTTCCTCTTCGTCTTTGCTGTGCCGTTCGCGATAGCGGTGCATGAACGACCCGGCGAGGATGCCGCTGGGCAGGGCGACCACGCCCAGGGCCAGCAACATCAGGAACCCGGCCAGCACCTTGCCCAGGCCGGTTTTGGGGTGGACATCGCCATAACCGAACGTGGTCTTGGTCACGACACCCCATCACATCGCGCGGGGGATCGAGCCGAAACCTTCCGGCTGGGCCGTGCGTTCGGCCATATAGAGGGCGACCGAAGCGAGATACCACAGCACCACCGCGACCGAGATGGCGGTGAAGAGCTCGTTGCGGGTTTCGCGCACGGCTTCGAAGATCAGCGAATTTCCCGACATGTAGCGTGCCAGCTTGAATATGCGCACGACCCGAAGGGTGCGCAGCCAAGAGATCGATGAGAGCCAGAATCCAGTTGTGCCGGATGAAGCGCAGATGGCCCCTGAGGCCGCGATACTGTTCCTCATGACCCGCTGCAAACAGGCGCAGCACGAATTCCGCGCAGAAGACACCGAGGATGAAGCAGGTCAGCCATTTCAACAGTATTGTGTCGTGGAACGTAAAATCGGGATCGGATTTCAGCGTGAACAGTACCAGGCTGACCAGAACCACCACGACGATCAGGCACTTTGCACCCGACAAATGCCGTTCATCGGGACGGTAGGGCCCGAGCTGGAGATGGGCGAACGCACGCAGGCGGACAAAGAGACTGGATTGCTGGGTCATGGTGTTGAGTTAACGGTGCGTCACCGTGCAGGATAACGAAGGGAGGCGCGCGGCACGATGCCTGACTTTGTGGTCGAACACAGCGACAGCCGTTCCTTCGCGGTCACGGCCGACAATGCCGAGGAATCTTGTACCGTGATTGCGCAAAGCCGCTGCCTTTTGATCACCGACCTCACGGCCCGACCCAAGCCTCGCGCGGAACATGAATGGGGCACACCGTTCTTTGTGGTTCTGATCGCCGGCTTTGCCCTGTTCGGGCTCGCTCTGGCGGCCGTCTGATGGCGCGCCCGCGGTCCTACGATCCCGACACGGTGCTGGACGCCCTCATTAGCCAGTTCTGGGAGAAGGGATTCGACGCCACCTCGACCCGCGACCTGGTCGAAGCAACTCACCTCTTCAAGGCCAGTCTCTATGGCGCCTTCGGCGACAAGCGCGCGATGTATCGTGCGGCTCTGGGCCGCTACATCGACCGGGAAGTCGAGGCCGCATACGCCATGCTTTCCGAGGGCAACGGGGTCGACGCTATCGATGCACTCTTCTCCAGGGTCGTCGAAGAGATCAGACAGGGTGGCGGACGCTGGGGTTGTTTCCTGTGCAACGCTTCTTCTGATGTCGCGCCGTTCAACGAAGTCATTGCCGCGCGGGTTGCCGAAGCCTTTGCCCGTTTCACGGAGGGTTTTGCGCACGCCCTGTCACGGACCGCACGGTATGCCGACAGCACAACGGCAAGACAGACCAAGGCCGCGAGCTTGATGGCCCATTATGTGGGCATGCGCGTGATGGCGCGCGGTGGTGCCGGTGCTGACGTGCTTCAGGCGATTCGCGATGATGCCCTGCGAGAGGTCGGCGACACCTGAAAAGACAAGGGCGGGACGCGCTATCCAGAACGCGTCCCACCCTTTCCAACTCATCGGGCTACGTGTCCGGTCTCACCGCGGCAGGGCGAACAGCATGGTCTGCCGGTTGGATCATCACCGTCTGGGCGGGTTGCGCCGGTCCCGGGGGAGGGAAAACGAAACCGGCAGGGGGCCAGGGAGACGTGGCCGTCAGTTGAGTGAAGCAAAACCCAGCGGCACGCTGTAGTCCGAGCACCAGACGCAAAACTCGTCATAGGCCGCCGGGTCGATGTCGGACAGCAGGTCATAGACCTGGTGGCCGCTGTTTTTCTTCAGAACCGGGAATTCCGTGTCGCCGTCGAAGCCGTTGCTGCCAAAGGCAAATGTGGGCGCGGGCGCACCGTCGAGATAGAAATCACTTTCGAGCACGACCTGGTAGCCTGAACCGGTGTCTATGATCGAGACATGATCCAGCGTCGTGTGATCGCTGCGACCTTCGAAGGAGCCACGCGCAACAACGTCTTCGGCCGATGCGGGGGTTCCCGCAACAGAAGCAAACGCGAAGGCCGCGGCGGCAAGGCCGATGGCGAAAGTCTTCCAGATCATCATGTGCGCTCCCAGGTGGCGTAAGATGACAGGGATATGAGGCTTTGTGGACCAATCGATCATCAACGCTGCTCACGGACACGCGAGACGCCAGAGAAACAGACGGCGTGGACCGACACGGCGCTCATCTGGTAAATCTCGTCTGCTACCGTGCCTGACCTGAAGAGAGATGTTCATGGCCCTGGAACGCTTGCCGGGTGACGCACCCACCGACTCTATCATTGCCGCGATCCGCCGGGACGGCGCGGCCATCGTTGAGAACTTTGTTTCACAGGAGATAGTCAGCCAAGTGCTGGCCGACCTGCGCGAGCCGTTCGATGTCGTAGGACGCTCGACCGAAAACGACTTCAACGGTTACACCACGCTGCGTGTGAACTCGGTTCTGGACCTGTCCGATGCTTCGGTCGAGGTCGTGGGCCACCAGCGCATGATGGCGGTGCTGGACGCGTTTCTGCTGGGCCATGCTCAGAGTTATCTGATGGGGAGCTGTACGGCGATCGAGATCCATCCCGGAGAGCAGGATCAGGCACTGCATCGTGACGACACGATCTATCCCGTGCATCTGCCTGGTATGGAGCTGCAAATGTCGGTGATGTGGGCTCTGACCGACTTCACCGAAGAGAATGGTGCGACACGCGTGGTGCCGGGCAGCCACCGCTGGGTCTTCCCCCGTGAACCGGGCCCCGACGACGAGGTGGTGCAGGCGCCCATGACGCCAGGCTCGGCGTTGTTCTATCTGGGTTCCGCCTTTCATGGCGGTGGTGCCAACAATGCCAACACACCCCGCGCCGGGCTGGTGAACACCTACTGCCTGGGCTGGTTGCGCCAGGAGGTGAATCACATCCTTTCGATGCCGCGGGAAACCGCCGCCAGGATGCCCGAACACATCCAGAAGATGATGGGTTACAGCCTGCACGGCGGTATGCTGGGTTACTATCCGACCGATGATGGCCGGGTGCCGTCACGTGACATGAAGGGTGGTGCAATGTGGGGCTGGCAAGCGGACTAGATTCTATGGAGCTTCCCGTCTTCAAGGCCGGAGTGGCCGAAGCCGATCTTGTGAGGGCACTACGAAAATCCGGTGCCGCCGTGGTGGAGCGGGTGCTGCCTGACGACATCATCAACGCCTGCGCGCAGGAAATGCGACCCGTCTTCGACCGCAACGGCCGGATGGCCGAAAACGATTTCAACGGCTACACGACGCTGCGGATCTCGAGTGTTCTGCGTTATGCGCCGTCGACCCGTCACATCATCGGCCATCCCCTGGCCCTGGCGATGGCCGACGCCTTTCTGCGGCCCCATTGCACCAGCTACCGGATCGGCAGCAACACGGGCATCGAGATCCTCCCGGGCGAAGGCGACCAGGTGCTGCACACCGATGATTCGATCTATCCCGTGCGTATCCCGGGGATGTATTTCCAGATCAACGTGATGTGGTCGCTCTGCGACTTCACCGAGGAGAACGGCGCCACCCGTGTCGTGCTGGGCAGCCACAAGGTTCCGGATTACGGCGATGCCCCGGCCAACCCAGTGTATGCAGAGATGCCCAAGGGATCGGCACTGTTCTATCTGGGCAATGTCCTGCACGGTGGCAGCGCCAACCGCAGCCATGCGCCCCGGATGGGCCTGATCAACACCTATGCGCTGGGTTGGTTGCGCCAGGAGGTCAACCAGTATCTCGCCGTGCCACCGGAGATCGCCAAGCAGTATGACCCGGTGATCCGCAAACTGCTGGGCTACAGCAAGCATGGCAGCAGCCTGGGCCACAGCCGTTTCAACAACGACGTCTGGGTCTGGGAAGACAATGACACCGACGTATGAGCTTGCGGCCTTCGCGGCCGATGCAGACGCTGACGATGTCGCTGAAGCCCTGCGCCACAACGGCGCCGCTGTGGTCCACAACGTGCTGGATGACGACACCATCGACCGCTGCGCTGCAGAGTTGCGCCCCGAGTTCGATGCCCGTGGCGAGCTGCAGAACAACGACTTCAACGGTTACACTACACGGCGGATTTCAAGCGTGCTGGCCTACTCCCCCGCCTCGGCGCCCTTGATCGCCCACCCTCTGGTTCTGGGTGTGGCCGACGCGATCCTCAAACCGCACTGTCTGGCTTACCGGATCGGGAGCGCGACCGGCATCGAGATCCATCCCGGCGAAGGCAACCAGGTGCTGCACACCGATGATTCGATCTATCCGCTTCGTGTTCCGGGTTTGGAGTTCCAGATTGGGGTGATGTGGGCCCTGACCGACTTCACCGAGGAGAACGGTGCAACACGCTTGGTGCTCGGCAGCCACAAGACAGACGACTACTTCAGTGAACACGCTGACCCGGTGCACGCCGTGATGCCGAAGGGCTCGGTGGCCTTTTACATGGGCTCGCTCTGGCATGGCGGCGGAGCCAACCGTTCCGACAGTCCGCGCATGGGTCTGATCAACACCTATGCCCTGGGCTGGCTGCGCCAGGAGGTGAACCAGTACCTCGCCGTCCCGCCCGAAATCGCCCAACAGTATGACCCCGTGATCCGCCGCCTGCTCGGTTACACCAAACACGGCGACAGTCTGGGCCATGGCCATCGTCCGGGCGGTGCAAGGGTGCCCCACACCCCCGATGACAAGAGCCAGACCGGGCTTGACCTGTGGGTCTGGGACGAAGGATAGCCGGGGTTTTCTCTAGCCTCAGTCGCCGGCGCGTACTCCGCTTTTTTCTGTTGTTCCCTCAGACGCCGGGCGCGAACTCCGTTCGCTTGGCTTCCGGGCCTAATCGGCCCGCCGGTGCGGTCGTACCGGTCGGCAGCCGCTTAGCTTTCGCCGCCGAAGCTCCCTGTCACCATCCGCGCAGGTGTTTGTCGGAGCGATCACTGACGGTTTGTTGGCGGGAGACCCCTGCAAGGGGCCGAGGGGAGCGACTGCGACCCCGCCGCGCAAGCGGCGTAAGCCAAGTGACCGGAGGGAACACCGGCAACTGAGGCCAAATGAAAAACTCTGCCCGCCTCCGACACCTGAGACAGCACAGAAAACCAGGACAGCGCAGACGCTACCCTAATACACCGAATCGCGGATCAGCGGGCAGGTGCTGCAATGGATGCCACCGCCGTTGAGCTGGACCTTGTCGTAGTCGATCTCGATGATTTCGATATCCATCGACGCCAGCGTGTCAGCCGTCTTGTTGGAGATGCCCCGGGGCATGATGACCCGGCCGGGGCTGACCGCCAGACAATTGATGATCCAGTGGTTGTCCTGGTCGGAGACCTCGACGGTGCGGATCCCGAGCTCCTTGAGCTTCTGCAGGAACACATAGGGCAGGCCATCGGGATCAAGGATGGCGACATCCTTGTCGATCATCGTGAGGTGGCCGTCGATGTGGATCGAGTAGCCGGACATATCAACACGCAGCAACTCGACACCCTGGGCGTTCAGGACCTGTTCGATCTGGTCGCAGGCTTCGTCGTTGTTGCAGATTGACCGACCGATCGCCGCGGTCTTGTCGTTGAGCCAGGCAAAACTTCCGCCTTCGGCAAGGCCCGTGCCGTGCACCGTGCGCAGGATCGGCATGCCGAGATTGGCCAGCGTCCTGGTGACATGGCTTTCCTCGCCGCGCCGGATCGTGCGCGCCAGCCTCGTGACGATCGCGCCGCCCTTGATCGCAAAGCTGGAATCCCGCGTGTAGACCGATTTGATGCCGTCGGGCTCGACACTGTCGAGGAAAACGACCTCAACACCCTCGGCCTGCAGCGTCTTGACCAGGCCATCATGCTGGGCGCGGAACTCGCCCCAGTCAGGCACGACGTCGGACTGGAAGTACCAGCCCTTGTCCATGTCGCCGTAGGAACCGATTTCCTCGATCCGCTTGGTGCGGTCGATGATCTCCATTTCGTCGCCGGGACGGTGCATCAGGCAGACGCGAATCTGGCCGACGTCGTTGTCGCATCCCCACTCACGACCCCAGACCGATGTCTGCTGTTCGGCGCTCTCGAAACCGGGCTCTGCGTGCGAGCCGAACATCTTGATCGTCTGGTTGTAGATACTGGTCATCGTTCTCTCCGGAAATGGGCGCGGCGACGCGAACCTGTCTTACCCGAGGCGGCGGTTTATGCAAGCCAGAGCGGCCATGGCAACCTTCACGCGGAAGCGACGGGGAGAGGGAACAATCGCAGTGTTGATCAGGCGCGCGCACCCGTGGGGTGGCGACAGCGGCGACGTTCTCGTCAGGGACGGTACGATTGCGGCACGCGGTGACGATCTCACAGCACCAGACGGCGCTGATGTGATCAACGGATCGGGCTGTATGTTGCTGCCTGGGCTGGTCGACGCCCAAACCCATCTCGACAAGACGCTGCTGGGCACGCCCTGGCGGCCCCGCGATCCCACCGAGACGCTGGCCGAGCAGATCGACATCCACCTTCACGACCTCGGCGATATGCGGACGCTGACCATCGAGATGATGGCCGAACGGACGGTGTCACTGGGTCTGTAGGGAAAGTTGTCGGTGAGCCACGGTTTCTGCCTGGGCGAGGTTGATTCCGAACGGCTGAAGGCGCTGGCTGACCTGCTGCTCGAACATGATATCGCAGTAGTCACATGCGGCGCCGGCCACTATCCGATCCCGCCGATCCTGGCGCTGCGCAAAGTCGGGGTGCGCATGGCGGCGGGCTCCAACGGCGTGCGCGACACCTGGGACCCGCTCAACAACGGCGACATACTGGAACGGGCTTATCAGCTCGCCTGGCACGGAGAAACCCGCAGCGATCCCGATATCGAAACCATCCTGGGCCTGGCCACCCACAGTGGCGCCCAGATCATGGGGACGTCAGACTACGGCCTCGATGTCGGCTGCCGTGCCGACCTGGTGCTTGTGGGGCCGAGGTTGCCGCCGAGGCGGTCTGCATGCGCCCGCCACGCCGCATGGTGATGAGCGGCGGCAGGCCTGTTGCCGAGAATGGACGAAGCCTTCTGGATCCTTGAGCGTCGAGTGCTGTCAGAGCGCGCCGTAGATCGTATCCATCATGCGGCAGTGACGGGTCATAGCATCGTCGGCATACCCCAGCATGCGGTTCATGACATAGGCGACGCCCAGGCCCGCATCGGGATCGGCGAACGCGAACGCACCGCCCCAGCCAGTGTGGCCGAAGCTGTTGGGGTT
>CEUQ01030084.1_pt1 | contig 20947 bp, 16 predicted proteins | sample 361491 | NCBI WGS metagenome assembly CEUQ01 (sample SAMEA2622796, study PRJEB7988) | marine metagenome | biome: marine biome (ENVO:00000447); feature: marine epipelagic mixed layer (ENVO:xxxxxxxxx); material: "saline water (ENVO:00002010), including plankton (ENVO:xxxxxxxx)" | depth 120 m | reverse complement strand
GCATTGATTACATCATTAAGCGGTTCTGTTATTAAAGATATTTTAGATGTTATAAGCAGAAACAGTTCTTATCTTGAAGTCGTTGTTAGAGATTGCAGGATGCAGGGTGATGGAGCTGTTGAAGATTTGATGAGAGCAATTGATGATATAAATTCTTCTAAAATTAATATAGATGTTATAATTATTGCTCGTGGAGGTGGATCTTTAGAAGATTTGTGGTGTTTTAATAACGAAAAGTTAGCGTATAAAATTTTTGAATCAAATATTCCAATTATTTCAGCTATTGGTCATGAAACAGATACTACTATTTCAGATTTAGTAGCAGATAAAAGGGCAGGGACTCCATCAATTGCTGCAGAAATTGTAGCTCCCTCTACCAATCAATGTCTTCAAACCATAGATTCTATTCATGATGACATATTATCGATAATTACAAAAAAAATTGAAAACTACTTTATTCATTTGAATAATACAAAAAAAAGGCATGGTTTACATAAGGCAAAATATATATTATTAAATCATAGAGATAAATTATCAACAATAAAAAATATATTATCAGAGTCTCATTTTAGAAGATATTTCAATCAAAAACATGAAAAATTAAATTTATTAAATAAATCAATTTCTAATAATATTAATATTAGATTTAAAAATAAATTTGATAAAATTAATTATTTATCTAATTATTCTCAATCTTTTAATCCAAAAAATGTGATGAAACGAGGTTATTCGTTTATCTATGATAGTAAGGGAAAAATTTTAAAAAATATAAAAAATGTTAAAAGTAAAGATAAATTGAATGTTAAATTATATACAGGAGAGCTAGAGGTTGAGGTTTTAAAATCAATTAAAAAGGAGAATTTATAATGTCAAAAGAAGAAAATGATTTAAGTTTTGAGCAAGGTATTAAAAAATTAGAAGAAATTCTTTCAAAGCTAGAGAATCAAGAGACCCCTCTAGAAGAGATGATTGATTTATATGAGAAGGCAAACAAATTAACAAATGTTTGCAGGAAAAAGTTAGAGTCTGCTGATAAAAAGATGAGTAAATTAATAAAAGGTTCAGATAATAAATTTTCTGAAGAATAATATGCCTTTCAAAAAAATTACTTGTACTGGGAATTATAGAAAACCACAATTTTTTAAAATTGTTAATATGGTTGCTAATTATTTTTCTGAAATATATGCTTCAAATAGTAAATTTCAACTGATGTTAACTAATGAATTTCAAAATGACCCTAATCATAATCCGGAATTAGATAGGATGGTTAAAATTGATAATTTTGATAATTGTGTTAGTAATAGTGATTTTATTTTGAGCATAGGTGGCGATGGGACTATTCTTTCAACTGTTAGAAAATTAAAAGGTAAAGAAATTCCTGTTTTAGGTGTTCATATAGGAAATTTAGGTTTTTTAGCACAATCTACAGAAGACACATTAATTGATGCATTAGAATGCTTAAATAAAGGTGATTATGAATTAGACAATAGAATTCTATTGAAAATTACAATTTCTAATTTAGATAAAATTTATTATGCATTTAATGATGTTGTGGTAGATCATGGTAGTTCTGGTAGAATTTTAAAGACAAAAGTTTATTCTGATGGTGTTCATATTAATAATTATGAAGGTGATGGAGTGATTATTTCAACCCCAACAGGCTCTACAGGTTATTCTTTATCTTCTGGAGGTCCTATTATTTATCCTAATTTAGATGTGGTGACCATTACACCCATATCATCTCACAGTCTATCTGCGAGACCTATTGTGATTTCTTCTAATTCAAATATCGAAATAAAATTCCCTAAAGATTTTATAGATGCAGCTTTAACAGTTGATGGTCAGGAAAGGGTAACACTTACACAGAATAATATTATCTCAATCAATAAAGCTAATTTTGGTGCTAGATTAGTACTTCTCCCTTTTTATAATTATATGTCTACTTTAAAAGAGAAATTGCATTGGTCAGGAAATAGTAAGTAAAAATTATTTTTTAGTAAAATTTCTGTTCATAAAATTAACTTAAAATGTATTATATTACATTTATGTATTTTAATAACAATTGTTTATTTCAATCCTTCCTAATACGAGCCTTTTCTAAATGAGCAAAAAACCTATTTATGATGAAAGTTCAATCCAATCTCTTGATTGGAAGGAGCATATAAGGAAACGTCCTGGTATGTATATAGGTAAATTAGGTGATGGCAAATCTTCAGATGATGGTATTTATGTTTTACTAAAAGAAATAATTGATAACAGTATTGATGAATATGTAATGGGTTATGGTAAAAAAATTAATATTAAAATTAAAGATCAATCAGTTAGCATTAGAGACTATGGTAGAGGAATCCCGTTAGGGAAGGTTTTAGAGTGCGTTTCTCAAATTAATACTGGTGGAAAATATGATTCTGAAGCATTTAAAAAATCAATTGGATTAAATGGTGTAGGAACTAAAGCAGTTAATGCTCTATCAGAATCATTTAATGTTTTTTCTATAAGGGAAGGTCAGAAAAAAGAGGTTGATTTTTCTAGAGGAGAATTACTTAAAGATGCTGACATTGTATCTGATTCTTCTTCAAATGGGACAGAAATAAAATTTAGACCAGATTCAGAAATTTTTGGAGAATATAAATTTCGTGATAATTATATTGAGGAACGGGTTTGTGATTATGTTTATTTAAATGCAGGTTTATCTATTTTTTATAATGGGAAGAAATTTTATTCTGAAAATGGATTAAAAGATCACCTTCAATCAAAAATTAATGAAAGTAAAATTCGATACCCTGTTATTCATATACAAAATAATGATATAGAAATAGCCTTAACTCATAGCAATCAATATGGGGAAGAATATTACACTTTTGTTAATGGTCAAAATACTGTTCAAGGCGGAACTCACTTATCAGCTTTTAAGGAGGCTTTTACAAAGACAGTAAGAGATTTTTATAAAAAAGATATAGATGCTGTAGATATAAGAAGCGCCATTACGGCATCTATTAGTATAAAAGTTCAAAATCCAGTTTTTGAATCGCAGACTAAAACTAAGCTAGGATCTTTAGATTTAGGACCTAAAGGGCCCACATTGAGGGTTGCTTTTAATGAGTTTTTGAAGGTTGAGTTAGATAATTATTTGCATAAAAATCCAGAAACTGCTGATGCACTTTTACAGAGAATTATTCAATCTGAAAAAGAACGTAAAGAATTGGCTGGTATTAGGAAAATAGCAGCTAAGAGAAGTAAAAAAGCTAATCTTCATAATAAAAAATTAAGAGACTGTAAATTTCATTATAATGATAAAAAAGAGTCTTCCAATTCATTGCAGTCAACAATATTTATAACCGAGGGTGATTCTGCTAGCGGTTCAATAACCAAGGTTAGGGATGTCTACACTCAAGCAGTCTTTAGTTTAAGAGGAAAACCTTTAAATACTCTAGGTATGAAAAAGAAGATTGTTTATGAAAATGAAGAATTTAATCTTTTACAGCATGCATTAAATTTGGAAAATGGTATAGAGGGATTAAGGTATAATAAGGTGGTAATTGCAACTGATGCGGATGTTGATGGTATGCATATTAGATTATTATTAATCACATTTTTTATTCAATTTTTTCCAGAATTGATTAAAAAAGGTCATCTTTATATAATGGAGACACCATTATTTAGAGTTAGGAATAAAAAAGAAACTGTTTATTGTTATTCAGATGATGAAATGTATCAAGCAAAAAATAATTTAGGTAAAAATTGTGAGATTACTAGGTTTAAGGGTTTAGGGGAAATATCTCCCAATGAATTTAAATCTTTTATTGGTGAGAATATTAAGTTAGAACCCATAATTATTAATCAAGATAAAGATATTAATGATGCTGTTACCTATTTTATGGGCAAAAATACACAATCACGACAAGAGTTTATAATTGATAATTTAAAACATGAAGAATTAGATATAGATAATGAGTGAGGAAATGAAGTATTTAGATAAGTTTTATGAAGATTGGTTTCTTGATTATGCTTCATATGTAATTCTTGAGAGAGCTGTTCCTAAACAAGAGGATGGGCTTAAACCTGTACAAAGAAGGATATTGCACTCTATGTTTGAGATGCATGATAATCGTTTTCATAAAGTTGCAAATATTATAGGTCATTCTATGAAATATCACCCCCATGGAGATGCTTCTATTGGTGATGCATTGGTAAATCTTACTCATAGAAGTATGTTAATTGAAACTCAAGGAAATTTTGGTGATATAAGAACAGGAGATAAAGCAGCAGCTCCTAGATATATAGAGGCCAAATTATCAGACTTTGCTATTGATGTTTCATTTAATAAGCGTTTGACTGAATTTCAAGATTCTTATGATGGGAGAAATAGGGAGCCAATTGCTCTACCTATGAAATTTCCCTTATTGCTCTTAAACGGTGTTGAAGGCATTGCTGTTGGTTTGTCAACTAAAATTTTGCCACACAATTTTAAAGAATTAATCAAAGCATCAATTTCAATATTGAACGATAAAAGTTTTAAAATTTTTCCTGATTTTGATAATGGAGGATTAATAGATGTTGAGCATTATAAAAAAGGTCAAAAGGGAGGTAAAATTAGAATAAGAAGTAATATTGAAGTCTCTGGTAAAGATCAAATTATTATTAGAAGTGTTCCATACTCAGTAAACACAAACTCTCTTATTGATTCAGTTATAAAAGCAAATGATAATGGAAAAATAAAAATTAAAAATATTGAAGATAATACAGCTGAAGAGGTAAACATTACAATTAATTTACCAAAAGGTATCTCTCCAAACAAAACAATTGATGCACTTTATTTGTTTACTCAATGTGAGATTTCAATATCTCCAAATTGTTGTGTAATTAGAAATAATAAGCCTATTTTTTCAAATATTAGTGAAGTCCTTATTGATTCTGTTAATCAAACGAAAAGCTTACTTAAGAGGGAGCTTGAATTAGATAAGAACGATTTAGAGAAAAAATGGCATCTTTTGAGTCTTGAAAAAATATTTATTGAAAATAAAATTTATAGATTAATAGAGAATGCTGATTCTTGGGAGCTGGTATTAGATATAATCAGAAATGCACTGCTTCCGTTTAGTAAAAATTTAAAATATGAAATAACAAATGATGATATTGTTTATTTAACAGATTTAAAAATAAAGAAAATTTCTAAATATGATATCAGCAAAACTCAAGAAAAATTACTAAAACTTGAAAGTGACTTGGATGAGGTTGTTAATAATATTCTTCATATAAAGGAATATTCAATTAGGTTTTTTGAGATGATATTAGATAAGTATGGTCAAAACAAAGACAGAAAAAGTAAAATTGAAAAATTTGATACAATTAAAATAAAACAGGCGGCTCTATCAAATAAGAAGTTATTTATTAATTATGAAGAAGGTTTTTTTGGTTTTGCGCTTAAGAATGAAACTTTTTTATGTGAGTGCTCTGAATTTGATGACATTATAGCATTTAAGGAAGATGGAACTTATTTGGTAACCAAGGTTGGTGATAAAAAGTTTTTAGGTAAAAAGATAATTTATGCAGGTTTATGGAAAAAGAATGATCGTCATATGATATATAATGTGGTTTATCTTAGTAAAAAAGATAGCAAATCATATATTAAAAGATTTTCAATTGAATCAATACTTAAAGATAAAGAATATCCTATATCTAAAAATATTGAAGATGCTAAAATTTTATATATCACAGGAAACCCAAATAGTGAATCTGAAATTATCAAGGTTAATCTTCATTTTAAATCTAAAGCAAAGAAAAAAGAATTTGAATATAATTTTAATGATATAATGATAAAAAACAGGTTATCCAAGGGCAATATATTAACTAAATACCCAATAAGAAAAATAATTCAATCTGAGCTAGGGAGTTCAACTTTTGGTGGAAAAAAGGTTTGGTTTGATGAAAGTATCGGTAAATTCAATTTTGATGAAAGGGGAATTTTATTAGGTCGTTTTGAGGTTGATGACAAAGTTCTGGTTGTTTATAAAACTGGAGAATATGAAATTGCATCCTTAGACTTAAATAGAAGATTTAATTTTTCTGATATAGAAATATTTACGAAATTTAATAACGATACCATTTCATGTTTGCATTATATAGGTAATAAAAAATCTTATTATTTAAAAAGATTTAAGATTGAAACGAATCAGCCAAACAAATTATTCTCTTTTATAGATGATTCAAGAGGTTCTAAATTCATTAAAGCAACTATTAATGCAAATCCATCTTTAGATTTTAAATACAGATTAAAAAATGGTGATAAAAAAGAAAAAAATATAGACATTATTGATTTTATTGATATTAAAGGCTGGAAAGCTTCTGGAAATAAAATACCTTCCTTTTTAAGGATGAGCGGTTTTTTATTTTTAGATGGAGAATCTGAAATAGAGGATGAAGAAATTATAGATAATAATATTCAGCCTATCGATAATAAAGATAACACTAATGATGATTTAACATTATTTTGAAAGTGAGTAAATTAATTTGAAAACAATTATTGAACCATTTAAAATTAAATCGGTTGAGCCTATAAAATTAAATAGTCGTTCTGATAGAAGTTCTATTCTTGATGTAGCTCATAATAATTTATTTTTAGTTAATGCTAAAGATGTAATAATAGATTTACTTACAGATTCTGGGACAGGAGCTATGAGTAGTCAGCAATGGGCAGGTGTTATGCTTGGTGACGAGTCGTATGCTGGTAGTAATAGTTTCATTTTTTTTGAAAATACTGTTAAAGATTTGATGGGATTTAAAAATATTATCCCAACCCATCAAGGAAGAGCTGCAGAAAGAATTTTATTTTCCACCATGACTAAAAAAGGTGATTATATACCTAGCAATAATCATTTTGATACTACAAGAGCGAATATATTAGAGGTAGGGGGAGTTCCTGTAGATTTAGTTTGTTCTGAAGCAAACGATTTTAATAGCCCTTTTCCTTTTAAGGGGAACATGGATATTGAGAAGCTTAAGCAATTTATAATTGATAAAGGGACTTCTAAAATACCTTTAATTATGCTTACTATTACAAATAATACTGGTGGTGGTCAACCTGTTTCTATGGGCAATATAAAATCTGTTTCAATGGTTGCTAAAAAGCATAATATTCCTTTCTATCTTGATGCTTGTAGATTTGCTGAGAATGCCTATTTTATTAAATTGAATGAAAAAGGTTACATTAATAGGAGTATTAAAGATATTGTTAAAGAAACCTTTTCTTATGCTGATGGTTGCACGGTTAGTGCTAAAAAAGATGCGATTGCTAATATTGGAGGCTTTTTATGTACTAATGATGATAGTTTGGCTCAAAAGAAAAAAGATCTATTAATTCTTACAGAAGGTTTTCCAACATATGGAGGTTTATCTGGTAGAGATTTAGAGGCTGTAGCTTATGGTTTGAAGGAAGTTATAGATGAGGATTATCTTCAATACAGAATTCAATCAACAAAATATTTAGGTGAAAAATTAAATAAATTAGGGGTACCAATAATTAATCCGCCTGGTGGTCATGCAATTTATATTGATGCACAAAAATTTCTCCCTCATATTCCAATTAAGGAATTTCCTGGTCAAGCTTTAGCTTGTGAGCTTTATATTGAAGGTGGAATTAGAACTTCTGAGATTGGCAGCTTAATGTTTGGTGGTAAAGATAAACATGGTAAAGAATTCTTTGCTACAAATGAATTGGTTAGATTAGCTATTCCAAGAAGAACTTATACTCAAAGTCATATTGATTATGTTGCAGAAGTAATGAAATCAATAAAATCTAAGTCTAATAAAATAAAGGGACTTAAAATAATTTATGAAAGTAGAACTTTAAGGCATTTTACAGCTAAACTTGAAAGGATTTGATATGAGCCTGGATATAGAATATCCTAAAATAAATGATAAAATTATAAAAGAACATGGAATAAGTAAGGGTGAGTATTCTTATATGCAAGATATTCTGGGTAGGGACCCTAATTATGTTGAGCTTGGAATTTTTTCTGTAATGTGGAGCGAACATTGTTCTTATAAGAGTTCAATCAAAATGTTAAAAACATTGCCTAGATCAGGAGGAAAATTATTGGTTGATGCTGGAGAAGAGAATGCTGGATTAGTTGATTTGGGAGATGGTTTAGCAACAGCATTTAAGATAGAGTCTCATAACCACCCTTCTGCGGTTGAGCCATATCAAGGTGCAGCTACTGGGGTTGGTGGAATTATGAGAGATATCTTTACTATGGGAGCCAGACCAATTGTATCAATGAATTCTCTTCGATTTGGCTCTCTATCAAATAATAGAAATAGATTTTTATTAGATCATGTTGTTAAGGGAATTGGTGATTATTCTAATTGTTTAGGCATACCAACTCTTGGCGGTGAAGTTGCTATAGAAGATAGTTATTCTGGAAATCCTCTAGTAAATGCATTTTCGTTAGGTGTAGTAGATACTAAATTTACTGCAAGTGCGACAGCAGAGGGTAAAGGTAATCCTGTTTTTATAGTTGGAGCAAAAACTGGTAGAGATGGAATACATGGTGCCACATTTGCTTCAGATGAATTAACTGAAGAATCAGAATCTAAAAAGTCAAATGTTCAAGTAGGCGACCCGTTTACTGAAAAGCTTTTATTAGAAGCTACTTTAGAGATGTGTAAAAAGGATTGGCTTGTGGGTGTTCAAGATATGGGGGCCGCAGGAATAACATGCTCAAGTTCTGAGATGTCGGCAAAAGGTAAAGTAGGGATTAAGGTTAATCTTGATAAGGTTCCTTTAAGAGAAAAGGGTATGAATGCATACGAGATATTACTTTCGGAATCACAAGAAAGAATGCTTGTTGTTATTAAAAAAGGGTACGAAAAAGAATTGGATGCTATTTATAAAAAATGGGATCTTTTATGTTCAGAAATTGGTGTGGTGACTGATACTGGAAATTTTGAAGTTTTTGCTAAAGATAAATTGGTTGCCGAAATACCTGTAGATTCACTTGTTTTAGGAGGTGGAGCACCTCAGTATGAAATGCCTTACAAAGAGCCTACTTATTACAAAGAGGTTAATTCTTTAAATTTAGAAGATATTTCTTTAAATGATGATTATAATAGTAGTTTAATTAAGTTGTTGTCAACACCAAATATTACTAATAAAAGTTATGTCTATAATCAGTATGATTCAACTGTTAGAACTAATACTGTTATTGGGCCAGGGCAAAGTGCTGGGATAGTTAGAATTAAAGGTACAGAAAGAGGTTTAGCTGTTAGTACAGATTGTAATGGTAGATACGTTTATCTGGACCCTAAAAAAGGCGGTATGATAGCTGTAGCAGAAGCTGCTAGAAATGTTGTTTGTAGTGGTGGAGAACCGTTAGCTATTACAAACTGTTTAAATTTTGGAAACCCTCAAGATCCTGAGATTTATTGGCAATTTAGAGAGGCTGTATTAGGTATGGGGGAGATGTGTAGGGCTCTTAATACACCGGTAACGGGTGGAAATGTTAGTTTTTATAATGAAAATACTGAAGGTGCAGTTTATCCAACTCCAGTTATTGGTATGGTAGGTTTACTTGAAGATATAAGTCATTCTACATCAATCTCATACAAGGAGTCAGGTGATTTTATTGTCTGCTTAGGGGCTTTAAATCCAACTTTAGGTGGCTCTGAATACCTTAAAACAATTCATAATTTAATTAAGGGGCCTATACATAATTTTGATATAAAATCTGAATTAGATGTTCAAGAGTTATGCCTTTATGGAATTAGAAATGGTTTCATAAAATCTGCTCACGACCTATCTGATGGGGGTTTATCTGTAAATATTGCAGAATCTTTGCTTTATTCTGATAAAAATATTGGTGCAGAAATTAATTTAACTAGAAAATTAAGAACAGATGAACTCCTTTTTGGTGAATGTCAGAGTGTGATTATTGTGACTATTAGTGAAGATGATTTATATTCTTTGATTGAAAAAGCTCAAGAACTAAATGTGTATACTCAAACTATTGGTAAGGTTACCAATTCTGGGAATTTAAAAATTAATGATTCTATTGATTTAGGTAAAGATAAGTTAAAAAATGCATATTTTGATTCTCTTGAAAATATTATGCAGTCATAATCAAAAGAATAATTCAGAATTATTTGTTTTCAGAACTTCTAATGCTTCATCGTGAACATGTCCATTTGATGCTATAATTCTTTCTCCTGACATTGGGTATGATGAATTATCCCAATCTGTAACTTTTGCGCCAGCTTCTTCAGCGATTATAGATCCAGCACAAATATCCCATGGCTTTAGATTGAATTCATAAAATACTTCAAATCGTCCCATCGCAACAAAACAAAGGTCTAAAGCTGCCGCACCTAATCTTCGAACCCCTTGAGTTTTTGAATAGAAGTCCTTAAAAATAGAAAAAGAAGCGTTCCATTTATTATCATGTAAATATGGAAAACCTGTTACTATAAGAGATTTACTTAAAGTATTACTTGAAGAAACGGTTATCCTTTTATCATTTAAATAAGCACCCTTATTTTTACTAGCATAAAACATTTTGTCTACAGTTGGGTTATAAACTACTCCTAGCACTGTTTCATCTTTGTATTGCAAACCAATAGAAACGGCAAATATAGGTAAGTTATGCACAAAATTAGTCGTTCCATCAAGAGGGTCAATTATCCATCTAAAATCGCTATTTTTTTCTTTTAAATGACTCTCTTCAGTAACTATGGTATGATTCGGGAATTTTGTTTGTATAGAATTAATGATTAATTTTTCAGATTCCAGATCAGCATTTGTAACCAGATCTATTGATGTTGATTTTTGATTAATTGAATTAATGTTACCAAAATATTTTGATAATATTTTTCCAGATTCAAAACTTATCTCTTTGGAAAAATTTAAATGTTCAGAAAAATCTCGCATCTATTTGTAGATTTTAAATTCTCCGTTATTATACTTCGTCCAGTATTCATTAAGTTTTTCCTTTAATAAAGGAAGAAGGAATAAGCAGCCTATTATATTAGGAAATGCACAAGATAATATCATCATATCAGAAAAATCTATAACATTTCCAAGTGAGGCTATTGATCCAAGAACGACAGCACTTAAATACATAGCTTGATACACTTTTATTGATGAAGGTCCAAATAAATACTTCCAACCCTTATCTCCATAATAATACCATGATATCATCGTGCTGAATGAGAATAAAAATACAACGATTGATAAAACATAAGGAAACCATGATATAGCTGTACCAAAAGCTGCAGATGTTAATTCTGCTCCATTAATGCCTCCACCAACCCTGTAAAGAGGATTTGCCTCTTTTGTAATTAGTATTACCGATGCTGTCATAAAGCATACAATAATAGTATCAATAAAGGGGCCTATCATAGCAACAATTCCTTCTCTTACAGGCTCATCTGTTTTGGCTGCAGAATGAGCAATAGATGCAGATCCTACACCACCTTCATTGCTAAATACAGCTCTTTTAACTCCCGTTACTAGAGCTCCTATAAAACCGCCATAAGCTGCCTCAGGAGCAAAGGCTTGATTGAATATTGAAGATAAAACATCAGGTAGTTTGCTTATGTTTGTTAGAATAACAAAAAGTGAAGCGGCAACATATAAAACTACCATTAGTGGTACTATTTTTTCTGTGGTTTGCCCAATTCTTTTTATTCCACCTATAATTACTGTACCAACAAGAATAGCTAAAATTATTCCGTATAAATAATTTGGTAAACCTATTAATTTACCAAACAGCTCATATGATTGATTTGCTTGAAACATATTTCCGCCACCAAATGCTCCACCAATAATAAATACTGCATAGATTGCAGCTAAAATCTTTCCTAAAGTCCCAAAACCTCTTTCTGACAAACCATAATTTAGATAGTACATAGGTCCACCACTTACTGATCCATCATCATTTATTTTTCTATATAGTTGCCCTAATGTTGCAGAAACAAATTTTGCTGACATACTAAAAAATGCAATAAAGACCATCCAGAAAACAGCTCCAGGACCTCCAAGAGAAACAGCTACCGCAACACCTGCAATATTTCCAAGGCCAATAGTAGCAGATAGGGCAGAGGTTAATGCTTGAAAATGACTGATTTGTCCTGTATCTCTAGGGTTATCATATTTCCCTTTAATGATATCAATCGAATGAGAAAATCCTCTTACATTAATAAATTTAAAATATAACGTAAATATCAATGATCCAAATAATAGAATTAGTACGATTAATGGAAATCCATTTATTTCCATGAACAGTATTGGAGCTAAAAAACCTACAAGATATCCAAAAGTTTCATTTATTTGCTGTAACATATTTCTCCTTAAAGTTTAGTTTCTTCTACTGTTTTTTTAACGGCATCTAAAGTATTTTGAAGTTCAACTTTTTCTGAATCTAACAATTCAAATTCTAGAATTTTTTCAATACCATTAGCTCCAATTACCGTAGGGACACCGATAAAATATCCATTTACACCAAATTCACCTTCACATAAAGCTGCACAAGGTAAAACTCTTTTTTTATCTTTAAGGTATGATTCTGCCATTTCTATAGCAGATCCAGCCGGAGCATAGTAAGCTGATCCGTTTCCAAACAATTTAACAAGTTCCCCTCCTCCAAAACGAGTTCTTTCTACTATTGCGTCTAATCGTTCTTTTGAAATAAGCTCTTCAGCAGGTATTCCTCCTATAGTTGCTAATCTAGTTACTGGCACCATAGTATCTCCATGTCCACCTAAAACCATACATTGTATATCTTGTGTAGAGTATCCTGTTTCCATCGAAAGGAATGTTTTAAATCGTGTACTATCTAAAACTCCAGCCATACCAATAACTTTATTTTTTGAAAAACCAGATACTTTATAGAATGAATAAACTATAGCATCTAGGGGGTTAGATAGCACAATCACAAATGCATCAGGAGCATATTTTTTAACATTATTTGCTACATCTGTTATAATTTTAATATTTATATCAAGGAGATCTTCTCTGTTCATACCAGGTTTTCTAGGGACACCTGCGGTAATAATTACCACATCAGAACCTTTTAAATCTTCAGGATTTGAAGTTCCAATAATCTTACTATCATATCCATCAAGAGGAGTTAATTGGGATATATCCAGAGCCTTACCCTTAATCATTCCTTCTGCATTAGGTATATCGTAGATTACTACATCTCCTAATTCTTTTTGTGCACATAACAATGCAAGGTTTCCTCCAATTTGACCACCCCCAATTAAACTTATTTTACTTCTGGACATTTTTAGCTCCTATTTATTTTAATAAAAAAAATGTATAGATAAAATATGATAAAATATGATAAAATCTTAAGTTTATATTTAGCTTTAGTTACATTATGTTACTTGGTTAGTAATAATTTAAAAAATAGATTTAAATAGAAAGCGGGAACATTTTACTGTTCCCGCATTCTAAATAGGAGATAATAAGAGAATTGCATTCATCTTATCGTTTTAAATATAGTTTTTTTAATAATATTATGTTATGATATTGGTCACATGAAGTTAAATTCTGTTCAAATAAAAAAACTTAAATCTTTAGCTCACCATCTAAAGCCAGCTGTTAATATAGGTAAAGAAGGTGTTAATGATGGGGTTTTAAATTCAATTTCTGAAGTTTTAGAGAAGAATGAATTAATTAAGATTAAATTTTCTAAAAATAAAGATTCAAAAGGTGTTTTATCAAATCAAATTACAAAATCAACAAATAGTCTTAAAATTAGCATTATTGGAAACACTTTAATCCTATATAAAGAATCATCAAATCTGAAATATCGTCATATAAAAATATAATAAAAGACAATATGTCAGTATAGTGCTGACATTATTTCATGTAAAACAATGTAAATTAAAAGTGGCATTAAAATTGTATCATTTTTGGTAGATATTATTTATTAATTCAAAAATAAAAAGGAGAAAAAATGAAATTAGTAAATTGGAACCCAAATAATGATATCTTTGATATATTTAATAATTTTGATCATTACTTTAATAATGTTGTAAATAATGATTATAATTACAGCTATAAAAAGCCTAATGCATTAATTAATGAGGATGATAGTTTTTATTTTTTATCATTAGAAATGCCAGGGGTTGACAAAAAGGATATTGATATTAATATAGATGATGGAAAAATAATTGTACAATCAGAAAAAGTTAAAGAAAAAGATAATTTAATGTATTCTGAAATTAACAATTATTCATATCGTCGCTCTTTTTATATTCCAGATGATGCTCAAATTAATAAAATTAAAGCAAAATCTATTAACGGTATATTGAAAATTGAAATACCTAAACTCAAAAAAACTAAAAAGGATATTAAAAAAATAGAGATATCATAATTAATTTATCGCTTATTGCAATAAAAAAAAGAGGGGGCCATATTTTGCCCCCTTTTTTTATTTAAAAATTTATAAATTTGCATAATAAAATAAGGTTTTAATTTGCTGTTAAAATTTGGAAAATATATTTTAAATTATCCTGTTACAATTTTTTCTTCTATTCTTTTTGTAACTATTTTCTTCTTTTATCTTGCCTTTCTTTCAGATAGAAGACTAGAAGTTGATTTTTCTCTTGAACAGATGTTTCCAACCCAAGATTCTGATCGTGATGATTATGATAAATTTAAAAGTATTTATGGTCGAGAAGATAATATTATGTTTTTTACTGTAAGTAATGACAATGTATTTTCTGATAATAACCTTACTATTTTAGAGTTGTTGACTTATGAATTTCAGAAAATAGATTATATTGATTATGCTTTTAGTTTGGGTATTCTTTGGGATGATGGTGATGGAATCATTGGTTTAGATTTAAGTTCCGAAGAAAGACTTCTAAAAATTCAAAAAAGTAATTTGTATAATCGGTTATTATCAAAAGATCAGAAAAGCAGTTTAATTGTTATTGTTATTGATGAGAATGTTTATACTCATAATTCAAGAAAAAAAATACTCAATGAATTGAAATATATTATAGACTCATATAAATTTGATTTAATATCATTTGATAATAATGAGGCTATTTTTTCAAATAGTAATGTTTTGTCTAACTATTCTTTAGGTCCATACTCAGTTTTAGAATCTATTATTAATGATATTGATAGATACAATAAGGATAATAACTCTTTTAATTTATCTATTCAATCTATGAATAATTGCTATCAAGAAATTGATGCTCAAGAAAATAGTCCTCTTGATTTAAGTTTAAAAGACATTAATAAGTATTGTGATAACCCTCTTTTTATTAATGGCGATTTAACGACTACTAAAATTGTATTTTCTTCAGACAGTTTGCTAACTCTACAAAATCAAAATGACATAAAAGAAATTATATTAGATAACGAATATGTTAAATATTCTGATTGGGAATGGCACGAGGCAGGAATCCCTATTTTAAGAACAAGATATGTAGAATTGGTTGACTATGAGAGAGCAGTATTCTTGCCTATAGCATTTGTAATTGCAGCATTTACATTAATATGGATTTTTAGGCAATTTAATATACTTGTGGCAGCTTTAATGGCAATTTTAACATCTTTAACATGGGTGTCTGGGATAATGGCTTTATTTAATATTTCCATCAATGTTATATCTTATTTAATATTTAATTTATTAATGATTATTGGGGTTTCCGATGCGATCCATTTACTAATGAAATACCATGAAGAAATTGGTAAAAAAAATAATAAAAAAGATTGCCTTGAAAATGTAATACAAAAAATAGGGTCCGCCTTATTTTTAACTAGCTTTACCACCGCAGCAGGATTCCTTTCTCTATCTATAACAAATGTAAAAATTCTTCAAGAATTTGGAATTATAATGGCAGTTGGTATTGGGGTGTTATTTATAGTTACTATTGTAGTCATGCCTATTATGCTGTTATATTTTAATACTCCTCATAAAAAACATATCGATAGATTAATTTTAAAAAGAAAAAAAACTTTTTCTTTTAAATCTTTGCAGACTGTACAAAAATACCCAAAATTCATTATAGCATCAAGCTGTATCGTTTTAGCAATTTCATTTTATGGTATTGCAAAAGTTGATTCTAATGTAACTATTCTTGGAGATTTAAAGCCTGGAAATAAGCTATATAATGATATTAATTTTGTTGAAGATAATTTTGGCGGAACATTACCTCTTGATATTATTATTTCTGTACATGGAAAACCTTTTGATTCAGACAATTTAGATTTAAAAAATACTAATTCAATCGATAATCCAATTTTTTATGAAAAAGTTAATATTTTTATGAACCGATTAATTAACTATCAAAGTATAAAATCAATTTCTGGCTATTGGAATATTGATGGAGATATAAATAATCAACAATCAAAATATACAAACATAAATAGAACTGAAATTAGAATATCATGTGGAATAGAAAATATCGATTCAAAACAAGCCCAATTTTTAAAAAATCAAATTAGTAAGGATTATATGGATATATTTGATAATAAAAATGGTTTAAAAATAACTGGAAGCACTTTATTGGCTCTTAAAATGAATAATTATTTAATTACGAGCCTTTTAAATAGTTTTCTGATTGCATTTTTTGTAATATTTGTATCGATGAATATTTTGTTTCGTTCTCTAAAACTTTCTTTAGTATCAATTATTCCAAATATTATTCCTTTATTGTTTGCAGGTGCAGTTATGGGGTTTTTGGGTATAGAACTTAGACCTGCAACTGCCATGACTTTTTCTATTGCACTTGGAATTGCTGTTGATGACACTATTCATTTCTTATCTCGTTTCAGGTCTGAATATATAATTTCGAAAGATCATAATCAGGCTACAACTTTAACCATATTAACTACTGGTAGAGCTATAATAGGGACAAGTATTACTCTTGGAATGGGATTTTTAGTATTAGTTTTTTCTAACTTTAAGCCTAATTATGAGTTTGGCATGCTTGCTACCATTATTTTGATTGTAGCTTTACTTTCTTCTTTGATTTTATTACCTAGTCTTATTAACATTATTAAACCTTTAGGTAAATCATATGAGTAAAATTAAAGTTTATAAAGATTTAGATATATCAAAAAATTCTATTATTAACAAAACTATTGGAATTATAGGGTATGGAAATCAAGGTCGTGCACAATGTTTAAACCTTAAAGATTCTAAATTGAATATTATTATTGGTCTTAGAACTTCTAGTAAGAGTAGAAAAATTGCAAAACAGGATGGTTTTAACAATATACTAGATATTGATGCTTTAGTAATCAAGAGTGATATAATTTGTATTTTAATTCCTGATGAAAAAATTCCTGAAGTTTTTTCAAAACACATTGAAAATAAATTGACAAAAGGACAAACCCTTATATTTGCTCATGGATATTGTGTTTATTATAAAAAAATAACAATACCAAAATTTACAAATGTTGCTTTAGTGGCCCCAAGCGGGTCAGGGAAAATGGTTCGAGATACATTTTTAGAAGGTAGTGGGGTTCCTAATTTGATTGCTATTGAGCAAGATTATACCAAATCAACTTTGGATATTGCTCTTTCATATAGTAAAGCTATAGGAGGAACTAGAATTGGTGCATATTTATCTACTTTTGAAGAAGAGACGGTTTCTGATATTTTTGGTGAGCAAACTATACTTACAGGAGGCTTACCACATTTAATGAAAGCTTCATTTGATGTTTTGGTAAATTCTGGATACAGCCCAGAAGTTGCTTGGCTTGTTTGTTATTATGAAGTTAAATCTATTATTGATTCCTTTCACTCTAAAGGATTTGAATTTTTAAATCAATCTATAAGTAATTTAGCTGAATATGGAGGAGTAACTAGAGGAGAATTTTTGATTGATAAAGAATTAAAAAATAAAATGAAGAAAATTATTAAAGATATTCAAGATGGAACTTTTGAAAAAGAATGGAGCACAGAAAAAAAGAATGCATTTTCTTTATTAAAAAGAAAAAGACAAGAAATTCAGTCATCTAATATTGAGAAAACTACAAAGAAGATGCTCAAAACACTTTTTGATGAATAAATTATTTTTTTTTGGAACCTTTCTTTATTTGCAGCTTTTAAATTAATGTAACACAACTATTAAAAGGAGTATACAATGAATCGTTTTATATATTTAGTTATTTTATCTTTTTTATGTGCATCTTATACTAATGTAGAGAGTAAAAGTCCGTTTAGTTTTCAGAAAAAAGGTAAAAAAGAAGGGGTTATTAAATCTCATGAAAATAAAGATTTAAAAATGGAGTTAATAGATTTAGAGGAGAGTTTTAAGTCTGATTACGAGCTAATTAAATCTAATTATAGAGATAAAATATCTGCTTTAAAAGAAATGCAAAAATCTGAAGTTACAACCCTTAAAAAAGGTTACAAAAACAGAAGAAGAGCTATTTACAAAAAATATGGTGTAAAACCTCCTAAAAAAGAGAGTGGTTCTGGTTTTGATAATTCAGATATATTTAAGCCTAATAAAAAGGATAAAAGAGTTTCGCCTGTTAGAAAAACAAAATAATATTTCTATTATTTGCAATAAAAACCCTCTAATTTATAAACATCATTTTCATTGTTATCTTCCTTTGATATTTTAGAGGGTTTTTTAATATTGGTGAGTTTTTAATATGCAATTATGGACATTTATAATTTCAATGATGCCTGTAGGGGAACTTCGTTTTTCTATACCATTTGGTATTTTTGTTGGCTTACATTGGTTTGAAGCATTTTTTTATTCTTTAATAGGAAATTCATTAATTACTTTATTCCTGGTTTATCTAATTCATTATTATAATATTGATAATATTGCAAAGTTTTTTTCTAAAATCCCTATCGTTGGAATCATTTTTAAAAAATGGAGAGAGGGGGCGATTAAAAAAAGTCAAAAATTTAGTAATCAGACCTATACTGCATTAGCTTTGTTTGTTAGTATTCCATTACCTATAACTGGGGCATGGACTGCAGTGCTAATTGCTAGTTTATTAAATTTAAAACCATTAAAATCTTTTTTATTTATATCAATAGGTTTAATAGTAAGTGGTTCGATAATAACGCTTATTTGTCAAAATTTTAGTAATTTAATGGAATATATTTTTATAAATAAAGAACAGATAGAAACTTTTATAGATTCTATTTCATAATAAATAGGAGAATTATGTTAGATAGTTTAAATCAATATAAGAATTCATTTAAGTATTATACTGAATTAAGAATTCAAGAAAATAGAAATTTTAGAGTGGGTTTATTAAATGGTAATTTAACAACAAATGATCAATCAGTTGAGAGTGGAGTTTCCTCTAGAGTATTTAAAGATGGAGATTGGGGGTTTTCTTCAAATGCAGAAATAAACGAAAATTCAATAAACAAAGTAATTCAATCTTCTAGTCAAAACGCCTCTTTTCTAAATAGTAGAAATCCAAATAAATGTGGAATCTTATTGCCTGAAGATATTTTTAATTATGAATTAAATCTAACAACTAAGAAAAATAAAAATTCAAAAAGTTTTTGGATATCATTTATTGAGAATTTAGATAATTATATTACAAGAAAGTATAAAAAGATTTCATCAAGAAAAATATTTATAAGCAATTTAGATATGGAGAAAAACTTACTTACCTCATCAGGGACAGAGTCTTATTCTATGACACCTAGATCTTTGCTTTATATTGTTTTAACTACAGAACAGAATGGGGACCCTATAGAGCTAATGGATGTTTTTGGTGGTTTAGGTCAATTAGAGGATAATTTTGAAAATGTTGATATTTTTTATCCAAAAATTGATCAATTAGTTGAAAAATTAATGCAGAAATCAGTAGGTGTTCATGCAAAGGCTGGTTATCATGATGTTGTGTTAGATGCTGATTTAGCAGGAATTTTAGCTCACGAAGCAATAGGTCATACAACTGAGGCAGACCTTGTTATGGGGGGGTCTGTAGCCGGAGATTACCTTAATAGAATGGTTGCAAGTGATATGGTTACATTAATTGATTATGCTCATACAACTGATAATAAAACATGCCCAGTTCCTGTTTATGTTGATGATGAAGGGACAAAAGCAAAAGATGTTACTATTATTAAAGATGGAATACTAAAAAGTTATATGCATAATAAAGATAGTGCTCATGAATTAAAAATGGATATTACAGGAAATGCTAGAGCTTACCGCTATTCAGATGAGCCATTAATTAGAATGAGAAATACGGCAATCAAGCCAGGACAAGACAAGTTAAGTGAAATGATTTCGTCTATTGATAATGGGTATTATTTAACTAGAAGCAGCAATGGCCAGGCAGATTCTACAAGTGAATTTATGTTTGGTGTTGTTATGGGTTATGAAATTAAAAATGGTCAAATAAAACAAGCAATTAAAGATACTACAATATCAGGTATTGCTTTTGATGTGTTAAAGACAGTTACTATGATTTCCGATGAAATGGTTTGGAGTTCAGGTGGGATGTGTGGTAAAAAACAGCTTATCCCAGTTGGTATGGGGGGTCCTGCAATTAAATGTAAACTTAATATTGGGGGACGATAAATGAATTTAAAAGAAGCATTATCTTATGCTTTAGATAGACTTTTAGATTCAGGTTTAGATCATGCCGAAGGTGTTATTACTGAATCAGAAAAAAAAGAATTAAATATTGAATCTGGAAAAATGTCATTATTTAGAACTACTTTTAGTAATTCCTTAAGCTTAGAAGCTATTAAAGATTACAAACAAAGCACAATTAATGTTAATAAGATAGATAAAGATTCTATTGACAAATCAATAGCTTCTTTAATAGATAGTGTTAATTCATCTCAAATAGATGAAGCTAATGCAATATCTGAAAAGCAGTCTAATGAAATTTTCAAAAAAGGAGAAATGGAACCTGATTTGAATTTAATGTATGATAGGGTTGAGGATTTTAATAATTATGTTAAAAATGAACATAAAAAAATCATACTTG